>JGI10211J34971_10002429_pt1 | contig 15186 bp, 10 predicted proteins | sample Etolagsediment_FD_34971 | JGI IMG/M metagenome (IMG submission 34971) | reverse complement strand
GGCCGTTTTGCGTCGGAATCGGTGGCCGGATTAAATCGGAATCGGTGGCCGCTTTGGATCGGAAACAGTGGCCGCTTTGCGTCGGAATGCGCAGTCGTAACGGTCAACCGTGTTGTGTTAAGACCTGAATATGATGTCGACGACCTGCAAGAACGCGTTGCCGTCCTTTGCGAAAACGTCAAAACCTATCATTCCGACACGGGTTTCATTGGTGGGTTTGTCACCTTGAATGCGGGCATGGTCTCAAACGAAGGCAGCGCGGCCGGCAAGGCCGTTCAATCGCCGCTTAAGGGGCGCGAAGCGCTCATCGTGACCTTCTGGCGCTCATTTGAAGAGCACGAGCAATCCCACAAAAGCGATACGTTCCAACCCTTGTTCGCCGAAGTTTTGGAGCTCTGCGAAAACGGCAACGAAGAAATCGCTTACACCATGCTGTGGTCGGGTCAGGCTTATGACCCTAAAGAAGCACAAGCGGCGAAAGCGGCAAAAGAACGTTTTGCGGCATAAACAGAGGGCCAGCACCTACTTTATAGGTGCTGGCGTCACGGCATCACTGGGGGCTGACTTGGGCGTCGGCGGAAGTGTTGGCGTCTTAGGGTCTTGAGGCGTTTCTGGTTCCTTGGCGAAATCCGTAAAGATTCCGCGCAAGACGCCGGGTGCCAAGGCGCTGAGCGGATTCACGGTGATTTCCACGTTGTCTTCCACGCCCTTCATGGTGTAGGTGGCGGCAAACAGCCCGCCACCTTTTTCCGGCCCGGTGAACAATTCGCCAATGATGGGAATTTTCCCCAACAGCGCATTGATCATATACGCTGGCACCACCGTGCCTTTGATGTCCAAAAGCTTTTGATCCATGTTCACGGTGCCGCTGGCCGTAATCCCAATGGTCGGTCCAGAAGCCCGTGCATCAGTCAGGTGCAACACGCCCTTTTCCAACTTAAAAGGCGCTTCAAAGATATCAAAGTTCAAGCCGTCGCCTTGCAAGGCATCCAACACACCGGTGAGCGACATAATGCCGATCAGCTTTGCGAATGCCGGGGCTTCGATCATGGCGTAGTTTTGAACCTTCACCACACCTTCCAGCGGGGCGTCTTTACCCGTTTTGGTGTAAGCGGCTTTCAGATCAAACGTACCGCCCAAGATGTTGTCGTAGAGATCAAGCGTCTTGAGGGCCGAGCCGGCCTTATCTGAGGCAATGGACAAATAGCGCAAGCCATCCGTATCGGTGTCCAGCATCAGTTCAATACTGCCCTGGCGAACGCCTTCGCCAACCACGCCGACCACATCGAGTTTGCGCCACTGCCCGCGCTCTCTGTACACGGACCCGATCAAATCGGTCATCACGCGGTCTTGGCGGATCAGCACGTTGCGAATGTCCACCGCGACGTCCAGCATCAAATTATCGTCTTGAAGATTTTCCCGTCCTGAAACATCCCGAATGCCGAGCATTTCATCCCACAGCAAACCCACATCAAGACTTTCCCCCCGCAGCACCAACTCCCACGGAACATCGGCGATGGCCCGCACGCCATCAAGGGGCTTAAGCGGGGTCAGCGAACCGGAAACATCCGTATGCCCTGAGCGCATGGTGTCGATATCAACGCGCGCCAATTGACCCGATTTGGAAAACTGGACCGACCCTGCAATGTTCATATTGGGTGCCGATACGCTGAATTTGGGTATGGCCACCGGAACATCGCCTTTAAGGCGCAGTTCCAAAACCGCAATTCCCGGCACCCCTTGGGGTTTATCCCATCCCAATTCAGGGGCTGCCAAGCGGATGTTCGCCAAATCAACCCGTGCGGACAGCGATTGCCGCCCATCGCTGAGTTCTGTGTAATTGACGTTGGCTTGCGCCCCGCCGCGCATATAACGCGCCAAGATATCGGGAACTTCGATCCCCAACGCACCGAGATTCAAAACCTCTTCGATGGTCCCCGAAATTTCGTAGTGATCGCGAAACAAGGCAGCGCCACGAAAATCGTGGCTCCAGCCAATCTGCACCGGCACATCGCCCAAGACCGCCGTTCCCTTGAGCTCCAGCGCGTCATTGGTCACCGTCAGTTGAAGATCACCCTTTTCCAAATCTTTGTGGAACAGCGAATCTTTGATACGTGCCCTGCTCAGATGGGCGTCGGCTTTGGCGATGACCTCCTCGGCCAACAAATCGGACTTCAACGGCAGCTTTAAAGAGATGTTCGCCGTCACCGTACCATCGGTGCCTTTGGGTTTGAGACCAATGATCGAAGCAAAGCCCAGCGGCTCGTGATCAATCAGCGCCAATGCGGCGGGGACCGGACCGCTCACTTTCAACCGGATTTCTGCTTCGGGCAAATCGTCTTGCAGCTTCAACAGCGAAACGTCACCGCCCAGGACCTTCAAACCCTTAAAAGCATCTGCACCATCAATCTTGATGTCGAAGCGTTCCGCTGAGAACGTGGCGCTGCCATGGGCATTCTTTCCTGGCGGCATGGGCGCCAAATAATCGACGGTCAAACCACTGGCCTGAATTTCGCCCTCAAGCGCCGTCAGCGCCAATCCGCCCCCAACACCGGCATCAGAATGCAGTGCCACATGGACCGATGCATGCTCCGATACGCCGTCGCGCAAATTGGGAACAACCCACGCGCGGGCATCGATGCCTATGTCTTTGGGCCAATAGCTGTCCAGATCGTTAAACGCCACATTGCGGACCGATCCGGTCAAATCCAACGACAGCCCTGCTGGCGGTGTGTCTTCGGTGGCGCTAGCCGATCCGCCAACCAATCCCTCAATGGCCAAAGTGAGATTGGCAACGGGCCCTTCAGAATCGGGGATTGAAGGGCTTCGCAGCCCAATTTGCATGTCCTTGACGTCGAGCTTTCCCGTATCTCCTGCATAGCTCAGCGCCGTTTTGAGCCTTTTCAGCGGCAATTCGTGATTGATGGGGGCTGGCAGGTAGAGATTTTCTCCGGCCCGGAGCGTCATATCCAGATTGCTGATATCGAGCATCTCATTGGAGCCCTCATAACGCCCCTGAATATGAAGATCATCCACCGCAACCCGCTGGGCCCACGCCAAAATGTCGAGTTGCGCCGCCAAAGAAACCGGCAACGCAATACTGCCCTTTGCGCCGCTCAAATCAAACCCGACGCCTTCAATCCGACCACCTTGATCCATGCTCAAGGTCGTCGTTCCAGACAAATCAATATCGAGCGCGCCCAAGGCTTCCATTCGGGGTGACAAGCTGGCGAAATCGGCCGGGTTCACTTTTTCAAAACTCACGCCCAAGTCGATGCGCTTGCCCGCGACCGAATAGCCGCCCAAAATCGACACGGCGGCAACCTTGTCGCCCGCCTGCAAATTCAAGTCCAATTCAGCCTCAAGACCGCCTTGAACCCGGGTGAAGTGGGCGTTGGCGTTTGACGCCTGTAAGGTCGTGCCAAGCGCTTGGTCTTCATAACTGAGATCACCCGAGACGATCGACATGCGCTTGAGATAGCTCATGGCCTGACTTGGATCGGGGTCTTGCAGCATCAACAAAATCATCGATGCCACAAAGTCGTTGGAGGCCTGTTGCGCTTTTCCCTCAGAATCCAGTTGCGCGCCCTTGAGCCCCAGCGCCAAATGACCGTCCTGATCGCGCACCAAACGAAAGCTGGGGCCAAAAAATTCGATGGAGCGAGGAGCAACCACGCCACGCACCAAGGCTTGAGCGCTGAGTGAAATGGAAACTTCCGGAACCCGCGCCAAATCTTCCCCGCTGGGCAATGTCGTGCGCAGGTTAACAATGCGGATGTCGAGCGTGCGTTCCCATCCCGCCCAGGTGAGAATGGTGTCGTCTATCGACACGTTCACGCCACCTTTGTAGACTTCCGCCAAGGCGTTTTTAATGTATGGGGTGAGAAAGCCAATCGACACCGGGCCAGTGGTCAGACGCCACGCAACCAAAAGCATAGCCACCAGCAGACCCAAACCGAGTCCGCCGATCACTTGAACAAAGCCTCTGATTGTGCGTTTGACCAGTGGACTTTCCCCCCTTCATCAAGGCATGCTGTTGACCCATCATGATGCCAACAGACTTAAAGAATTCAAAACAACATGCAGCTTTTTCAGTTCGATGCCAAAAACTTGCCCGCACCCGCTCACCCTCTGCAAGTGAAGACGGACTGGGAGCGATTTATAGAAGCTGCCCACAAGCAAAGCAACGCTTCGCCTGAACTTACAAAGGAACTGGTTCACTTTGCCGAAACCTTGAAAACGGACCCACTGGGCGCTCGGCTCGGTGCCTCCATTTTCGGAAACGCCCCATTTCTTAGCGCATGCTGGATAAATGATCCACAGTTCACCAAAGAGCTGTTGGAACAAGGTCCCGATCAGATCAAAAACGCCATTATGGACGCCACCCGCAACGACGGGCCGGATATGGATGAAGCGGCGCTGAAAAAACACCTTCGGGTGCAAAAGCGGCGCATGGCGTTGACCGTCGCCTTGGCCGATATCACCGGATTATGGGATGTCTTCGACGTCACCGGAACACTGTCCGATTTTGCCGATGCCGCAACGTCGCGGGCGTGTGCGGTGCTTTTGCGCACTTTGCACGAACGCGGCAAAATCAAGTTGAAGGATTTAAATGACCCCGAACGTGGTTCGGGTCTGGTCGTGCTGGGCATGGGTAAGTTGGGTGGACGCGAGCTGAATTATTCGTCCGACATCGACTTGATCTTGCTGTTTGACCCCGACGTCATCGAAACCGACGTGCCGATGGACCTGCAGCACAGTTTCGTGCGCTTGGCGCGAGGGTTGGTGAGCCTGCTGGATGAGCGCACCGCCGACGGTTACGTGTTTCGCACCGATTTGCGCCTGCGCCCCGATCCGGGTTCCACGCCCCTGGCGCTGTCCACGCACGCGGCGGAACAGTATTATGAAAGCATCGGCCAAAACTGGGAACGCGCCGCCATGATCAAGGCGCGGCCCATTGCCGGCGACAAAGACGCGGGTGCGGCGTTCCTGGCCCACTTAAAGCCCTTTGTCTGGCGCAAGAATTTGGATTTCGCCACGATCCAAGACATTCAATCCATCAAGCGCCAAATCAACGCCCACAAGGGTGGCTCTGACATCAAACTGCACGGTCACAACGTCAAGCTGGGGCGCGGCGGCATTCGCGAAATTGAATTTTATGCCCAAACCCAGCAATTGATTTGGGGCGGACGGGATCGCAATTTGCGCAAAATCCCGACCCTGCAAGCCCTTTACGCCTTGGTTGAGGCCGGTCTTGAGACCGCCGCCAACGCCCACGTTTTAGACCAAGCTTACCGCTACCTGCGCCGGGTCGAGCACCGTTTGCAAATGATTGACGATGCCCAGACCCACACCCTGCCCGAAGATGATGCGGGCTTGAAAGCCATCGCCACGTTCTTGGGCTACGACAGTGTTGAGGCCTTCTCCACGGAGCTTTTGGACACCCTAAGACAGGTGGAAAAGCTTTACGCTGAGCTCTTTGCCGAGGGTGAGCCGCTTTCCGACAGCGGATCTGGAGGGGGAAATTTGGTCTTCACCGGGGGCGAACCCGATCCCGAAACCCTGAAAACGCTGGCCAATATGGGCTACAAAAACCCCGAAACCGTCGATGTGACCGTGCGCGGTTGGCATCACGCGCGCCATCGTTCAACCCGCTCGGCGCGATCGCGCGCCATCTTGACGGAACTGATGCCGCTGATTTTGAAGACCATGGCCGCCACCGCCGAGCCCGACAGCGCCTTGCTGCACTTTGACGAATTTTTATCCAAGTTGCCCGCAGGCGTGCAGCTGTTTTCGATGTTTCAAGCCAACCCTCAAATGCTGGAGCTGATCGCCGATATTTTGGGCACGGCCCCAAGATTGGCCGAACACTTGGCGCACAAGGCCAATATCTTGGACGGGGTGCTGACGCCAGGCTTTTTGGATAAACCGCCCAACGCCGAAGAAATGCACCTGGAGCTTGAGCACGTCTTGCAAGACGGCACCTGCATGGAAGAGGTTTTGGATTTGGCCCGACGCTGGGCCAAGGACCGCAAATTCCAAGTTGGGGTGCAGGTTCTGAAAGGCACGATTAAGGAACGCGAAAGCCAGCGCGCCCTCACCGACATTGCCGAAACCCTTTTATCGACGCTGCAACCGCGCGTCGAAGCTGAATTTGCCAGCCATCACGGCGTCGTCCCCGGCGGTGCATTGTGCGTTGTGGCGTTCGGAAAACTGGGTGGCGGGGAAAAAACGCCAACGTCCGACATGGACATCACCTTGGTTTACGATTTTGATGCCGAGGCGACAGCCTCCGATGGCCCCAAACCGCTGGCCGTCAGTCAATATTTTGCCCGTCTCAGCCAACGCTTGATCAACGCCTTATCCGCACAAACGGCGGAAGGCGCCTTGTATGAAGTCGATATGCGCCTGCGTCCCAGTGGCAATGCCGGGCCCATTGCGACGTCCCTCATCGCGTTTCAAAACTATTTTAGAACCGAAGCCTGGACGTGGGAGCACATGGCCCTGACCCGCGCCCGTGCGCTCACGGGTCCCCAAGACCTCCAGACCAAGGTTCAAGCCGTCATCTTTGCAACGCTCACCTCTGAACGCAATGCCGACAAGCTGGTGGTTGACGTATCGGACATGCGCGCGCGCATGGATGCACAACGCCACACCGATATGATCTGGGAAATCAAAAACTTCCGTGGCGGCTTGGTGGATATCGAATTCATATCGCAATTTTTGCAACTTAAACACGGCCATGCCCACCCGGAAATTTTGTCCCCCAACACCCGCACCGCCTTGAGCAACCTAAAAGAGGCCCACATTTTAGAGCCCGCCATCGCAACCCGCCTGATCCAAACGCTGGATTTATGGCAATCCATTCAAGGGCTGTTGCGCCTTACGGTCACGGCGGCGCAACGCGCGCGCGCGGACTACGTCATGGCCCCCTCTCTGCAACAGCACATTTGTCGCCTGGTGGGGACGGATACCTTTGAAGATGCCCAAACGCAAATCAAAGCCACCGCAGGCGAAACCCTGGCGATCTTTGAAACCCTCATTGAAATCCCGGCAGCCGCCGCGCGCCCCCATGTAACTTCAGACCTGGGTGATGCCAATCTGGACAATACAAAATAAACGCACTCAAATCGCACCTAATTTAACACTTTTTATTGTGTTGTATTTAAGGACGGCGTAGAATCCCAACCGCAACGCAACACATGCAAAACGACCCATTCCGACGGAGGACGAACACATGACGGCTACCAACACAAAAGTAAACGCTAAGGCGACCCCCGCAGCCAACGCCAAAGCGATTGAAGGCAAGCAAGATCCGCTTGAGCCCAACGCCACCGTCCCCGTTACGAGCAAAACCAAAGTTCAACTGCCGCGTCCCTCCATCCACAAAAGTCACGCGTTGCTGCAGCATGACCGCGACATCAAAAAGAAATCTCCTCTGCCCGAAAACTATCCCTACAAAACCCGCATGAACCGCAACCAATACGAAGCCCGCAAGCAAGAGCTTCAGATCGAATTGCTGAAGGTTCAAAACTGGGTGAAAGATACCGGCCAGCGCGTTTTGTGCATCTTTGAAGGTCGCGATGCGGCCGGCAAGGGCGGCACCATCAAACGCTTTACAGAGCACTTAAATCCCCGTGGCGCGCGCGTCGTGGCGTTGGAAAAGCCCACCGAAGAAGAACGCGGTCAATGGTACTTCCAGCGCTATGTGGAACAGTTGCCGACCAAAGGGGAAATCGTGTTTTTCGATCGCTCTTGGTATAACCGTGCCGGGGTTGAACGGGTGATGGGCTTTTGCTCCCCCGCCGAATACATGGAATTCATGCGTCAGGTTCCCGAATTTGAACGCATGCTGGTGCGCAGCGGCATTCGCTTGTTTAAATTCTGGTTTTCGGTCAGCCGCGACGAGCAACTGTTTCGCTTTCAATCGCGTCAAAACGACCCGCTTAAACATTGGAAGCTGAGCCCCGTGGACGTGGAATCTCTGGACCGTTGGGATGAGTATTCCGAAGCCAAAGAAAGCATGTTTTTTTACACCCACACCGCCGATGCGCCGTGGACGGTGGTCCGCTCTGATGACAAAAAACGCGCCCGCATCAACTGCATGCGTCACTTCTTGTCCGCCATGCCCTACCCCGGCAAAGGCGACGACGTGAACACCACGCCCGATCCGCGGCTTGTCGGTTATGCCGATTCATTCTATGAAACATTGGACGACTTCGATCCGGAGAAGAAAAAGCTCCGCATTTGATGACTTTGTTTGAGGACTGATATGAGCATTTCCATTGGCGATAAAGCGCCCGCATTTGACCTGCCCACCGACGGCGACGGACGGATCAAGCTTGCCGACTTAAAAGGCAAGACCGTGGTGCTGTATTTTTACCCCAAAGACTCCACCCCCGGATGCACCACGGAAGGCAATGACTTCACCGCCTTGCACGCCGACTTTATCAAGGCGGGCGCGGTGGTCTTGGGCGCGTCCAAAGACAGTGTAAAACGCCACGACACCTTCAAAGCCAAGCAGGGGTTTCCGTTCCCGTTGCTGTCAGACGAAGACGGCGTTTTGTGTGAAGCGTATGGCGTGTGGGTGTTGAAAAAGAACTATGGCCGCGAATATATGGGTATTGAGCGGGCAACGTTTCTCATCGACGCCCAGGGTAAAATCGCAAATATTTGGCACAAGGTGCGCGTGAAGGGCCATGCCGCCGAAGTGCTCGAAGCTGTCCGGTCCCTGTGACAATTCCGGTAACGCTCTCGGACGCCGCATGTTGCGTTCTGAACACCGCTGCGCCCGCTGAAAAAGTGCGTCTGACGTATGCGTATGCCCACGACTGGCGCGCAGGCAACATCGCTGAGACTGGCGCATCCTCCCCGCCCGATCGCCCGGCACGCCCGGCCAAGCCGGTCCTGTGCCCGCCCTCAGACATGCCCAAACGATCCGCCGGGGGCGGCAAGCGGCGGGTGAATTTGATTCACGCCATCGCCCACATTGAATTCAACGCCATCGATTTGGCCTGGGACGCCGTGGCGCGCTTTGCCCCTGTCAATTTACCCAAAGCGTATTATGACGACTGGGTTCAGGTCGCAGAAGACGAAGCGCGTCATTTTGAACTGCTGCAAAATCGCCTGGTTGAGCTGGGGTCCGGCTACGGCGACATCCCTGCCCACGACGGCCTGTGGGAAGCCGCACTCAACACCAAAGACGATGTCTTGGCGCGCATGGCGCTCGCGCCCATGCTTTTGGAAGCCCGCGGCCTCGACACCACACCGCCCACGGTGGAGCGACTGCGGGCCAATGGCGACAACGCCACCGCCGACATCTTTGCACTGATCGGAGAAGAAGAAATCAGCCACGTCGCCGCTGGCGTTCGGTGGTTCGAATACATCTGCGATCAACGCAATTTGCCGCCAACGCCGACCTTCAAATCCTTGGTGAGGGAGCGCTATAAAGGCCAAATCAAGCCGCCCTTCAACGTCCCGGCGCGCACCCAGGCGGGGATGCGCACAGAGTATTATGAATCTGACTGTGCAGCGAAGGCTTGAAACTATCTGCGCACCCCGCTAGTACTCATACGATTGATTTCAACGGGCCCGCCCTTTTTATGACGGCCACAAGGACCAAAACCGATGAGCGACACGGCTAAAGGCAAACCCGCCCCCCTCCCTGCCGAGCCCCCTGCAGAGGATGAAGTGGCCCCAGAAACGCCCAAAGGCAAGCTGGCGGGAAAGATGAAATATATCATCATCGGCTTAGGGGCTTTGGTTTTGATCGGTGGCGGCGCAGGGGTTTATTTTTCCGGCATATTGCACGTGGAAAAAGCTCATGAGACCACCGTCATGTTGCCCGGACCGCCCGTGTATTACGAACTGCCGCGCATCACCGTGGACTTAAAGCCCACCGAAAAACGCGCCCGTCCATTCATCCGCTTAGGCATGCAGGTCGAGTTGCAAGGCGAAAGCGCAAAATTGGCCTTTGTGGCAAACGAAGTCAAAATCATGGACACCATTCAGGCCCAGCTGCGCACCATCACCCCAGATGAGCTGAGCGGCGAACAAGGCACCCAACGCCTGCGCGAAGACTTCCTCACCATCATCAACCGCGTGATTGCCCCGGAAATCGCCATCACGGTGCTGTACAAAGAAATCTTCATCCGCTGACTTAGAGTTGGGACCTCTTAATCGATGTCTTGAATGTCTGCGCTGCCGCCTTTGACGCGGTGCGCCAGGGCGGCTTCCATGAACTGATCCAAATCGCCGTCGAGCACGGCCCCGGTGCTGGAGGTTTCCACGCCGGTGCGCAAATCCTTGACCATCTGGTAGGGCTGCAACACGTAAGAGCGGATTTGGTGGCCCCAGCCGATGTCGGTCTTGGCGTCGTGTTCCGCCTGAGACGCTTCTTCCCGACGCCGCAGTTCCGCCTCATACAAGCGCGCATTCAACATTTTGTAAGCGGCAGCGCGGTTTTTGTGCTGGGATCGGTCGCTTTGGCACTGCACCACAATGCCGGACGGAATGTGGGTGATGCGCACGGCGGAATCGGTCTTGTTGATGTGCTGCCCGCCGGCACCGCTGGCGCGATAGGTATCGACCCGCAAATCCTTATCGTCATAAGCGATTTCAATGTCGTCGTCGATTTCGGGATAGACCCAAACGGAGGAAAAGCTGGTGTGTCGCCGGGCACTGGAATCGTAGGGCGAAATGCGCACCAAGCGGTGCACGCCGCATTCGGTTTTCATCCACCCATAGGCATTGTCGCCGGAAATTTTGATGGTGGCGGATTTGATGCCCGCTTCTTCACCGGCACTTTCTTCCAGCCATTCGGTTTTGTAGCCGTGTTGTTCGGCCCAGCGCACATACATGCGCGTGATCATTTCCGCCCAGTCTTGAGCTTCGGTGCCGCCCGCGCCCGCGTGGACTTCCAAATAACAATTGTTGGCGTCGGCCTCACCGGACAGCAAGGTCTGCAATTCCGCTTTGGCGGCCCGGTCGCGAGCCGCAATCAGGGCGTTTTCGGCTTCCGTGACGATACTTGCATCATCTTCGGCCTCACCCATTTCAATCAATTCAAGATTGTCGACCAAATCGGCCACCAAAGCGTCGATTTCTTTGATCAACCCGTCCAGCTTGGTGCGCTCTTTCATCAAGGCTTGGGCCTTGGCGGCGTCATTCCACAGCTCGGGGTCTTCGGCCAGAGCGTTCAGTTCTTCGAGACGCAGAACAGCTTGGTCGTAGTCAAAGATGCCTCCTCAGCAGTTCCAGCGACTGCTTGAGGTCTTGAGTAACGGTTTCGATCTCGGCGCGCATGTGCGTCGGTCCTTTTCGGTGAAAATTGAGTGGGGGATTTGTACCCGCAACACCCCTGCGGCACAAGAGCCGCTATGGGGCACGTTTGGTTAAGGCTTCCAGGTCTCAATATCCGCAACGGTTTGATCGCCCGTGATCATGTCTTTGATTTCATGATTGGGCTGTTCCGCATTGGCCGGGAACCACACATACGGGATGCCTTTGCGCGATGCGTATTTCATTTGTGCCTTGAGCGATTTGGCTTCGTGGTACATCTCGACCTTAAAGCCACGTTCACGCAGCTTGCGCGACGTTACCGCCAATTCGGTACGTGACGATCCCGGCAAGCACGCCACCATTACATCGGTGGGACACTTCGCGCCGATTTCGATGCGACCTTCTTTGACCAGTTTGGAAAAAATCCTAGAAAAGCCGATGGAAATGCCCACACCCGGCAGTTTTTGACGCGAGTACGAGCCCACCAAATTGTCGTAGCGCCCGCCCGCGCACACCGTCGGGAAATCAGGATAGTCAACCAATTTGCCTTCATAAACCGTGCCGGTGTAATAATCGAACCCGCGCGCAATGGACATGTCGGCCATGACCGAGCCCTCGGGCAAGTGGGCCAATTCCAGCATCACAAAGGCCAGCTCTTCCAGGCCCGCTTCCAGCTGTTCGTTTTCGATGCCGAACGCCCGGACTTCGTCGGCGAACGACGCGTCTTGGGTTTGGATGGACGCCAGTTCGACGCATTTTTTCGCCACCGAATGGGCCAGTCCCAGTTCCCCCGTCAAACCCTCGATCACGCCGTCATGGCCGATTTTGTCGAGCTTGTCAGCGATGCGGATCGCGCCCACGATGTCTTCGATGCCCAGTCCCTGATAGAACCCTTGCAAGATTTTGCGATTGTTGATGTGCAGACACACCGGGCCGACGCCCAAGCGGTTCAACACGTCCAAGGTCATTTCAGGAATTTCAGCATCGAAATGCAGCGAGACTTCGTCCATGTCGATGACGTCGATGTCGCACTGATAAAATTCCCGCAGGCGGCCTTCTTGGGGGCGTTCGCCGCGCCAGCAGCGTTGCATCTGGTAGCGCTTGAACGGGAACACCAGGTCGCCGAAGTGTTGGGCAACGTAGCGCGCCATCGGCACGGTCAAGTCGTAGTGTAGCGCCAAGCGCCCGCCTTCTTCTTCCCCCGGTTCTGCAGCCAAGCGGCGCAGGCCGTAAATTTCTTTATCCGCATCGCCCCCTTTGGCGGCCAACACCTCAATCTCTTCGACCGAGGGGGTTTCGATGGAACAAAAGCCGTAAGATTCAAACGCGGCGCGGATGTCGTCCATCCAGCGCAGCTCCACCAAACGCACCTCGGGCAGCCATTCCAAAAAGCCCGAAATGGGGCGCGGTTTGTAGACGCTGGTTTTGGCGCTGTCGTTTTTGCTGCTCATGGCGTTTGTGCGTTCCGTCTCAATCTAAAAAGGGGCAATAGAGGCGCTATTTGTATCTGAGTGGCCGTACCAATCAAGGTTTAATACAGTGTTTAACGCAGTTCGGCACTACCGGAGGCCGCTTTCAGGCGTTCCAAAGGCCCTTTGAGTTTGCGCGCCCGCGCTTTGAGGGCCGCAATAGAGCCCGCTAGAGCTTGCTCCGTCATCTTCAAGGCCTCATCAATCAGGCTTAAGTCCTTGTGGGCCAAGTCAAACATGCCTTGCAGGGCCGCCGTGCGCACGATGCGACTATCGGCATGCTGGAACCAGCGCCTGAAAACCACGGCCAAGTCGGAAATTTCATCCCCGTGCAAATCAAGGCGCATCACCAACTCGGCCAAGTGCCAGCGAACCTCGTTTTGCGTTGCGGCATCGATCAAGGTGATCAAATAGGCCTTATGTGGGGCCAACAACGGAGCGTGTTGCACGGTGGCTTTTTCCAACGCATCCGCCGCGCGCATGCGCACGGCGGGATTGGCGTGGGACAGCAAATCCACCAATTCATTGATGTGGAGAGGCTTGCCGACCGCCAAACGCACCGCATCGGCCACCCGCCCTAGGGTGCGCTGATCGCCATCGTTCAACAAATTCAACATCTTGCCCATAGCCGTCCTCAACTGCCCCCCCGAACTCTTTGAGGGGTATTAAGACTATCATAAACGCAAGACATAAGCAGCAAAGTGAGCCAAATCACCCAGACGTCAGCGCGGCGGGTTTGTGGAGGGCGATTTCTTCGTCCGTGAGGCCTTGCAATTCGTGGGGGAAGACCAGCCATTTATCGGTTTCGTGAACAAAGTAGTCGGGTTCAAAATCCACTTTGCGCTTGGTGGGTTTGTAATAGACCGTGGCCACCTTGATGACGGCGGGGGTGTTGGCGCGCGACAGCTTTTTTAAGGCATCGATCACCGCACCAACGCTGCGACCTGAATCAAACGTATCATCGACGATCAACAGACTGTCGGATGCGTTGGCGTTTTCAACGATGTAGTGCAGCCCATGCACGCGGATGTCATCGCTTTGCTGATCGATCCCGGTGTAAGACGAGGTGCGGATGGCAATGTGGTCGGTTTGGATGCCCCGGTGCTGGAGAAGCTCCTGCACCGCGATCCCCACCGGGGTGCCGCCCCGCCAGATGCCGACGATATAATTGGGGCGAAAGCCATCCGTATAAATGGACTGGGCGAGGCGGTATGAATCGTCGAGCAGTTGATTGGCCGTGATGAAGATTTTAGCCATCTTCATGAGGTTTGTCCTTGATCCTGGGGCTTGTGAACGCTCACTTTGGTTCTCCTCAGACAAAACTGTCACCGCGAAGCGGCGCACGGTCAACGAAAAACCAACCACAGCACTGTTTACAGGTTCAATTGTTGGTCATATATAGTCGCAATGGATAAAAAAGCTCCCAAAGTTGGAATCATATCGCTGGGTTGCCCCAAGGCCCTGGTCGATTCGGAACGCATCCTCACCAAGTTGGCGGCGGAAGGCTATCTGATTTCCGACACCTATGACGATGCTGACGTGGTGTTGATCAACACCTGCGGCTTTATCGACAGCGCCCGCCAAGAAAGCCTGGAAGCCATTCAAGAAGCCATGGCCGAAAATGGCCGGGTGATCGTCACCGGATGCTTAGGCCTGGACCAAGGGGCCATCCGCGAGGTCGCCCCCAACGTTCTGGCCATCACCGGGCCGCATCAATACGAACAAGTGGTGGGCGCCGTGCACGACGCCGTGCCGCCGATGCACGACCCGTTCATCGATCTGGTCGGTCCCGAAGGCATGAAGCTGACGCCGCGCCATTATTCGTATCTGAAGATTTCCGAGGGCTGCAATCACAGCTGCAAATTCTGCATCATCCCCGACATCCGCGGCAAGCTTGACAGCCGCCCCATCGGCGACGTGCTGCGTGAAGCCGAACGGCTGGTCGAAAGCGGCGTTAAGGAACTGCTGGTCATTTCCCAAGACACCAGCGCCTACGGCCTCGACTTAAATTATGCCCAGAGCGATTGGCGCGGCAATTCCGTCAAGACTGATATGTATAATCTGGCCAATGCGTTGGGCGAGTTGGGCGCGTGGGTGCGTTTGCACTACGTCTATCCTTACCCTCATGTCGACAACGTCATCGAGCTGATGGCCCAGGGCAAAATCTTGCCCTACCTGGACATTCCGTTCCAGCACGCCAGCCCCAGCGTTTTAAAAGCCATGCGCCGTCCCGCGCACCAGGAAAAGACCCTGGAGCGGATCGAAAAGTGGCGCGACATTTGCCCCGACATCGCCATCCGTTCGACCTTCATCGTCGGCTTCCCCGGCGAAACCGAAGACGATTTCGAAACCCTTTTGGATTTCTTGCAAGACGCCCAGTTGGACCGCGTCGGCTGCTTCCAATACGAAAACGTCAAAGGCGCGCAAGCCAATGCCC
>JGI10211J34971_10002426_pt1 | contig 15195 bp, 11 predicted proteins | sample Etolagsediment_FD_34971 | JGI IMG/M metagenome (IMG submission 34971) | reverse complement strand
AGAATGGTTTGATAGTACCGTCGCTCTGAATGACGAGGGTATTGTCCTTGGTTGAGGAGGTAGTAACAGCTCCGGAACCTGTGGCGTTTGTTGCGAATGCCTGACCAACCCACGCCGTACTTGCTCCACGAGTAGAGCCAGGAAGAGTGGCGTAGGGATACCACACACCCGTTCCATCGGTCGCCCAGATTGTCGTCTGTGAGGACTTTGCGCTGTTGTCGAGCACCATGTTGGTGATGTACTGGTCGGCTGATTTTGGCCCGCCGGTGGAGTAGTAGATATCGAGGTTGGTGACTGTATTGTTAGTGTAGTTCTCGTTGTACTCTGTCGTTCCTCGGAAGCCGGTAGCGAGAATCTGTTCGGTAGCGTAGATCTCCTGTCCATAGAGACTGCTTCCGCTGTTGAGAGAGATCGCTTCACCCCAAGGCATCGTGATGTGGACGACGTCCAGTCCCGGGTCAAGATTGTGGAAGTTCAACGGGGCAAGAGTCGAACCGGTCGGTCTACCGGCGGTGGTTGGCGGTTTGTACATCATTGTGAACACGATCAACCCGACAATCGCCATCATTGAGATACCAAGCACCCCAATAAGAATTGGACCCCGAGTTGTACGCGAGAACAACAACATCAGAAACAGCACCACCGCAGCGACGCCGATAGCGATCGCAACGCCCTTTTCTGTGTTTGTTAGCGGCATAAGTAATTACGCTTCGATCTTTCGATCACCTTAATACCCCACGGCATAATAGTCTTACTGTTTCGCTGTAGATGTGGTTAGGCCACTGGTGCTGATGTAGACTTCGTTGACCCAACTCATCTGTACCACAAACACGTAAGGAGCATCGCTGAAAGAGGTACCGCTAGGAGCGAACTTTAGGACCTCGTTGGTGTAGACGGGGATTTGGACCTGTCCACCAGCGCCGACATCTGGAGGTGTTAGCACAACAGGTTCGTTGGTGGTGGTATCCAACGCCCACATATCATAGTCTTCTGGAGCTGCATTGATGATGGTGAGGTTGAAGGCAGTGGTGTTGTCCTGAATCGAGTCTTGGAACACATAGAATGTATTCGTTTTGATCGATGGGACGCGGTAGACTAGGTTCAACTGCCCAGAGGAGAATCCGGCCGAGATGACAGTTCCTGGCGAGACTTTGATCTGGGATGATTGTTGCGGTGCCAGAGGTTTTGGTGGTGCACCGGGAGTCTGAAAGTACACTGTCCTTCCGACAGGGTCAACGTTGTAGATCGTTGCGTCAAACGAGATGAAGGTCGGTCCCTTGATAGCTACATACCCAGCAATACCAGCGGCGAGGACCACCATAAACAGCAGGGTAAAAATAACGGAGAGCGTTCCGGCCCACTTCATAGTAGTTCTCCTTTGACTACCTCTCAATAGAATATGGAGAGTATATCTCCGTGATACAACATCACCCTTTGGGTAGGTGATGTTGTGGATGGAGGCTGGTCAGACTTACGTCCTCTTCTTTCCAGCCTTGGCGGCAGCACGCTTCTTCAGCAGAGCTGCCTTGCGCTTCTCAGCAGCAGACTTGGCGGAGGTCTTTGGCTTCGCAGCCTTCTTCGGAGGGGAAGGCTCTTCGATCTCCACCTCTTCCTGTCCACCGCTTCCAGAGCCCTCCTCGTCGGAACCGTCAAGAGCATCCATCGGGTTCTCGTCGTCTCCGGGCTGGGCGAATCCCTCGTCCTCACCGCCAGCGTCGTCGTGCGAGCCACCGGCAGAGAAGGCGCCCTCGTCGTCCGAAGAGTCATCCTCCTCCGGCGGTGCAGAGTTGGGTGCCAACATTCGGCGCTTGGGGACTCCCTCAGACTGAGGAGTAAAGTTCATCTGGGCGATGCGCAGGCGGATCGAGGCACCATAGGGAGCCTTCTGTCCGTGGGAGCCCCAAAAGACTCCCTCCCACTTGAACAGTGGGTGGACCTTGCCACGCTTGTCCATGTACCTCAGACCGGTCTTGTCCTGCTTGTCGCCAGGACCGTAGATCTGGGTGATGCACCGCATCTTGCGTCCATTTCCCTTGGTCAGGAGCTTGGCGTAGACACGACGAGGCTTGCTCCGATCCTCGACCTTCTTCTTGGAGTTCTTGGGATCGGTCTTCTGCGGGAAAGCAAAGACAGGCTTCACCGCCATCTCCGGGTTCTTGCGCTTCTGCGCGGCCAAGTACGAGTTGTACGTGGGGTTGGGGACAAGGAGCTCCTCCTTCTCACACTCCACCTGCATCTTGTCCCACGCCACCTGCCAGAGAGACTGGAAGACACGCTGGGTGTACTTTTCTTCCTTGGTAGGGTTCTCGATGGTCTTCATGCCGGTCAGCGGATAGCAGATCTGCAGTCCGACCATGTTCTCGAGGTGCTTGTCCTCCTTGGCCGTGCCAACGGGGTAGACAGCGTTGACCCCAAAGCAGAATTGCTCGGGGAGTTCAAAGAAGAGCTCGCACTCTTCGCCGTCATCGTCTTCGTAGCGGCCTTCGGAGGTAGTCCATTCAATTTCGGAGTCTCCTTTCGTGAAGGAGTGAGTCGCAGGGTCGAGCACCCGCAAGCGGGTTTTGTCAAAGGTTCCAATAGGAACGAAAATGTCCTTAACGTCGTCGGTTGTTGCCATGGTGTCACGTAGAGTTTCACTTGGTTCGATTAGGTTTTCGATTGGGTTGGTGTAGCAAAGCTCACGCTAACATAGCCGAACTAAATTCTTTATCCCAGTTTTTTCGACATCCGCATGTGTGAACCGATCTTGCGTTGGGATGTCGTGTATGCTCATACACATACCCTCATCACCGAGACACATATCCCGCAGTATTTTTACCTTGACATATATACCAGACGCGTACGTTTAGTATTTCAGACATGAACAACACGCAGATTCTACTGTGCCTAGCCGTGCTGGCCATCATCGTCATTGTGATCATGTCACTCGCCGGTAAGTGCCGCGGTATGCCCGCTGCCGAAGTGAAGGTGGAACACCTCCGAGGAGGCGGAGGTGGCCGCGGAGGCGGTGGTGGCGGTCGCGGCGGAGGTGGTCGAGGTGGCAGCCCCGGAAGAGCCGTCGGTGATGGTATCCGAGCTACCTCTCTTGGTGGTCTCGGTGGTGGTTCTCCCGGAGGTCCCCGTCTTGGAGGTGCTGCCGGAAGAATGGTTCCTCTCGCAGGTCTCCGGAGGGCAGCTAGCGGTGGTGGTACCCGTGGAGGTGGTGGTCGCGGCAGAAGTCCCGGTCGGAGAGGCAAGGGGCGTGGTCCTCGCCACCACCCTCATCACCGACCTCGTCGTCATCACCGACATCACGGTGGGTATTGGCCGTACTGGAGCTATTCTTACGGGTACCCATGGTATTACTGGTGGTACGATTCCCCTTACTACTACAACACCCCCTACTATCTCGATTTTGATGACCCCTGCGACGACAATGCTCTTGATGATTACAAGGCCTGTATCGACGCTGGCACCAACAAGGAAGAGTGCCAAACGAAGTTGGAAGGGGCGTTGGATGTCTGCTATGCATCTGATTAGATCTTTCCCGTTCAAACTCTCTTCTCCAAATGGAGAAGAGACTCGATAGGTGGTAACCGTTTACTTCTTCGGTAGATCTCGACAGGCGACGATGGGGGAGATCACACCGTAGTTTCCAGAGCACTCGCGTTCACAGTCCTTAAGACTCTTACCTTCAGAGGTACAGTTCCACATGCAACCAATATGACACCTACAGGGGCAGCTTCCACCGGGAGGACAATTGTCTTTCGGGTGATCAGGGTTGCACTGTTGCGGTGTTCCTCCAGCGGCAAGGCAGGTCTGTCGGCAACCTTGGTCTTGACAGACATCCTGGCACAGTACTGTACACATGGCCGGATCACCGGCGTCGCAGAACTTCAGGCACTCGTCGCAGGTCCACTCCTTGTCAGGATCCTGCGGGCGGTAGGCTTCGCCTTCACCTCCAGAACAGACGATTCCGCAGGAACCAAACACAAACAGGAACCCGACGACCAGAAGGATGATAAGTAGTACTTGTGTGTTGTTCATGACTACGACTCTTGGTATCTACTAAGAAAATACCAGCTCAAAGATCGGTACCTCCTGGAGGCTGACCGATGTACTCGTTGCGGCAGATCTGGTTGCAAGCTTTGACCCTGTCGAGATCTTTTTCGTGTGTCGCCGGACCGGTAGCCGAGCACTCCCACAAACACCCATGGTAGGTCGCACAGGGGCAACCCTGTCCGTCCCGAACACAGGTTCCTCTTCCGTGGCAATGTTGAGGGTCGCCACCGCTCATCAGACAGGCGTAGTGACAGCCCTATCTCGCGCAGGCATCTTGGCAAAGCATTGTACAGAGGTTGTAGTCCCCAGCATCACAGTTCTTGGTACACTGATCACAGGTCCACTGTTGTTCATAGAAACCTTCGGTAGCTCCGCTCGAACACTCGACAGAACACCCAAGACACAAGAACAGTACTACCCCTACGATCAAAAGAAGGAGAAGGATGTGTGTTGTTTCAAGCTTCATGTTTACACTCTGTGACTCTTACTTACAGTCATGATGATAACCTCACCCAAAAGGGTGAAGTTATGTTTGGAAGTCGGACCTCACTCGTCAAAGATGAAGAAGAACTCAAATACTTCTTTCAGGTGCTTCTTCTTGCTGAAGACGTACCCTCCAGCGAGTCCGTACTTGAGGCGAGGAGGATGGATACCCCCGATCTGCTTGAGGCCACGGGCAATCTCGGGATCTTCGAGGGCTTCTTTCTCACCCCACACCACAAAACCGACGTTGCTGTAGTTGTAGATGGCGAGTTCTGAAGTGAGATCGCGGAACTTCTTGCCCATAGGTACAGCGTCGATGTTGGTGTAGGTACCGGGAGGAGGCGCGCCGGGAGACGGGGTACCAGCGGCGGTACGGTCAATCTCTTGGACCTCAGCAAGGAGCTTCTCGGCAACTTCAGGCAGCTCCCGCCACATGTAGGTCTCTTCGGTGACCTTGGTTGTGTACTCCGGAGTGAGAGTGGTGAGTCGTCCGATGAAATTACCACCGGGGGAAGCGTCGCGGATGAAGACCATCACATGACCATCAGGGCGGTAGATCAGCTTGGCATGAAGCGAGATGCCGTTCCACTCCACCGTCTTCTCTTGGGGTGGAGGCGAGGCAGGAGGAGAGCGTCCCTCGGCGATACCGCCCTCCTCGCCGGGAGAGGCAATGCGCTCATAGAACAGAAGCTCTGGACGCTCGATTCTGCCGTCATAGAAGATCCTCCGGTCAAGAGAACCGTCTTCGGTCATCAGGCGCCACACGGGGCCGAGATCGTTGTAGTAGTACCACTTCTCAGGGTCACCCTTCGGGCGGAGGTAGGCGACGTAGTGCCCGCCACCCCACTCGGCAATCGAACGAGGTCGGAAGCCCTGCACCGACACTGCAGCTACAAGCCGGTACCGACCGCCGATGATGTACTCCCTGAAAGCCCGAGCTTTCTTCTGGGTGGTGGTGTAACGACCGAACTTGGGTACCGGAACTCGGGTCGGAGTACCGTCAATCACCCGGGTAGTGTAGGTGTACTTGCCCGGAATCGGTCCGTGAACGGCGATCTTCTCCGGGTTCGTCGAGCCGTAGTCGCGGATGGGAGGGACGAGACCGTTCTGGAACACGAGCATCGGAGCGTCGACCTCGTCCCATTTCGGCATGGCACCCTCCGTCTCGTCTCCAGGGTCCATGTAGTCCCACATCTGAAACATGGTCTTCGACTCGATGCTTCCCTCACGGGTAGTACGCAGAGTTGGGTTGACGATGGTCGCCGGGATGTCGTGGAGCTTGAGAGCGGGGAAGATGTCAGTGAGAATGTCGTACACCTCAGAGACGTTGAAGTCTCCGAAAGGCAGCAGTCTCGGCATGCACTGAGCAAAGACCCCACGAAGGTTGGTGCACTTGAAGATCTCCTTTCCCTCAGCCACACGATCGTAGTCCTCGCGAAGAGCGGCCTGGAGACGACCGGCATACGCCCGGGTCTCCGACTCGGTCTGAATGCGGCTGCCGGGACGACAGGGCATACTGTACACCTTCTCCCCGCGATCGGCGAGTTTCTTCTCGAGATCGTCGGCTGCCCACGCAGTGTAGTCGATGTCTACCGGATCGACTTCGAAAATGCGCTGGCGGTAGTAGTTGTTGGCCATCAGGAACAGTGCCATGATCATGGAGTCCATGTAGCAACTGCCTGACCAGTTGGTCATCAGACCCGGTCGCACCTTCCCAGGAGGAAACGCCGGTGTGCGGTATGGGCTCCGGGTCTCAGGGAGATCGAGATCCACAAGACCGAGATCGTGGGCATACTCGGTGTGGCCAAAGTAAGCACGGAGGAGACACTGGAACAGGTCACCGTGCTTAGTGAAGATGTGCGCTCGGGGCCCGGTCGACTCCTTGAACAGATAACCCCAGAGGATCATCAGCAGGTGCACGATCTCATGCTCGAGAACGAGCTGAAAGCAGTACACCCGGTCGGCACAGCCAACACCGGCGAGGCTTCCAAGCTCTTCGCCGCGAGCACGCGTCAGTCGGGCGAGGATGTTGGGAGCGACGTCGATGTAGTATTCACAGACTTCTCCGAACTCGAGACCAGTCCGACCCACTCCGGGTTTGGACCCGGGAGTAGCCGCAGGCGAGCGAATCCCACAGATGCCACCCACACCCGAGGTGCGAGATTTGGCAAAGAAGCGGAGGAGGCTGCCCTCCTCGCTGAGTTTCTTGCGGATCTGTCCTCCAAAGACCTTGTCGTCATAGAGGTCAAAAGCCGCTTCGATGTCGTAACCTTTGAGGCTGGTGAAGTTACCGCCTCCACGATCCTTGAAGACCTTCTTCACGAGCTCATCGTGAATGGCCTTGCGAACAGGGGCGATATTGTACTCGTCGGGCTGCAAAGACATATTAGTTGACGTATCTGTTAGATTAACACGAGAAAGTTCAACAGCAGTGGGAAAACTGAAGTCGTATTGGATTATGTTTCCTTTCGGGACGAGACCTCGCTTTTCATATCCGTGATCTCTTTTACTCGAAATGACAACCAAACAACCTACGCGTCCTCAAATCCACGTCTACACCGATGGAGCCTGCAAAGGGAACCCCGGCAAGGGCGGTTGGGGTTGGGTGGAGTACCGTATCCTCCCTAACGGTACCACGCTCGAGTTCTTCAACTATGGAGGCGAACGAACCACCACCAACAACAAGATGGAACTCACCGCAGTCATCGAGTTTCTGAAGGATGCCCCCGAAGGCGGCGATTACTTCATCCACTCTGACAGTCTACAGTACGTCCTCAAGGGTCTGGTGAAGGACGGGAACGGCGTTTTGCGAACACCCGGTGTGTATTCGGGGTGGATGGGAGGATGGCTCCGAAAAGGCTTCAAGAAGAACGCCGAATGGTGGAAGGCGCTCAACGTCATCATCCAAAGACACTTGAAAGCAGGCACCGCCCTCGAGTTTGGCTATGTTGCCGGTCACAGTGGTGACCCGGGCAACGACCGCGCTGATGAGCTGGCGAACATGGGAGTCCCGTGAGCACGTTGTGCTACCATATACTCTTCCTGTCCGGGAAGAGTATACAAAGACGATCATCTACTTTCGTAGAGCATGGAGAGCGCGATGTAGTCCGCAGTCAACGCAAAACTCCCGAAGGTCAAAGTCGAAAGCGTGACCCTCGAAATAGTTACACGCTTCGGAACATCCCTTGGGGTTGGTTAGGCACTTTTCTTTCGCGCAATCGTGTTTAGGGCCTGGTCTCTGTCGAGTTCATGTTTCCACACCTACAATCTCATTCGGGCGAATACCCACAGTCCTCAGTTTTTGTTATGTTGGGCGAATTCTCAACATAACTTACGTGCCACAGTACACGTGGAGAAGTTCCGTACTCCCGCCCGGAATCCGGCTCGTGTATCCGGGGGCCGATGGGACGACCCCGTGGTTAGTGCTCTTCGAGGAGATGTTTTAAGGCCAGTGCCTCTGTATCCTCCTCGGATGTGGTATCTCCGCGATCACCGACCTCCGAGGAATTACGACTGAACGTCTCTTTCAGATTCTCCTTGAACTCCCGCAAGCCCTCAGATACACGGGCAAGCAGTCAAAACTCACGGTCCTTACCGATGTACCGGACGCGTTCCTTCTTCTCCGAGGAGTGACGAGGGGATGAGCTTCTTCGGTGCCTTCGTTCGTCGAGAAGTTCACCGATCGATTTGAGAAGCTGCGTTCGGCAGATCTCCATCTCGCACTGAAGAGCAGTGACGTACTCATCTTTGGACCGAGACAGAGTATCCACAAAGCAAGGGGTAACACCGATAGGAGTGGAGTTTCCGGAGCATGCGTCGTCCTCTGAGTCATCCTCCGAACCGCCTTCGATCGCCTCATACACCAGAGAGACATGGTTGAAGATGCTGTCCACAATGTCACGGATGTTCTTCGTGTCATTGGCAACGCTCTTGAAACCGTCGGCTGTTCTGTCATCGAGCTGACCGACAGTGGAGGCCGTGGAGCGTTGCTTCTCCGCGAGATCGGTAACGGATTGATTCAGACTCCCGACGCTTCTCATCACCCTTCCGTCAACACGACGGATAGAGGCTTCAAGTTCGTCTTGCTTCTCGAGAATGGCATCCACCTTCTCAGCGAGGTCGAGATCGGTCGCCGGAGTAGAGTCGATCGCCGAGATTTTCTTCTCAAGGGCGGACTGTCGGCTCTCAAGGGAATCGAGCTTATCGTAGATCTTGATAAGGTTCTCGGTGATGTTCTGGAGATTCTGGTTCATAGTGGGAACCTGGGAGGTTGCACCTCGCCCGCCCGAAGGCTTTGGGGCGTCGGTCTCCCGGGTAACAGATTTCATAGTCTTCTTCACGTCAGACATATTGGAAGTCCCTGATTACTAACGTGTACAATATTTAGACCGCGTTTGAGTAACTCTTTTGGCATCTGCCAAAAGAGTATGTTGACACTCCGGAAAGCGTCGGGGGAGTAAACCGAAGGTTGAGATGTAGAGCAACAAGATCTCTACGAAGAATCTCAGCCAGCAGCTTACAGAGTGGGGTGTCCGAGAGAACCGTTGGCAACACGGGCAATGTTCCAGTTGCGGGCAATGAAGATGTGGCGGTACTTCTGGGGGAAGTCAACCTCAACACCAGAGCTGTCGGGGTACTGGATGATGTTGCCGTTCTGGTCCTCGGGGCGGCCGGAAGCGGTGCCGATGCCAGCGGAGGCCTGAGCAGCGGGCGACATGTCGTGCGAGACAGATACGTTGGCGAGCTTGCTGTAGTTGGTCGAACCCGCAGGCTTGAGGGGATCCCAAGGCTTGAGCGAGTAGCTCCACATGTGGTAACCAGTCTCGTCGGGGGTGGCCTTAGAGAGAAGGTCGGGGTGCATGAGGGAGTAGTAGTCGCTGCCCTGAGCCAGACGGCAAGTGTTCTCGTACACCAGGGTCGTGAAGGCGATCGGGTCCAGACCGGCGTAGGCAGGCTCGGTCGTGTAGTTGGACCACTCACCACCGCAGTTGCCGCTGTTCACAGTCAGAAGCGAGATGTTCTGAGCAGCGAAGCAGAAGAGGACAATCGCGTGCGAGAGACGGGTGTCGAAGGTGGTGCGCGAGGAGATGTCCTTGAAGGGTGCGTTCTGCGTGCCCTGGATCTGGTGGATCAGCATGTCACGAGGAGCATCACCCATCTTCACACGCTCGTCGTTGTGCACAACAGCGTAGTGAGCGTTCGTCTGAGAGTCAATCAGACTGGGCTTCTGGCTGGTGGAGCCGAAGACGTAGACGTCAGCGCAGGTGGCGGCGCGGCCAGTGTTGGGGCCACCGGGGCCACCAACAGCAGCAGTTCCGGGGTAGACCACAAGGAGGTCCTCCCAGCGGCGGAACACGTAGTTGATCTTGATGTCGTTGAAAGGCAGAGCCGCGACAGGAAGAGCAATACCGGAGTCCTCGCCAAACCAGAAGGGGAAGGGCACCGAGAAGTAGCCACCGGTACCGAGGGGCACGGACGGAGGCACAGGGGTCGTCATCGAGGCGATGTCACCGATCATGTTGCGGTAACCAATGCGCTTGCTTCCGCGCTTGCGGAACTGGAAGTTGAAGTCCAGCCAGTAGTTGTCAAACTCCTGGACAACAAGCTCGTTGAACGAGATGTTCACCTTCTCGAAGAGGTTGTGCATCAGGTTCCGGGTCCAGCGGATGCTAGAATCGCTGTAGATACCAGCGTTCTGGCTCTGGACGAAGGACTGCACAAGCTCGAGTTGAGGGATCTGGGTGCGGAACCAGAGGTGGAGAACGTAATCACCAGAACGATTCACCGAAGCGGAAACGTTCTTCTGACCGAAGTCGATGGTGCCGATGTGGCGAAGGGTGATGGGCAGGAAGCTCATCCAGTTGGCCTTCTGAACCGCAGCGACGAACCAGGTGACCGCATCGGGACCACCATACAGGAAACCTTCAATCTCAGAGAAGGTCGCAAGATCAATGAACAGATGGCTAGCGTTGCAAACTGAAAACGACATGATGTATTAGTGTAGCAGAGTAGCTGTTACTACCTGCCAAAGAGAAAAATAATCGCAAAAAAGAAGCTTGGGCTAATGGTCTGGAATCGCTCAGCCGACGAACCATGTCGCGTGTTGTCGATCTTAACCTCGGGTCTGAGGTTGTTGGATATCATATCATGTTAAAACAGATTCTTCCTACCACCAGTATCCAGGAATGAGTAACAACTCCAAGGGTTTCTGTCAGTATCTCCCTTCCAATAAGCGGAAACCGAAACCTACGAAGAAAGGGCGGAAGTCTCGACCTTCCAAGACCCCTGCCCCTTCTTTTCTGTCGGCTCCTCCATCTTCGACGCCGGCAGCATCATCGCGGTCGAAGGGAGGAACTCGAAGATCGTCAAAGCCCCGGAGTGGGAAGACATCTTCTGCATCTTCCACAAGGTCGGAAAGACCTCGAAAGACAGGATGGTGGCGTGCAGGTGCATCGAAGATGAAGATCGATGCGAGAGACTACAACATCTTTCACATCGACTCGAAGATCCGGGACAAACTCTCGGCCAACATCTCGACAGTGAAAGAGCTCGAGTGTGACCTATCAAAGACACTCTGGATTTTGAGGAACGGCGATGACCCCGCGCAGAAAGTTCTCGCCAAACACCAAGCTTCGTTGCTTCGAAAGCGTATCCAAGACCTAGAGAGTACTTTGGAACTAACGTTCTATATCTTCCGCACAGCCGATCTTCTCGAGGAGTATCGAACCCTCATCAAGAGTGCTGGGGCGCGAAGCTTTGTCTCCGTCGAACCGGCCAAATACGACACCAACACCGCTCGAATGAACGAGCTCGTGAGCCAGTATCTGTGTATCGCTCAAGACTACGTCGAACTTGAGAACCTCTCTCGTCGCCCGAAGAAGTTGGTCTGCCCGGCCTGCCAGGGTATCGACTTCCACCTGAGCATCGATGATGATTCGATTTACATCTGCAGTACCTGCTCCGCCGAAGTCGAGATCCTCGACGATGCTCCCAGCTTCAAGGATACCGATCGTGTCAATATGGCGAGCAAGTACACCTACACTCGCAAGGGTCACTTTATCGACGCGGTGAAGAGGTTCCAAGGAACCCAGAACACCGACCCGAAGAAGATCCAAGACGCGGTGGCAGTGGTTGAGGAGGAGATGGAGAAACACAACCTCATCTCCGACCAGGGGCAAAAGAACTCTGTCTCCAAGGATCACATCTACGGATTCCTCTCGGAGCGTGGTCTCAGTAACCACTATGATGACCTCAACCTCATCTTCCATATCGTCACTGGGGATGACTGCCCGAACATTTCGGAGTTTGTGGATGAGCTATACGAAGACTTCGACAAGCTCGAAGAGGTTCTCGAGGAGATCAAGGACGACGATCGAATCAACTCCCTCTCGGTCAACTACAAGCTATACAAACTCCTACAGCGCAGAGGATATCCTTGTCGCAAGGACGACTTCTACATCCTCAAAACAAAGACGAAGGAGGATGAACATGACGAGAAGATGAAGGAAGCATGGGGTATTCTGGGATGGAACTGGATTCCCACATTCTGAGTCCTGACTTAAAGCCTCGGGAAATAGGTGTAAGTATTAGTACGCGCAAATATCAACAATGAGTGACAACAGTACACAATCATCTGCTGAACCGGTGAGGCAGCCAGAGTGGCTCGTGCCGGGTTATCCTCCGCTGAAGGCTGAGGACTCTGTCGGACAAGCTGCCGTTGAGGGGCAGACATGGTTCTACCCACAGGTCGTAAGGACCATGGTCGATCCTCCCATCCAAGGCCAACGTCTTGGACTTCTGAGCTTCATGCTGTTCAAGGAGCCTCGAAAGCTCCGCAACGGCAAGCCTGTTTACGGCTACGTGAAGCTTCGGGGGAATTGGTCCGATGAGTCGCAATCGAAATTCGAGGCGTCGAAGATCATCCGCGAGGTGGACAGCAAGTACGTCATCCGCGTCGCTCCTACCGGGGCGTGGGTACCTATCACCGAGGAAGATGCCTTTGTGAAGGAGAAGCTCGATGTCAAGATGAGGAAGGACGAGGTTGCTCTCCGCGATGAGGCAGTGAAGGAGAAAGAGGCCGAGCAGCGCCGAATCTCACGTGAGATTCGGGAGCGCGAGGAGGAGCTGAAGAGGGGTGACATCTACGACGACCCAACAAGTCTGACGTACTATTCCATGCGTCGTGTGACTGAGCTGAGGTTGATGGAGGCCCGTGACAACCAGCTCCGCCAGATCGAGTCCATCAAGAAGACTCTTCGCAAGGTCCAAAAGGAAACGAAGCGCCTCGAGCGTGACCATCCTGAGTACGAAGACCAGTGGGTCGACTGCTACAACGAGGAGCGTCGCAAGGCCGGTGTTCCCGACTACGTTCCCAGCGAGGATCAAGATCGCGAGCACGCCGAAGCTGTCTTCGACAACCTCGAAGACTCTGATGCGGAATCGGAGTCGTCCAACTCTGACGAAGAGGACGAGGTCGCCATTGCCGATGAGTAGATCGGCTGCAAGAGCATCTCATGTCGGTATCTAGACATGAGATAGAAACATCTACAAGATCCACGTGTGTACCATCTTATAGGTTCGCGGAACTACTCGTAACCCCTACAGAGAGTAAAGCATGGAAAGACATACTGTAGATTCTGTTCCGGATCATCACTCTCGACGCTTTCTTGGAAAGCCGAAAATCACTGATCTCCCTCCGGGAATCGCCGAAGCCGTTCTCCAGCTTCTAGGCATTGACGCCAATCAATCCGAAGAGGCAGGAATTCGCGTCCTCGATCAGATTCCTGAAGATGATCTGATTCTTGTGCATTACTATGCTCCTATTCAGGGTGTAGAGCACATTCGCGGTCTAGTGATCGATACTGGAGCTCCAGGAGGACCTCGAGTCGTATGTAGCGGTTTCCCCTACACCGAAGACATCACTACCGATGATTCTGAGGAGATACGCGCGGTACTGCAAGAAGCAGGATACAACTCAAACTCCACGGTCACCGCCGCCTACGAAGGAACGATTCTTCGGATGTTTCAGGGTCGTGTCACCGGTAAGTGGTATCTCTCCACCCACCGAAAGATCGAAGGTCGTCGGAGTCGATGGTCGGGACCTACCTTCGGCCAGATGTTCGACGAGGCCTGGGGAGACGAAGAGGTAACTGGGAAACCCGGTTATATGTATGTGTTCCTCGTCTCCCACCCGGAGAACCGGCTGGTGTGCCAGATCCCAGAACCGTGTCTGAGACTGGTGGGCGTCTTTGCACCTTCGGGAAAGGACATGGTCGAGCTTCCATTTGACGAGTGGATGTCTCCGAACTCTCGTGTTCAAATACAAACACCTCTCGCGATCGACAGCTCCGACGCTCTTCTCGAGCAGTACGCCGATCTCGATCACATGGCCTGTACTGGGTTATTGGTGACGATTCCGAGAGAGGTGGTAAAGTGCTACAAGCTAATCCCGCCGGAATACACTCGTCTGCGAGGACTTCGAGGTAATGAACCGAATCTTCGGATGAGGTACCTGGAGTTCAAGATCGACGAGATCGACGGTCCAGGAAAGATTCAAGAGCTAAGGGAATTGTTCCCGGAGAAAGCCTCTCTTTTCAACGAGGTCGAGAAAGACTACGGATGTTTGGTAGAGTACCTTCGGGGATTGTACGAGTACCGCTACAAGCAAGGGAACTACCTTCGTCTCCCTCAGGAAGAATACTACATTCTCGAAACCACTCGCCGAAACTACGATCCTGATCTGACTCTGCTCGAGAACATGTGGGAAACACTTCTCACCAGCAACGCTCGTCAACTGAACGCCATGATCAAACACATGCGGGAAGAACGGGACGAGGGATGGACACACGACACTGACAGCTCCGGTCGGTTTGAGCCGTGCGAGTGTTCTTCGCAACAAAACAATCTCGAGGATAAGTAACCCAAAGGTACAAACATGTCGAGCCTAGGCAGCGTCTGCGATATGTCAGGGTGCCGAAAGAAAGCGTTTATGGCTTTCAAATGCAGGGGGTGCTGGAGAGATTTCTGCTCTCGTCATCGTCTTCCCGAAAATCATACCTGCCCGAACCTTGAGGAGCAACGCCAAGCGGCTAGGGAGAGACTCCGAGAGAGCCTTCCGAAGATCACATCCGACAAGATCGGTAATAGACTGTGAAAAGATATCTGTGGATCATCCACAGATATCAGCTCAGACTTCTAGATCGAGGCGGCTTCGCCTGCGGAACTCCCACCTGCGGCGGGGTGTACTCTCTTGAGAATCTTCAGAGCCATCTCGTCGGGGACGTGCAACCCCAAACTAAACCGGTGAGTGTCTGAATAGATGCTGTGCCATAGTGGATTGAGTGGGTCGACGGTCTTGAGGTTGAAGACGTTCCAGTACCCATTCTTGTCGGGGATCGTCGTCATCCCCTGAGTGTCCGGGTTGATATAGTTGAACCATGATTTGTGGTCCTCCGGGCAGGAGATATAGTAGAACCTCCAACCCGGTTTGTCGTCAAAGTTGGTGTGCCACTCTCGATATCCGCCCGGTGGATAGTAGAAGTATCCCGACCCTCGAACACCGAACCCTTCAACAAACTTGCGGTACTCTGAGTTTTTGTCGATGACCTGCTTGTAAGTCAACACCCCTCCGATGATGTACCAGTCTCCGTGTTCCGGAGCATGGGGTTTCTT
>JGI10211J34971_10002425_pt1 | contig 15202 bp, 9 predicted proteins | sample Etolagsediment_FD_34971 | JGI IMG/M metagenome (IMG submission 34971) | reverse complement strand
CCTGCCGCAACCCGCCGCCGTCCACGCCGATTTCGTACAGGTGGTAGAACGGCTGGCCGCCTCTCCGGTAGGAGAACAGGATGCGTTTACCATCATAGTGAACTTGGGGATCCCGTACCCCGCCGAGCTCGTCTTCCAGAAGCGTTCTCACGTCGCCCGTGCGCAAATCCAGCGCGCAGAGCCGTCCGCCGTCGTGGTAGTACCGACGGGAGTACCCGCCGATCGTGTCGTACCCGAAGTTCGCATACCAATGGCCATCCGGATCAACCTGCCGCACGGCGAACACGATCTCGTCGAACCCCATACCGCCGAGGGCTTCTCGCGCCGCCTCCGTGCGTGCGAATTCCGCACGCCGCCGGGCGGCGTAGTAGGCGCGATTCTGCTCTGCAGAGAGCTGCTGCACGGCTGCGGAGTTCGCAACGTAGTAGGCGCGCATCCCCTCTGCGGAAACCGCATGGTCGAGCACGACGACCTCGTCGATCAATCCCGGAAAATCGCGCCCGTCCTCTTTCAGGTTGGCCCCGATCTGGCATTGCCCCGGCTTGCCGGTGTCGATTGCCACGTCCACGCTGCCAATCAGTGCCCCGTCGTAGTAGAGCCGGGCCGTCTTTCCATCATACGTGCCGGCGATATGATGCCAGCAATCCGGCGTCACGCCGCCCTTCACATCGACGTGCAGGTCCTGCGGGTGTCCCCAAAAGTAGAAGCACAACCGGCTCTCCGTCACCAGCCACAGTCCTCGCGCTCGCCCCTGTTCCTGCGATCCACACGAGAACAGCACTTTGTTGCCGACCCCCTTCGGCCGGTTGAACCAAAGGCTGATCGTCCCCGGTGCCGAACCGCCCGGAAACGGAGTGTCCGAACCGACGACCTTCTGCCCCGACGACAGAAACCCCATCGCCGCTCCAAACGGTCCCTCCACGCGCCTGTCGGCACCGGCGTCATCGAACGACCAGTGAGCGACCACACCTTCTCCGCCGAACAGCAACTCCCCGGCGTTCTTCCCTTGCGCGGCACTCCCGGTGAGAATGACGCAGCAGACCGTCACGACGCAGGTTGCGCATTGCCATCCGGAACAGTGTGACAGGACATGCATGACCGGCTTTCCCGGGGAGAGATCGCTTACATGAATACGTCTTCGGCGGCGAGGACGCGATCAACGTCTCGTGCTACCGTCTCACGCCCCGCCGAGTCTCTGCCCAGAAGCAGTACCCGCTGAATCCCGGAATCCGGAAAAGCCTGGCGGAGCGCAGTGACCTTATGGTCGAGTGAAGCGCGCAGAGCAGACGGCGACAGGCGTTCGACGTACTTCATCTCACAGAACGTCAGGACGCGATCGCCACGCACGAACAGCAGGTCTACCTGTGCCCGGGCTCCACCCCGATCGCGTTTGAACCACTCCCCTGCCTTGTACGCGATGCCGGCGAACTGGAGGTGCTCCGCAATCGCCGACGCGTGCTTGCGGCACAGGCGCTCGAATGCGTGCCCCTGCCACTGGGCCACCTGGCGGCTTTCCCTGAATTGAGCGCCGCTTCGTTGAGTGCCCGCAACGCCTCGTCCCATGTCGACAGTGCGGCCGGGGAGGCCCCCTGCGTATACCGACTCAACTCCTCGGCGAACAGTGCGAGCTGCATGCGGGTGTTCCCGTTCTCCAGCCCCTCGACCTTCCACAGTGCGCGGTCCTCAAAAGCCTGCTCGACCAAAGCGGTCTTGCCAACACGCCGGTGCCCGTACAGCGCGACCAAGACACCACGATCGCGCCAGTTCGGCTCTCTCAGAACACGCAGCTCGTCCTGACGCCCGGCGAAGTTTTTCATAGTAGCCAGAATATACACCGATATGGCCCGCAATGCCCTTGCCAGTGCATTATAGGCCGGAATTGCGCAGTCTGTGGCTTGTAACTAATGCAGATTGCCGACTTTCTCATCTTGCGCTGTACCGTTCCTGCTCAAGATATACCCCAAGCCCCGCCCCGATGCCTGCCGTAGCGGTGTCCGCCAGAGAGTGGGTTGTCATCCCCAGGACTCATCGATGCAAAACGCCGTGGTGCCGGGCACGAAGGTCGAAGGGGTCGATTACAGTATGGCGTCACGTCGTTTCATCCTGCGAGAGTCGGCCGATGACACGGACTACCTTGCCTGGTTGGGGGCGTTGAGGGAGCTGAACGTCTTTGCCAAACGCTTCCAAGAGCACCACCGGAAGCACGGACGTCCGCAGTGCTGACCATGCAGCGTGTGTTGAGGTGACCGCACAAAGCACAGGCCAGGGCTGCCAACGGCACGTGCTGCTGACGTCGCACGACGGCGCTTTGCTCCGGGGCCAGGCGAGCAGACCATCGCGTTGTCGTGCGTGAATGTTCACGGCCTGCCGGGAGGGGCGCCCTCTACAGAGGCGGCATGCTCCCTCCGGTGCGGTTGCGAGTGTCGCAGCAGGTGTTACACTTCCTGTACTCACCGATCATTCACCACACGGACTTCAGAGCGCCCAAGGAGACAATCGGATGCAGAAGATTGAATGGAACGACAGCCTGTCCATCGGCGTGGACGTAATCGATGAGCAGCACAAGATGCTGATCCAGCATCTGACGGACATCGGAGCCGCTATCGAGATGCATCAGGGCGAGGCACGGATATCGGAAACACTGAGCTTCATGGTGGACTACACCGATTTTCATTTTGCGGCGGAAGAGCAGCAAATGGCAGAGAAGGACTACGCCGGACTGGCGGACCAGCAGGCGCAGCACGCAGAATTCAAGCGGATGCTGCGGCAGTTGGTCGAGGACTTCGAGGAAGAAGGTGCGACCAAGGCTCTGGCCACCTCGATCAACGTGTTTCTGGGCAACTGGCTGGTCAAACACATTCAAGGCATCGATATGCAGTTCGGGCGCTTCCTGGCCGAGTAGAGGGCGGAGACAGGGCACCGGCGGCAAGAGAGTCGTGGCTGGTGCTTGCCCCGTCCAGTGCGCCTGACGAGCCTGACTGCGGAGAGCACACGGGAGACCTGTAGAATGCACGCCAAGCTGTTCGTCCCGAGCATTGTGTGGTCCCTTCTCACGGGGCTTCTTGCCGGCTCCGCGGAGATCATCTTGCCACAAGGGAGAACGGCGTTCTTCTCGCGTGAACCGATCGAGATCGCGGTTGCGGACCTCGCAACTGGCGCACTGGCCGAGGTGAAGTTCACCGCGGAAGGCGCAGGACCGGTCACGTTCACGGTAGACGGCGAGGGCACGCAGACTCTCGTGCTCCCCCCCAACGCCCTTGCCCCCGGCGACTACGCCATCGTGCTGGACGGGCAGCATACCAAGCATACACTCAAGGTCCGTCGGGGCATTCACCGATCCACCATGTACGTGTCACAGACGGGCGGGCCGGAGAAGGGACTGGCCAACTTCAACGTCAGCAATGCCTTCGCTTTTGGCCGGCTCGACGGACGGACGGGGCTGCCCACAGAGGACCCGCGTGCGCGCGTTTCCAGCACGCTCAAGCACTATGACGACGCGTTCGCCGAGGACATCCCGTTCATGATCTACATGTACTGGACGGGCTACGTGCTGCACAAGCCGTGGGGCATCCACAAAGAGTGGTGCAGCCCCGACATGACGGAGAACATGCGCCTGTTCAACCTGCACGTGGCCCAACGCGTGCGGCCGTACGCCGAGAACATCCTCTACATCGGCAGCCTGGACGAGCCCGGCTTGCCGTGGGGCAAGACTGCCTCCGGTGGCTCGGCCTCCGGCTTCCCGGGGTGGAATACCGAGGAATGGTACAGAGAACGCGGCTGGACGTTCACCGATGACCCGGCAGGCGGCAGTGACGCGGACTGGCTCGCCTATATGGATGCCCGATGCCGCATGCTCGGAACCCAATGTGAACAGGCCAGGCAGGACATCAAGACCGTGTGGCCGGAAGCCGTCTACAGCACCGACCTGTATGCCCCGCACGCCATGATGGACGGCACCGATCCCTGGAACCAGATGTGCAACGACATTCCATCAACGCATGTGTTCGTCGACTGGGGTTACGGCAAATTGGGAGCCCTTAGCGGTCTCTACCTGGAGAAGTGCCACGCCCCGGCGGCCAAGGCCGCACACGCCATGAACGGGCAACTCTTCAGCCCGCGAGTGCCGCAACCACAGACCCGACATGCCTACCACCTGATGCTCAACAGCATGTTGGCAGCCGGACTTTACGGCAACTGGTGGCTCAACTGGAACCCGATGGGTGAAGAGGACTTCGCGGCCGTCAACGGTCCCGCGGAGCGCATAGGCCCCGTCTTTGCCGAGATGGCACCGACCGATCACGACGTCGCCGTGCTGTGGAGTTGGACCGAGATCGCCATGCGCCTGAAGGACATTACGGCCAAGGAAGCCAAGAAGGAGACGGGGGAACAGATCAAGCTCATGATCAGCGAGTATCCCGAGACGCGAAGCGTGGAGGGAGGGCTCGAAGTCAACGCCTACAGCATCGGGGGGAACTACAAGTACCAGGTGCTGCACGCGCACCAGGCCGCGGCCCGGGCCGGCTACCCGGCCCATATCGTCCACGAACGGCTGTTGCCCCGTGGCGTACTCGCCAACTACCGCACGCTGGTTATCGTCGGGCAGACGTTCGAACTGCCCCCTGAGGTCCGACAGGCAATCGACACGTTCACGGCAAACGGCGGGAATGTCATCATGGACGAGACAACCGCCGTCTCGGTTCCTGGTGCGGTTGTCGCAAAGCTCGGCCTGCAGGACGTGGGGCACCGATGGGGAGCGCGCTTTGGTGCGACCCGTACCGACAATCCCAAAATGCCCGTCGAGGAGGGGCTGTACAAGACGAATCTCTACGCCGATAGCTTCGCCAGGGATGCCACGCCCGCCATGAAGCATGCGCTTCAGCAGACGGCGTCGCACGCTGTTCTCGATCACGATTCGCCTTGGCTTGCAGCCGAACGGCATGTGCTCGGCGATTGCGAGCTGCACATGGTCATCAACACCTACGAGGAACTCGGCCCTAAGGATGACGATGGAAACTACTACATCTACAACCATGCGCCGTTTGAAGCGACCTACGCCCTCACTCGCCTGCCCGAGGGAGCAACCGTGTATCTCATTGAAGGTCTTGACTGGGATCGCGTGACCAGGTTGAGCGATCCACGGACCTCCCAGACCGTGAGCTTCTCACCGGGCGAGATGAAGCTCTACCTCATCACCCCCAAACCGGTGGTCGATCTTGCGGTCTCCGCAACTGCCGCTGACGGCCTGCTGAGGGTCCGCGCTGAGACACAACGCAAGGTTCTGTTCGGGCACAAGCTGTTGCCGGCAGTCGTTCCCCTCACGGTGAGCATCACCAGTCCGGACGGCGAGGTTCTCCTGGAGGTATACCGGGCGACCACGGAAGGCGTGTATGAAGAGGGAGTGTCGCTGGGCCGCAACGCGCCCTCGGGCTCGTACACGGTCCACGTAGTCAGCCCCATCCCCGGCCTGGGAGGAGGAGCCACCGTCGACGTTCAGCCGTCCGGCATCGCACCTTTCATCAGCGAGTCGTCCGTTCGCGTATTCGACGAGACCACCATCCGTGCTTTCCTCGGCACAAAGCCCTCGCTGGTTGTCCCCTATGCGAATGACGAGCAGAAGGCTGCAGCCACGCAGTTGGCCGATGCTCTGAGCAAGCGAGGCTTGGCGACGACGGCCCGACCCGAAGCGGAGGTCTGGCACAAGGCTCTGTACCCCCGCGTATGGGATCCCTTCATCAAGGTCTATCGTCCCGTCGATGCCGACAAGCCACTGCCCGAGGATGTGGAGATTGTCCAACACCTGAACATAGAGAGTACCACCTACGACACGCCCACCGTGACTACGGTGGATGGGAAGCCATTCACCGGCAACTGGCGTGAGCCCGGAACATTGCTCACCGTTGTGGGGGACGGCTACATCGATATCAGCGGAGCGGAGATGTTCTATGAAGCAGGCTGCAGGCTTGTGGTTGACAAACGCCGCCGCGCACAGCTTATCAACGGCGAAGCTGCCGAACTGCGCAGCACCCCCGACGTTCGCGAACGTTGGTCCCGCCCCTGGAGCCGGCTCATGACGCATGTCGGCGCGTTCAACCTGGTGCCTCAGCTCCCCGAGGCGTACGCCTGCGGCGAACACCTCATCCTGCTCGGCGACAGCCAGGACGGCGAGTTGGTCCGGGCGCTCCAAGCCAGTGAGCTTCTTCCGCGCGTCGTCGATGCTCAGTACCCCGGCGACGGCAACGCTCTCATACAGTTCGCGTGGTCGCCGTTCTCCCTCGGGAAGAACGTTATCTTCGTCGGTGCCACGGACAGTGCGGGCCTGTCGGCCGGCATAGAGGGGCTGCTCGCGCTTCTTCCCCGTAGCGCCGAGAGCCCGTCTCACAACTGATCATCGGCAGACCGGGGCAAGTCGCTACGCCTCTGCGAGGCAGCACGTAGCCGTCTGTGCCATGGAGTCGGCAATGATGTGCATCACCTCACCACCGGGGAAGCTGTCCCGGTCGAACACTCTGACGATGTCCGCAAGCCCCTCCGCATCGGGCACGAGTTCAGTCAGTCGATTAGGCGTCTCTGCAAAGAACGACTGGTTGAGCTCGTGTCCCTGCTGCCCGGGCGATACAGCGAGGTAGAGCATGTCCAGCTCAACGAGATCGTTGAAGAAGTGCGTCCCGAGCGAGATGTCGGGCACGAGCCCTTCGTGCATCAGAGCCACCTCGCAGATGATCGACGTGGTGTTGATCTCGGGGAAAGACACCGGCACGCCGAGCGAGGGTGTCGATGTCCCCCACCGCCCCGGTCCGATCAACATGATTGTCCAGCCCTTCGAATCCGGCAGATGTGTGATCTTGCCGATGAGACGAGCGACTGCGTAGCGATCGCGTTCGGCCAGGACCCCGTACTTGGCTGGCACGACATAGACCAGCCGATCCACGGTTGTCGCCAGGCCACGACCGATGATTGGCCCCCGCGTCGCGAGCAGCTCGGCGACCCGATTCTCCGGCATCCGGCCGAGGGCGGGGGTTCCACGACCGCCGACTTTGACTTGGAAAGGACGACATTGTACGAGGTTTACAAGGTAGTCGTCACGCGTCAAGAAGTTGGCGGTGAACTCGATGTCGACCGGGTGGTCGTAGGCCTCCTGAAGCGTGGCGAGCATGTTGCGCATGTCAGGCACGAAGTCAGTGTCCCGGATCAGCTTGTCGAATGACAGAGACCACGGGAACACTTTCTTGATGCCATGTTTGCGGGCCCGCTCAAGCATCTCGTAGTCTTGCGATGCGAACACATCCAGCGTCTCTTTCAGGCCCTCGTCCACGAGCGACTCGAACGGACAGCTTGTGAGTTCGTTGCTCGTAAGATCCAGCACATCCACTCGCTTCTGCACAAAGCGCTGTGTGTCCTCGCTTGCGTGCGGGCGTTTGCCAGGGGCGTTCAGAGCCAGCAACCGAGTGTAGTCATCGTCCGTCCTGTCCACGGCACGCGTCCCGAGTCCAAACACGAGACGGATGACACCGGCAGCGGGATCTATGTCTTCGTCCCAGACATAAGTATTGAAAGAGTAGCCAACGCCGGCAAGATGGGGGAAGTAGGTCGCGCCATAGGCGGCACCGGAAACGCGCTGTACCAGCAGCCCCATCTGTTCGTCTTTGTCGAGTAAGCCACGCTGTTCACGGTAGACGAGCGCATCCCGACTCATCGTGCTTGCATACACCTTCCGAACCGCCGCCATGAACGTATCGAGACGCTCCCGGGGAGACCCCTGGTTTGCGCAGAACACACTCTCGTACTTGCCCGAGAACGCGTTGCCGTAGTTGTCCTCCAACAGGCTGCTCGAGCGTACGATGATCGGGGACTGTCCGAAATAGTCAAGCATCTCCATGAACTGCGACTCGATGTCGACCGGAAACGTCCCGTGCAGCATGCGCTCACCGGCAACGCTGGCACGTTCGATGTACGAATCGAGTGCCTCGTCTTTTTGCCGTCGCCGCAACCACCAGCAACCGTTCTGCACGATGTAGGTGTAGAAGACGTCTGACCCAACGTAGAACGAATCGTGCGCCTCCAGTTTCTCCCGCCACGCGGGGGCACGCTTGGTCAGGATCCGTCGGGCCAGCAACATGCCCAGCGATTTGCCCCCGATGAGACCGGTGCCGATCATGCGCTGCATGATCACAACCAGGTCGGCCAAGTCGAAATACTGCTCGGCAAGCTGGCTGATGCGAGGCTCCCGCGTGAAGGCCATACGGAGCAGCCGCTGGCAGTAATAGCGGTCCCGGTCGTCGCAGGGCCTGCCAACCTGCATGTCTCCCAGCACCTCTTGGGCGTCCATGAAGGTGCGTGCCCATACACCGGGGCGATTGCTGGCGAAGTCGAGCCACGGATGAGGCATGCCTTCGAAGATCTCGGACAAGATGGCGCTACTCGTCACCGGGCTGAACGCATCCCCCTCCCAACTGTGTACCAGGAACATCGTCGGAGAGTACCGCTTGTCGACCTTCAGCGGCTGAACGTAGAGACGCTCCCTGTTCCGGTAGACATTTATCACGACCTGTGCCGTGTTGTGAATGCCGTCCGTGGCCAGAGACGAGTGACGGTGCTTCAGCAGGGCGAAGTAGGCGATCGTGTCCAGATCGTAAAGGAACGGACAGGTAATCATGAAGAAGTTGGCGAGCATCCGATCGCTGTACCAGTCAACAGCCAATTCCGATAGACAATCGAATACGTAGAAGGCCCCGAGACCCGCCGCCTCAATGATGTCGATCAGTTCTGTAAGGAAGCGCTCGAACCCCATCTCCGGATGGAGCTCAACCGTCTCGACGCCGTCAACGTCCGGCAACAACCGCGGGTGTTTGGCAAACCGGAAGTAGATGAGCTTGCGCCCCTCGGCGACAGCGTTGCGCCAATAGGGGGTTATGAACGGCAGATAGTCGTCGACGTCGTCCACACGAAGCACGACATTATCGCCGGGGCGAAGTCCGTGCAGCATGGTGTCCAGCCCCTTCAGGCCGGTGTGGGGTGTGGGTATCCGGAGCCCCATGTCGAGAATTCCCTTCTGTCTGATCTCACGTCACAGGTGTTTCCTAGCTTCCGCCGTGCCAAGCAAAGCAGTCAACGTCGGCACAGCGCTGCCGGGAACAGGACGACAGGACATGGGGCACGTTTTTGTACCTGCGATACGCGCTTCAGCACATTCATGTGCCGGCGACCACCGACAGACGTACCTCCTACACAAACAGAAGGGGTGCTCGTATGTCCTCTGCCAGTGGAACGACGGCCTGGACGGGTCCATGTTGCGGTCCTCGCGACTCGTGCTGATCTCGAAACGCAACGGCAAGATCCTCTCCGACGGCTCTGCCGGCGACAAGGGGTGAAGCGCGTGGATAGTGGCTCAGGCATCCTCGGCTGAGGATCTTGCCCCAACGTCCCCCCACGGGTTCAGATGCGCCCACATGCCCGATAGTGGGGCGGACGTCCACGGCCGCCATTCCGATAGTGGGGCGGACGTCCACGGCCGCCATTCCCCTCACCCTCACCGGCTGTGGACAGCCGGGCCACCATGCCCGATAGTGGGGCGGACGTCCACGGCCGCCATTCCGATAGTGGAGCGGACGTCCACGGCCGCCATGGGAAAATCACCCGCGCGGACCTCGCACGCCGCATCACGCCCCACGTCAACGCCAACAACCACGTCGAAGGCTCCGCGCCTCTGACCATCGACCGTTCGGAGCAGGCCTCGTGCCCCAACCCCCAGCGGCAGCCAGCCATCTTCTCCACTTGCATTCCCTTCCCGTAGGCGGTAGTTTTCCGGCTATCGCTCTGGCGTGGATTGCCGTCCGTCGTTCATGCCGGACAGCACCGTCCCTTTCGTGCGTTTGTCAGGTAGAGAGGGGAGACATGGTTCAGGTGGTCGCAGCAGGTGCGCGCGTTGTCGTGCGGGACGCCGAATGGTTGGTCCGGAAGGTCGATACGACCTCGTCCGGTGGCTATTCGGTCCATTGCGTCGGCATCTCAGAACTTGTCCGGGACAAAGAGTCCATCTTCCTGACCGAGCTGGAACCGAAGATCGAGATTCTCGATCCCGCGGCGACCAAACTCGTTGCCGATGAATCGCCGCATTACCGCGATTCCCGGTTGTATATCGAGAGCCTGCTGCGACAGACCCCTCCCACGGACCCGCCCGGCCAGGAACAGCTCTACATGGGCCACGGCGCGGCCATGGACCTGGTCGCTTACCAGTTGGACCCGGCACTGCAGGCGCTGCGCCAGCCGCGGCAACGGATCCTGATCGCAGATGCCGTCGGGCTGGGCAAGACCCTCGAAGCCGGCATTCTACTGTCAGAGATGATCCGACGCGGGCGCGCGAAACGCATCCTGGTCGTGGCGCTGAAGAGCATGCTGACGCAGTTCCAGAAGGAGTTGTGGGCCAGATTCAGCATCCCTCTGGTGCGCCTGGATTCCGTGGGTATCCGGCGCGTGCGCCAAGAGATCCCGAGCACGCACAATCCGTTCTACCACTTCGACCGTGCCATCATTTCCATCGACACATTGAAACAGGACGCCGAGTACCGGCCCTACATCGAGAACTGCTACTGGGATGTCATCGTGATCGACGAGGCGCACAACGTCGCCGAACGCGGCAGCAGTTCGTTGCGGTCAAAGCTGGCCAAGCTCCTGGCATCCCGGTCGGACGCTCTGATTATGCTGTCGGCTACGCCGCACGATGGCTCCGCACGGTCGTTTGCCAGTCTGATGACCATGCTCAACCCCACGGCCATTGCGAATCCAGATGACTACGGGCCGGAAGACATCCGCGGCCTGTTCATTCGTCGGTTCAAGAAGGACATCCAGCACCAGGTCGCATCGGCGTTCAAAGACCGGCAGACGCTGCGCGTGAAATGCCCGTCGTCCACCGCGGAAGAAGCCGTCTACGACCAGTTCTCGGAACTCACCTTCACGCGCCTGGACCAGCGCCGGGGCGGCGCGCGCCTGTTCAAGACGACCCTCGAGAAGGCGTTGTTTTCGTCCCCCGCGGCCTGCATCCAGACCGCCAGGAACCGGATGCAGAAACTTGAGGCCGACAGCTCCCCGGAAGCGCTGCAGGATGCGGCCGCCCTGGGGGAACTGGTTGCCGAACTCAAAGCCATTCAGCCTGCTGAGTTCACCAAATACCAGAAGCTGTTGTCGCTGCTGAAGGACAAGCAGTCCGAGCTGAACTGGACAGGCCGTGATCCGGAAGACCGTCTCGTGATTTTCACCGAGCGCATCGAGACACTCAAGTTCCTGCAGAAGCAGTTGCAGCAGGATCTCAGGCTCAAGAAGGATCAAATCGAGGTCCTCCATGGTACACTGTCCGACGTCGACCAGCAGCGGATCGTCGAGGACTTCGGCAGAGAAGACGCGTCTGTCCGCCTCCTCATCGCATCTGACATCGCGGCTGAGGGCATCAACCTGCACTACCTGTCCCACCGACTGATCCACTTCGACATCCCGTGGTCGCTCATGGTGTTCCAGCAGCGCAACGGCCGCGTCGACCGTTACGGCCAGGAGCGCCAGCCGCAGATTGCCTATCTGATCACCGACTGCGATAACGACAAGATCCGCGGCGACGCGCGCATTCTGGAGATCCTCATCCGCAAGGACGAACAGGCCTACCGCAATATCGGCGATCCGTCAGCCTTCATGAAGGTCTACGATATCGGGCGCGAGGAGGACATCACCGCCGCCGCCATGGAGAACGGTGAGTCAGCGGAGGACTTCGAGGCGGAACTCGATGAGAACCTCGATGATGATCCGCTGGCCATCTTGATGGGCGACGATGAGCCTGAGACCAGCGACGACGCGCTGGCGAACCTTCGCACGATGCCAAGCGTGTTCAAGGACGACTACGCCTATGCCCGAGAAGCGTTCAGTCTGGTCCGTGAAGCCCATGGTCTCCAGGCCACCTTCGACGGCAACGGCTTCATCAATCTCACCGTGCCCGGCAGCATGCGCGGCCGCCTCAAAGACCTGCCGCTCGAGGTCCGGCACGGCCTTCACGATGGCGGGGAGTTCGCGCTGACGGTCGATCGTGATGCCGTCAAACGTGAGATTGCCCGGTGCCGCAAAGAGGAGCATGCCTGGCCGCGATTCCATCTGCTGTGGGACCTGCACCCGGTCATGCAGTGGCTGAACGACACGCTGCAGACGACCTTCGGGCGGCACCAGGCGCCGGTGATCACGCTGCCGCCTGGCCGGTTGCAGGCCAATGAGGTGATCTTCCTGACCGCCGGGGTCATTCCGAACCGCAAGGGGCATCCGCTCATCCATCGCTGGTTCGGACTCCAGTTCGCTGACGGCAAGGCCGGGGATATCCACGAAGACATGGACGGTCTGATCGATCTGCTCGGACTCCGGAACGGTGCTATCCCCAACCCACAGTGCCCGGTGGACGCCGGTATTCTTAACAAGCAGCTACCGACGGTGGTGGCAGAGGCGACCACTTGGCTCAGCATGCACCGTGACGAGTTCAACGGCATCATGCAGCCGAAGCTGCGTGAGCAACTGGCCGAGCTGGATAAGTTGCGGCAACGGCGCCTCCAGCAACTGGACCGCGACTTCGGGGACCTCTCGACCGCGGCCCGGATCACTCTCTCGAAGAAGGAAACAGAACAGCGCCGGGTCGAGGCCCTGTTCGATGAGTACCAGGAGTGGATCCGCGAGACCATGACCACCGAGGACAGGCCCTACATCCGGGTTGTCGCGGTCTTTGTGGGGGCCCACGAATGACACGAATTGACACGAATACCGGACTGAAGAGAATGGGGAAAAGGCACTGCCGACCCATGACCCGCTGCCTTCTGCCTGTCTGCCTCCCCTCTCTCCTCTGTCTTCCCATTCGTGTCCATTCGTGTGATTCGTGGGCAACCAGGAGCAGTGGGCGTGGCTGACAGCGACATCATCTACAAAGATGAGAGCTACCGGATCGTTGGGGCTTGCTTCGAGGTATACAACGATAAAGGCTGTGGTTTCCTGGAGCCAGTGTACCAGGAATGCATGGAGATCGAGCTGGCCCATCAACGGATTCCCTTCGTGGCCCAGGCACAACTGAAGCTGACATACCGGGGGCAAGAGCTGAAACAGCGATACGTCCCCGATCTTGTGTGTTACGACAAGATCATCGTGGAACTGAAGGCCGTATCGAAGCTTTGTGACGAGCATCGTGCCCAAGTGCTGAACTACCTTAACGCGACCGGCTTCAGGCTCGGCCTTCTGGTAGATCTTGGGCATCACCCAAAGCTCGAATGGGAGCGCATCGTTCTATGACTTACCCTCTCCCATTCGTGTTCATTCGTGTGATTCGTGGGAGGCCTTCCCATGGCCCTTGACCTCACCGGCATCGACAGCGTCAACGAGTTCTACACGGAACACTACCTGGCGGCAGTACTGGAAGCGGACCTGAAGGACCGGTTCAAGGCGTGGTCGGATGCGGAGCGCGACGAGGGCGTGCGGTCACCCGACAAGAAACTCGGTGCATTGCGCACGCCGTATTTCAGGCTCCTCAGTGAACTGGAACGCATGACGGACGCCGTCGAGATCTCAGCCGCGCAACGGCCGTTCCTCGCCGAGCTGCTGGACGCCCTTGGCTACGAGGTGCATCCAACCGAGCAAGCCCTCGACGGTGACCACGCCACCCTCCCTGTGCTCGCCGGTATCAACAAGGACTCCGGCGCCCCGGATTTGTGGGTGATCGAAACCATCGCTCCGGTTGGTGAACCCGTCAGTCCCCTCGAATGCACGCTTCACCCCTGCCAGTGGAAGACTGGGGCTGCCCACCAATCACACGAATCCACACGAAGGGAAGGTTCCGTAGGCGGGCCCCATCCCTCCTCTCCCATTGGTGTCCATTCGTGTCATTCGTGGGCCGACCTCCCCCTCGAAGAGCTGGTGTCGAAGCGCATCTTCAGCCGCAGTGAACCGCCGCGGTGGTTGTTGCTGGTCAACATCCACAGCGCGCTGCTGCTGGATCGCAGCAAGTGGAACGAGAAACGTCTGCTGCGATTCGACCTGCGCGAGATCCTGGACCGGCGTGAGACCTCGACGTTGAAGGCCATGGCCGCGCTCTTGCACCGTGAGTCCGTGTGTCCGGGTGATGGCATCTCCCTATTGGACTCCCTGGCTGAGAACTCGCACAAACACGCGTATGCGGTGTCCGAGGACCTGAAGTACGCCGCGCGCGAAGCCATTGAGCTGCTCGGCAACGAAGCCGTGTGGTACATCCGGAACGTGCGGAAGGAAGGCGTGTTCGGCACCGGCAAGCAGGCAGCCCTGGACGCTCAGAAGCTGACCGAAGAGTGCCTGCGCTACCTGTATCGGTTGCTGTTCCTGTTCTACATCGAGGCCCGTGAGGAACTCGGTTATGCGCCCCTGAAGAGCGAGGAGTACCGGCTCGGCTACAGCCTTGACTCCCTGCGCGACCTGGAGATGGCGCAACTCACCACCGAGGAAGCTCGGAACGGCTACTACATCAACGACTCCCTGCGCCTCCTGTTCCGGCTCGTGTTCGAGGGCTTCAACCCGGGGGAATACCAGGCAGCTCTCGACTACAACAAGGGGGAGCGGCAGGGCTCTGAGTACCACACGTTCAGAATGGCGCCGCTAAAGAGCCATCTGTTCGATCCCGGCCGCACGTCGCTGTTGGACAAGTGCCGCTTCCGCAACCACGTCTGGCAACGCATCATCGAGCTGCTGTCGTTGTCATCGGGACGGGCGCAGAAGGGCAAGCGGGGCACGAAGCAGAGACGCGGCCGCATCTCCTACGCCCAGCTCGGCATCAACCAGCTTGGCGCCGTGTATGAAGGCTTGCTGTCTTACACCGGCTTCTTTGTGTTGCCGGAAGGCGGGCTATACGAGGTCAAGCCGGCCGGTGACGCCTACGACGAACTGCAGAACGCCTACTTCGTCCCGGCCGAGGAACTGCCGAACTACAGCAACGACGAGAAATACATCCCCTGGGTCGACCACGAGACCGGCGAGCACGGGGCGCGGTTGCGGCATTTTGCGCAAGGCACGTTCATCTACCGGCTCTCCGGCCGGAACCGCCAGAAATCGGCATCCTACTACACGCCCGAAGTCCTGACTCAGTGCGTGGTGAAGTATGCGTTGAAGGAGCTGTTGAAAGACAAGACCGCCGACGAGATCCTGCACCTCACCGTGTGCGAGCCGGCCA
>JGI10211J34971_10002424_pt1 | contig 15203 bp, 22 predicted proteins | sample Etolagsediment_FD_34971 | JGI IMG/M metagenome (IMG submission 34971) | reverse complement strand
CGTTGAAATTTTGCATTTTCATCACGAATCATCTTAGTATTATTATCAAAAGAACTTTTAATTGAATAAATAATCCCACCTACTGATAATAAACCCAAACCTATAGAAATAAAACCCAATCCTCGGTCTATTTTATCATTATCAATGTTTATTAGAATAAATCCATTGTAAATTATATAAGCGGACATCCCAATAAATACAAAAAATATTATCCAAAATAATATTGAGAAGGTTCTTCTTTTTTCAATTATATTATTATCAGCACATGACATTTTAACACCTTTGAATTTTACAAAATATTTCTTAAAGTAAATTAGTATCCAGATTCCAAGCACTATAAATTCTAACATACCTCATATGATTAAACTAAATACAAATATGTTAAAATAATTTATTAATGTATCATTTATATTTTTTACACTGTAATGATGTTTTCATCAATGATAACCATTTATTGTTACCTTCAATTTCTATCCCTGCTATTTCGGCAGGTGTTTTACCATAAAGACTTTCATGCGGTCTTATAAAATTATAATAGAGTTGATGTCCTCTTATGAATGCTGAATATTCATCTTTTAAACCACGTTGGGTTTTGTTTCTCTCTCGAATTGTACCATGCAATCGTTCAACCAAGTTATTGTCAAAATCACCCCTATCAAAATGTTTACCACGAATACCGACATTACTAACATGGATAGTATCACGTTTCAAAGTATGAAATTCATCGTCAACAGCTTTAACATAAGACTTTAATCCATCCGTTATAATGAAAGATGGTCGTTTTCCATGACTGCGTTTCTTGGCAGTAATCAATACCTTACGTGCATCGGCAGTCTTTCGTTCCTTACTGATAACGGATGCCAAATGGAAACGTGTTTCATCATCGATTACATTCCAGAGATAAAACCAGTCTCCGTTTATGCTAACCATCATCTCATCGACATTCCATATCTCACTTAATTGTGGCTTAAATTGTCTTGTATATTCATCCATTATTCGTATATACTTAGCAATCCAATAAAACAAAGTAGTATGAGCAATTTCTAAATCATGGAATTGTTTAAGATGATCTGATATTTTACGTAAACTTACTCCTTTGAAATACAAATCCAGAGTAAGACAAATAATTTTAGGATTAGCTTTTAGTTTTTCAAAATGTAGGTTGTCTACAAACTTACTGTTACAATCCTTGCATTTGTAGACCTGTTTACCGTTATTTTTACCATAACGAATATAGTTTTCACTTCCACAATGTGTACAACAAAAAGGCTTATCAACTGCTTCTTTTATTGATTCTTTTGGGGTTGTGATACTCATACTATCATTGCTCCAGACCCTTGGAGTACTAATCCTACTCCTTGGGTCATCAAATTTTAACCCAAAATCTTCAAGGGTTATATTAGCAATTTTGTATCTGTTGCACTCCTTATAACCCCTCTTGGGGGGTCGTTGAAAGTACTCCCGTTGAACGGGAAAAAACAAACATTTATTAGGTGGTTTTGATATATTTATTCATAATATCACATTATAGGTAGAGCCCCCGACGGGAGTCTAACCCGCAAACTCCGTCTTACCAAAGACGGTACATTTACACCAATGCTTCGGGGGCAATTTTTTTAACCTTTTACATAAACATAAGCCCATACGCTACCTTTTTTTAATCTTCTTAGGTGCCCTCTCTTTACTAAACCTGTAAGCACTCCAGAAATTGTTCCTTTTGGAAAATATAGTGCATTTTCTTCTAAAACTTCTATTATTTCATTCATAGAACGAGGCTCTTGTCTCCCCCAATTGCTCTGAAGCATTTCACGGACTGATTCTGAACAGCCTGATCCAGGAGTAAGTTGTGGTTTTCCTAGTGTTGTAACTTGGCCTATATTATTATTTGTAAAATTTTGTTGTGTATCTTGCATTGTTTTAATATCAGATTCATTTTCTAATGTTTTGATTGCAGATATTAATTCACTTGGAGAATCAACTTCTAATGTTACTTCTCCATTTTTCCATCTGCCCTTCCAATTTATTTTCATTTATATCACACTCATATACCAGTATATAATAAGACCTATATTAATATTACCATAGACATAAGTATTAATGTTAGTATTATCATTTTAATATGTTTTTCTCCTTAAAACTACATAATAGGTAAACGAAAGTAATATAAAAAGTTGTTGGATATTGATAATATGGTGTTAGAAATATGGAATTAAAAACAAATGCAGGGATAGAAATTTTTATCAGAAATACAAAAGATTCTAAGTTATTAATGTTTGATAGGCCTGTATCTGTAATTGAATTATATAAGGAGGAATCTGCAAGAATTGGCGCTTCCTTAATTAGAGATTCAAAAGTCGGATTGACCTCAGAATTAAGAAATTTAATAGATACTGGCTTTTTTATTAAATCAAAAAAATTTAGACAGATTAAGCAAGAGTTATTAGAGAGAGGATTAGCAATTAAGCCCTCTTCATTAAATGTAATCCTTAAAAAGATGGTTGATAGAAGAGAATTGTCACGAAAAGGTGAAAGAGGTTTTTACTTATATGAACAAAATTCATAATACATTAAGTAATTCATACATATTATCTAATATAAATCTAACTCTTTGTTGATATTGATAGAGTGTGCAATAGTTATCATTACCACCGTTATTTGAACACCCCATATTGAACACCCCTTAAATGAACAGAACCATTATTCTTTAATCCCTCTGGAGTATACACTCCATATTTCCCACCAAGTTTTCTATTTAATTTTCTTGCAACAAATTGTAATGCGTGTTCTTCACTACAAAAATATCTATGTCGCTTTCCACTAGCGGTTTTGTATTTTATTTGCAGATCTCCGCATTCATGGCAACTAATACTACGTGGTAATTTCTTCATTTTAATACAACCTCCCTCGGTCAGATCCTTTTTTGATAAACACTCTCTGTTTTTTCTCCCGGTATTCTAGGAGATGTCTAACAAGTTTTTTTGCATATTCTTTCATATTTAATCTCTCTTAAACATCCGGCTTAAAAATCCTTTTTTGTCTACTGGTTCTGCACCTGGGTGCAAATAGTATTTACCACCAGAGTAATAATAATCATCTACATTGTAACCTCGGTATGTTCTGGGTTTTGTGTATCCCTTTCCAAAGTCTTGTTTTTTTGGATCATAGGGGTTGCAGTCTTTTTTGTTTGGCACTCCATCGTTGTCAAGATCAAAATTTGAAAGACTTTTCGTCTGGAGTTTTTTTGCTCCTCCTACCAGACATCGTGGGCATAAACTATCAAACATGTGATATTCTTCGGCTGTAAAAATTTTTCCGCAGTTGGTGCATATATATTTTTGTTGTGTTCTTTTTGGTTTTTTTATAAAATCAGATTTTTTCCATCCTTTCCTGGTTCTTTTTATACCTGGTTTAACCTGGAATTTGCTCTGGATTTTTTTTCCTTTTGTAAGCCCTGTCTGGATCATAAAACCTGTTTTTTTTACCACATTGATCCCTCACGTCTGGATCCATATTTATTCTGGATCTCTTTAATATATTTATCTCGGAGAAATCTCTCCAGTTTGGTTTTCTTCTTCATAGTTTACACCAGTGCATATTTTTTCCTGAATTTCTGTGCTTGTTTCTCCCATTCCCTTTGGGCCTGCCAGTCTTCCTGCATATTATCAAAATAACTCTCATCGTTATATTTACTTTGTTGTTTAATAATTCCCTGGCGATCCAATTTTTTAAGGATCCTGTTTTTTGCATATTCATAAGTCTCTGTTTTCTCTCGGCTGTGACCGGCGGATCCCATGATCTCTGTTTCAACATCTATATAATCTGATTTCTTGGCGAGTTTAACGAGGTTCATAACCTGGATATGTGTCATACCGGTCTTGGCTCGCAGTCTTTTTACCATGCTTTTTTCGTATTGATCCTCTGGTCTCATCGCAAGTTGACCACGTCTCATGCGAGAGAGACCGATTTTAGCCTTTCTCGGCGCATATTTTTTTGTAGATGTCTTTACCTTCGCCGGCTTTTTTTTCTTTATGAGCGTTAAAATAGGCTTATTCTGTTTGATTTTGCGTGCAGGTTTACGTTTAACAAGTTTTGGTCGATGGCTAACTCTACTTGGTCTCGCACTAAAAATCTTATGGCGCTGTGCAATAGATCCTCCTTTGTGCCATCTTCTACATTTCCTGCAATAGTATGCCATCCTGGATCCTCCAGTTTAAAAAAGACTATCGCCGAAATTGTGGAACTTGTTTGAAGACTTCTTTTTCTTCTTGGATCTACCCATTCGAGAACTGGCGTTATCTATCATTTTTGTGCCAGTCTCTAATACTTTTATTGTTACAAGACCTCCTACTACTGTGTCGATTGTGTTTCCATAATTCCAAGTCGTAATATCTGCCTCCTATCTTTATAATTTTACTATTCTTGGATTTTTATATTGTTTCCATAGGCTTTTCTTTTTTCCATGTTTTTGTGCCTTTTTTAATAATCGCAATCCCCGTTCTGCATTTGCTTTTGTTCTAAACGTGTGATGAGCATATCTTGTTTTCCCTTTGTATGTTACTGCAATCCCGTATTTTCCCATACCTGGTTTTTTAGGCTTATTTTTATATGTTCCATATGACATTTTTTTTCCCCCTATACTGGTGTAAATCCTTTGCTGAATTTTCCATTTTTGTTTTGGATCATCACACTGTAATTTCGTTTACGTGCCTCTACTCTGGCTCGGCTGACTGCTACTTCTTTTTTTCTGTGTTGGCTTAATATTTTTCCATGCATCCTTACACACCAGTCTCCACTACTTTGACCGGGTGTCGGTCTGCATACTACATATATTACCCTACTTGGTTTTGCTTTCTTTTTTGGCATAGGTTTTTTTCCCTCCAATTTTTTTTATTTTCTTGGTCTTCTGCATCTGTATTTTTTGTAACTATGTGGATACCTTTTTAGGTAGAAATTCCTTTTTGGTCTTTTTACAGATGGGCAACAATGTCCTCTCATAATTTTCCTCCTTTTATTACGTTTTTGTTTTTGCCTCCCCATCGGGAGTTTGTGAATTTGGCATCCCATCGTTCTCTACCTTCCATGTGGTGTTTTACTTTCATATTTGAAAGGGATACCATTTTTTTAGCCTGATTTTTCTTTTTTTTCTTTGCCATTATTTCACATCTATTTTTCCTTTGTAATCTTTCTTTCTCTTTGCCATCCTATTTATTTGATCCACATCTGCATACTTTGATTTCTTTCTAGCATCCAAGAAAGATCTCGCTACTACAACCTTGCTATATCTTCCATGATAAACTCGATATACTGGCATTTCATCTCCTCAAAGTAATTGTGTTTCCTTTGAATTGTTTAACTTTGTTTTTATGTTTGACAAACCAGTTTCCTTTTTTCTGAAAAACAGAAAAACCTAGGTTGTATTGGTTACTTGTCTGGTTCATACGTGTTTTTGTTGTAGATGTTTTCCATCCACCAGTATTCAGCCTTATTTGCTTTGGAGAAAAACTTACAACATCAGTATTATGATACCTGACATGTGTTGTTTTTCCCTTTGTTCTTATATATGTTTTATGACTTCCTACTCTATACATACTTGCCATTTTATATCAACCTCTTTTTTTTATCCTTATTTTTACCTGTTGCAGATCCCAGGATGTTTTCATTCATCAACTTGGATCCTGGTTTACCAGATCCAGACTTCTTAAACATGTTACCACTGTTTCCCATGAGTTTCTGACCTGTATCTCCCAGTAGATTGACCTTTTTATCCATGAGTTTTGTCCCTGTGTTCCCCATGAGATTGCCTTTAGACATTTTTTGACCAGTGTTCATATTCATAATTCGTGGTGTCTTGGATCCTTTTCCATCTTGATCAAAAAACTTTGAGCCAAAACCTCCACTTATCATTCCAGATCCACCGCCAGGTTTCTGTTCTTTCATGCTTTTGCCGAATGCGATCCCTTTTTTCTTTGCAACAACTGCTACTCGTTTCATTTGTTTCTTCATTTTTTCTTTGCGGATCTTTCGCTCTAGTGGTGTCCCTCGTTTTTTATCAATGACTTTTTTGAGTTTTACTCCTCCGGCTTTAAGTTTTGCTCCTGCCTCATATGCAGGTGCATATTTCATATGCCGGATCTGTTTCTTTTTACCTGCGATCCTGGTTTTTGTCTCCTTTTTTTTCTGGAGTTCATCATATTTTTGTTGTTGTCTTTCCAGTTCGAGATCTAGTTCTCTTTCTTTATCAGTCATCTCGATTAGATCTGCTCGGTCAGTCCCCTCGTCATTCAATAAATCCTCCGGTGAACTATCAATAAGATCTATATGTTCTGGTTCTCCTTCTTCATATACCATTTCTGGATTTAGATCGTAAGTATTATCTAATACTACATCGTCATCTGATCCTGCCCATTCGGGTTGCTCTGCTCCTTCTTTCCAATGATCCGGTATTTCGGCTTTTTTTGGCATAATAATTCCCTCAAACAATTTCTAAATTTTTTTTAGACTGCATATACAAGTTCAAGTGTTACAATCATAAGAATTGCTATAACAAGAACTGCCAACAGGCTTTCATATGATACACCGGCTGTAAACAATAAACCAATTATCATAATAATTCCTGCGACTGCTACCAGGATTGGGATTACGTTATCTAGGAGGTTCTCAGTTGTTGCACTATATGTGCTTGAATATGTCTGCAATGCTAGATTATGTTCGCTGAAACCTCCAGAATATGTATAGGTTGCTGTGCCTCCGGCATTTGATGTAACCCTGGATCCATATCGTATGCTGTCTCTAAATGGATAATAATTTGTGTTTGCTGTTAGATCATTTACAACATGTGCCACGTTTATACTGGAAACTGCGTTAAGTGTCCATGTCACACCTGATGTTGAAAAAGCAGTGACCTCTGCGAGAACATAACTCGATGCAGGTGTAATCGTCATGTTATACATGTCAAAGTTTGTGAATAGATCTTTAACATAGTTACCCTGTGCTTTATGGTAATTATAACCAGATGTTGTTATATTTGTTTCAACATCCATCCCATAAAAACCTGTGATGGTGACATCTGTTGCGTTTTCAAGATGGAAACTGTATTCATCTGTTTCATCTCCGTTATCCCAAAGACCAGTGCAGTTATAGAAATAAAGTGTTGAATTTTCTTCTGCGTTTACTACATGATCACGAACACTTGAAAGCCATGTGTTATTGAATACTCCCTGTGAATTGTTACCCATTGAAAAAACTGCTTCCTCATATGCTTTTATTACACAGTTATCAAATGTACAATCAGTATTATCGGAGTTGAAATATACTCCCCATCCTGCATCATCTCCACCAAGAACACAATCATCAACTGTTGTATCTGCACCATCTATCATCCATCCTGCATAACCAACATCTGTAAGAGTATAACCCTGTATGTATTCATCGGTTCCTGATGTATCCCATCCTCCACCTACTTCCTCAATGGTTCCTCGCATATATGTAATATTATGAACAGATCCACCAATATCATAAGCACATGCCCAAACTCCTACATCTGGATCCTCCATGAAAACTGTCATATCATAAAAGTTTATATGGTGACAGTCAGCATCAATATACGTTCCAGAGTATCCTATTTGATAAAATGTTGTATTATCAATGTCCATGTCGTGACTATCATCTGTTCCACTTTCATCTATATATATTGAATAGTTTGTCCTTGTAATGTTATAGTTTGAAATACTGGTATCTTTTTCATATTTGAAATGGAAACCATAAGGATCTGATAATGCACTATCTCTACTAATTACCCCTGTATCAAAAGTATCATTATGACATTCTACAAATTGGAAACCATAGTTGCAGTTTGTTATTGTAAAATCATAGAAAGAATTTGTGTTTGATGTTGAAAAATTTACTCCTCCTAATGTGCAATCAGTAATTGTTACCCATTTATAATCTCCATTTGTAAAACCGGCACCAGGGTTATGTACATTCATCCCCCATCCCGCACAATTGCTTATATCAATAAAATGTGCTGTGTGTTGATCTCCGGCTGTATCCATATGCCATCCATCGCCACCGTTTGTTACTGTATCAATTGTCATGTTTTTGAATGTAAGATGATCACTACTCAATGTCCGCATTCCATCTGCAAATGTCGTCCCTCCAGTATTTGTAATGTTTACTTCGTTGGCTCCACCCTGATCTGATCCCTCGCCAGATCCATCGTCAGATGTTGTCCAGACCATACCGACATAATAACTTCCATTGAAATTTGTATCATTTACCCACATATAACTGCATCCCTGGAAATCAATTCCTATATGGTTTTTTTCAACAGTGCAGTCATACATATGTCCTGTCGGATCCAGACCTTCGGTATCTTCATAGACTATCCCATATTTGTTATCTTCATTAAAACCGAGATAACCAATCTGGCAAGTATTAAACTCTGCATGTGTGTCATCTGCATCTGTCAAAGGAGCAATATAAATATAAGGGCGATAGACATCCCATCCGGTAGAGTTCTCACCGGCGGTTCTATTCCAACTTGTTATCATTGTATTATTTGCATAAAACTTGCCATGCACAGTTATATTAGATAACTGTGTGCCATCTTGATCATGCATTTTTAACCAGACACAATGATCATCTGGTGTTAAAACAAGAGAGCCAGTATCATTAACCTGTATACTGAAATTTAAAAGCCAGTTACCACCAGAAAGATTTTCTAACATTGCAGTTGTTACACTGGCATCTGCCATGATCTCCTGCATGTCATGTTCATCATCATAAATATAGATAAGTTCTTTTGTTTCATCTACATGTATACTGGCACTTACGTTAAGAGTAAATACCAATATTAACAGCCCCAAAAAAAATAGCCCTAACAATATCATTTTTGTTTTTTTCAACATATCTTTTTCACTCCTTATTTTGCAAAATAATTAGAAATAAATAATGCAATGAGGTTTATATAAACCTTAACAATGAGTGTTTGCTAAAAACCATATGGAGTAAAAAATTAAAAAAAGTTGAATGGAGGTTTGATCATCCCTGCTTGTAAACGTCTGCTTAATTCATTAACTGCTTGTTCGAGATCCGCAATTTTCTGGTTATTTATATAACCAAAATAAGCTCCTGCAATTGAGCAAAGGATCACAATTACAAAATATAGATCCAGACTTCTTTTTAGAAACATGACTTTTGCCATTTGGTTATCTACCCATCCTTTCAAAACAGATCCCAGTTCCTCTGGTGCGATCTTTTCACGACCTGTTTCATGTAAAGTCAGAGGTTGTATGCTATTTATATCTATAAACATTGTTGGCACACTCTCTGTGACTGTTACAAAACTATCTGGATCAAGAGCCTGTTTATCTGTTGCCTGTTCACCATTTTTGTCTATTTCATAGATCCCTTCTTTTGTTAATGCCCAACATTTGTTTTTAATCCAGATCAGATCCTCATCAAAGTTTTTGATCCTGGTTATAATCTTATTGCTTTTTCCAACAAAGTTTACAATCCCATAGTTTTTTCTGCCTTTTGTCATCTTTCGCATGATCTTACATCGCATGAATGGATCCATAAACATCCATCCGAGTATTGCTCCAAGTGGTAAAAACATACATGCGCCGATCATAAAAACAATTGCAGTAATCGCATCATTTGTTGGGTTGTATTGCCAGAATGCAAAAAGAAAAATCATTGAAACAAATGCAAGACCGATCACTAATTTTTGACTTTCAACAACTGGGCTTTTTTCTCCACCCAGTATCCTATTTCTCTCTCTCCTACTCACTCTTTTTTTAAGTTTGAGTTTTTTAATAAAATTTTGTTTCACTGCTTTTTTTTCCTCATCAGTCCATTCCGGATCCAGATCATCATTTTTTTTTTTCTCTTGGATCTTTTTTTTCTGGGATCCAGTTTTTTCTTTTACTTTATCCATATAACTTTTTTTCTCTGGCTTTGGATTTTCAACTGGCTCAAAATCTGCGATGTCTTCTTTTATTTCTCTTTTTTCTAAAACCCGGTCTATTTCATCAATTTTGGATCTCACTGGATCCTCTGATTTTTCAACTGGTTTTTCTTCCTCTACAAAATCGTCAAAACTACCCATATATGTTTTCCTCCTGCGGATGTAAATAATCTTGCACTCCCTTCTTTTTCTTTCTCTCTTTTGGGATCGGATAGGCAAAACCAGGTTCTACATATTCTGGTTCAAGAAAACTTTGCAGGGATCTCTCTTTTCCTTTTAATGCACATGTCATCCGGAGTTGACCTTTCCAACTATGATAAAGTGGTAAAAAAAGTCTCATAATTCCATTGGATCTTTTTGCCATGTCAAAAAGTCTGGTGATAAAATGAAAGTCTCTTTGTAAAAGGAGCATGGTTCGACTGCCGGTTATGTTGCTTAAAAGGATCTCGGCATCTAGCAAATCTCCAAAATTGTTTACTTCTTTATGTGGTCTGTTTAAAAGTTGGTATTGGTGTCCATATGGATCTGTCGGCATGTTTGCATAATATTGTGTCTGTGCAACATAGTCTCCAAATCCTTTTTCTTTGTCCTGGTTTTTTTCAAATTCTGCAAGTTTTTTCTTCTGTTCATCTATAATTTTTAAAAGTTGTTTTTGCCTCTCGCTCTCCTCACTCATATAAACCCTATATATTCAATAGACTATTTAATATTTTTTACTTTCTGCCTCTGCCTTTGGATCTTGTTTTACTGCATCCCCCTCTGCCTCTATTGGCTCGGGTTCCTCTGCCAGATCCATCTCGTTTTGGCACTCCTTTTTTCATATATTCATCTCCTACAAAAATATTTTGTTTTTCTTTTTATATGCAAGTAAAATCAGGATCCCTACTGCCAGGATTAAAAAATACCAGAATAGATCCTTTTTCAAAATTATTGTGTTTCCACATGTGTCGGATATGTCTTCTTCTCCACATGGGCATTCAGAGAGATTGTCTGCGGTTGTAAAATTATAAACACTGGAAATTTCATATGATCCTGTTACTGTGTCTGTGATATTGACATACCAGTTATAAGTCTCATTGTATCTCATCGGGTAGTAAATATCATCCATGTGTCCATCAAGACAGAAACAATAAGTCCCATTGTCAACATAAATATATTTATTGACGATATAAAAACTTTCATTCATTGTGTCATTCCGGTAAAAAGTAAGGTTCATCGGGTTCCCATTTTCGTTTTCGATCCCTATACACATTGCATCGCAACATGGGCAGACATCTGTTGAATTATGCTCTGGTCTAATATAAAATAATGGGCAGGGTTCTGCGGTGAAACTACAAATAGAATACTCTGTGAAAGAATAGTTTTGTTGCGGGCAGTTGTATTCTGCTTTTATCCGCCAGATAAACCATGTTCTTATGTCTCCATCTACATAACAAGTTACATTCGTATTATATGCACAAAAAGTATCTGTCTCATTTTCATATGAAAAATATGCATATGTCTCCCATCCAGTAGACCAGTTGAGATAATAAAAAGTGATGTTTGCATAGCAACCATTTGGAATGTATATATCAACACATGTTTGCACTCCTTTTGCTGTGATCACGACATCTGCCTCCCCGCACTCCGGTGAATGATTATAAATATAACTTATCATCCCCTGGGCTGTCGACATTGATAAAATAATAAGGAGCATAGATAGACATAATATTTTTTTGATCACGTTATCAACTCACTTTGGGCGTTTTAGGAGGTTTTTTTATGAAATTAGCATACAATAAATAAATTGAAAAAGCAACAAATGATAAACCAAAAACAGTATTATAGGATCCATACTCGAGATCTGCATCATCATATGTCCATGTAACTGTTGTTGTGTCTCCGCTTTCAACTATTGTTGCACCATCTGAAATCTGGATACCGCCAACAATAATATATAAACCCAGGAGTAAAAGAATAATGCTTGCCATCCCGCCAAATATTTGATTATCAGTTATTATATTTGCAACTAAAAAAATAACAAAAAACACGATCCAAACTGCAAGTAGTATATCCAACATGATCTCTATATCCTTTATAGCCTACATAAACTTTTTTAAAATAAAATTGAGATGGGAGAAACAAATCTCCCAAGTTGTTAACTATTACGCCTTTCCTCCTATCAAAAGCCTCTAACTTAATAGAAACTAACGATAATGAGGATAAGAGCAACTGCTATTAACAATGGCATTAACTCGACAATTGTCGCAGTCGTGCCTGTTAAATTCGCATCGTCAACAATATCTTGAACTACTGGTATTACAACTGCTACTGCAATTATAATTATTACCATCAGTCCAATGAAATTTTGTGTAACCTGGGCTTTAAACCCAGTTTTATTTTCACTAAACATGAGCCTCGATGACCTCCTTATCGAAATTACTTCTGCTTTCTTATTCTGGGTGCAGAGCCGAGTATCCCATAGTTTGCAAACAATTGAAATTAATGTATTGTATGAGGTTTATATAAACCCTAACTTTACAATATTATTATTGTTTTTCCCCGGCGAACTATATATCCTTTCTCCTGAAGATGTTTTAGGATCATGTTACTTAATTCCTCATCCATTCGCATTCTATACAAATCTTTTCGGAAATCGTTGACCTGCATTGTCTCTCCGTTATTAGAAAGGATCTCCTCTACAACTTTCTCCATGACCGGTGAAAGACCGGCTTTCGTAAATGACATTTTTCCCTCACCTACCGATTAATAAATTTATGTAGACCTAAACCTACAATTAATCCTAAAAATATTGCAACAAAAATCCGGAGATCTGGCACATAATCAAATATGAGAAACATTGCCGGGATTAATACAACTGATCCAATGATCATGCCAAGACCAAGAACGAGTGTGAAAATCAAAAAGAATAAAAATATCATCGCTCCAAGTATTAAATCTGATCCAAATAGACTGCTCATGCTTTCTGCGATCTCATGGAATATGTCTCCTGTTGCCATAACAACAAATGGCATAATGCTCGCCAAGTTCATGTTCTTCCTCCAGATATAAAATCAATTATTGACAAAAACAAAAACAAGTTAAAAAATGCAACCATAATCAGATCCACCGGCACTCCTCCTGCAACTGTGCTGACTTCTCCGCTTATTGGTGAAATCGGAAAAAGAAAAATATTTGCAAATAATACTACAAGAGCAATTGGAATGATATAAGCAAAAGCCTGCGCTCCTCCGGCTTTGCCGACAAGTATCATACCGGCACCTGCAATAATTGAACCTACAATTGTTGCGATGGGGTTTTCACCGGCTTTGATAAACAATGCTTTTATCCCATTGATCATCATATCACCAATATTTTCATTAATGGCTCCCTCTTTTGTTATATTACTATCATTAACATCTCGACTGGTATATGAAGACCATGCATTTGTAAATCCCATAAGGTAACAAATTGTGATCATTCCGAACATGATCATTACAAATGCACTTATCATTCCGCTATATTTTTTCTTCATTATATCCTACTCCAAATGTAGAGAGCAATTGTATACACAAGTGCTGTGATAAACAATATTGTCCATCCGCTTACTCCTGCACCGGTTGTGAGATCTGGTTTAAGTATCATCGCAAAAGCAAAAATCCCAATGCCGACATATCCTGTGCCTACCCCGGCAACTGGTAATATAAATGCCATTACAAGAGCCATGATTATGACAACAACCAAGAGGAAAACCCAGTCTGGCACATAATTCCACACAGGTGATGTTCGCAGACCTCCATATTCAACATAAAAAATACTGGATCCTGTCTGTGTGACCTCCAATGAATCAAATCCATCTTTTTTATACCAACATTCTATTTTGTATTTACCGGTCATATTTGAAATGTTTATATTTTGTATTGTATATGAGAGAGATCCTCCGGAGGCTGTTGTATCTGTTTGTGTGGAGAGTTGATCCCATGCACCGGTTGATGTGTTGTATTTGTATACAATCATTCGATACCAGTCAAGTGCATTGTTACTACTTGTAATATTAAAATAAATTGTGAAATTGCTATGTTGATAATGACTATCCGGTTCTATTGTCCAGGTGATCCCATAATATACATCTTCATCTCGCTCTGTTTCTATTTCTTGTTCCTCCAATCGGAATGTTCTTGCCCGGTCTTCTGGATCTGGTGTGAAATCAGAAATCTCTGTCTGGTAATAAGTTTTTGAAATGAATATTTTATAAATCTCATGCGGGATTAAATAAATATTGACTTGCCCATTTGCATCTGTATAAAGACTGCTTACCTCCTCGAAACTATCAGTTGTATTTATATATCGTTTAAAAATCATTTTTGCATCTTCAACTGGATCTCCATAATAATCTTTGACATAGAGAACATAAAGCACTCCGTACTCTGCATCTGGTGGTAAACCATAGTAGTAATAATCTATTTTTACCAGTGCTGTATCGTTGTCTATCCCAGATGGGGTTATCGTGCATGTTGTGCCGGCGATAGTATATTTATCCTCTGGGATCAAGATCCAGTCATAATAAATATTTCCTTCTCCATAGTAACCAACTTTTATAATTGTCGTATTGTCATCAAGAACATCCGCAGATACATTTACATGTGTGCTGTTTGCAGTATAGTTGTCACTGGAGATTGGCACCCAGTAACTTATACTGGTATTATAAACAGATACTTCTACTATTTCTGTTGCAGTGAAACCAAGTGTTACAATTTCATATGTGGTGTGATCTACTACTGATTTTGTGGTCTCATGGTATTCCCGGGTGTCAGATGTTATCGTATATTTATATACTCCGATTACATCCTGTTGATCGTGATCCATTGTTATAACTTGGTTGACAAGCGGGTTTGTTACACTTGTGCTGTCAGTATGCGCAAAAAGTTGCGGTGTATCTGGCACATCCTCTCCTCCGCTTTCACTCTTTGATTTTGGGAGGAAAGATCGGATATAGTAATAATGGTTTTCTTCAAGATCAAGATAATAATATCTTACCTCATATCCATCGCTGTCTATTTGCAGAACTGTTTTGTTGCCTATCGGGATGTTATCATAGTTGACACAGAAAGTATTTACACAATCATGTGCTATATATGTTTCACTCCCATTTTCATTTGTGATAAAAAGATTAAATGTAAGATTTTGACTGGGGTTGCTTTCATTAAAACAATCAACCGCTATTGCTCCCCATGTAAAAAAACATGGATCACTCCAA
>JGI10211J34971_10002423_pt1 | contig 15213 bp, 7 predicted proteins | sample Etolagsediment_FD_34971 | JGI IMG/M metagenome (IMG submission 34971) | reverse complement strand
GACATGCGCATTCCCCACAAGAACATGATGGGCGAGCAGGGGAGGGGCTGGTATGTGGCGATGACCGCCCTTCAGCACGAGAGGAGCGGTGGTGGAGCCTTCTACGGTGGCGCCGGTGGCGTCGGCCTTGCTGGCCTCGCCGACAGGCGTGCTCTAGCTATCGAGGGTATTGTTGACCTGGCCAAGAATACCGAACGCTACGGCAAAGTGGTCTGGGAAAATGACGCATTCCGCCAGCGTATAGCCCAGTTCGCTATCGAGGCTGCAGCGATGAGGTGGAGCGGCGCTCGTATGGTGGCCAAGATGCGCAAAGGAATACCGCTGGGAAATGAGCCATCGGTTGTGAAGAACTTCCAGGCGGAGATGAGGCAGCGGCGCGGTGACATGGTTATGGAGATTCTGGGAGCGTACTCTCAACTTGTCAGGGGGTCAAAGCTTGCCGTGGACGACGGCGATTGGGTGTACGATATGCTCAGGTCGCGCGGTGCTACCATAGAGATGGGCACCTCGGAAATCAACCGCAACATCATTGCCGAGAGGATACTAGGGCTGCCCAGATAGGGGCGAGACACGAGGATTCGCCCGGATTATATTCTCATCCGAATCAAGAAGAGGGAGCAGAAAACATGGAATTTAACCTTAATGAAGAGCAAGAAATGCTCAAGTCAATGGCTCGAGACTTTCTGGCAAATGAATGCCCCAAGACGCTTGTGAGAGAGATGATGGAAGACGAGGTCGGCCATTCCCCGGAACTGTGGAAGAAGATGGCGGACGTTGGATGGCTGGGCCTGATACTCCCGGATGAATACGGGGGCACCGGGATGAACTTCCGGGATCTGGCCATTCTCTGCGAGGAGATGGGGCGAGCCATGCTGCCAGGTCCGTTTGTTTCCACTTTGCTTCTCGGTGGCGTGCCTATTCTCACCGCCGGCACCGAGGATCAGAAGAAGGAATACCTGCCCAAGATAGCCAATGGAGAGCTGGTTCTCACGCTTGCCGTGCTGGAGAAAGATGGCGACCTGTGGCCTGAAGGTGTTCAGGTCAAGGCCACTCAACGAGGTAATGACTACATAATTGACGGCACCAAGCTGTTTGTCCCTGATGCTAAGGCAGCGGACTACATACTGGTTGCTGCCCGCACCAAACGCAGCGCCGACCCTGAAGAAGGAATCACCCTCTTCCTGGTAGACACCAAAGAGTGGGGGATATACGCCGCTCCACTGAAGACCATGGACGAAACCAGGAAGCAGTATGAGGTCATCTTCAACAGGGTGGCAGTGCCGGCCAAGAACATTGTCGGTGAACTGCATGGGGGCTGGCCGATTATCAAGGATACGGTGCTCAAGACGACAGCGGCGCTCTGTGCTGAGATGGTGGGAGGAGGCGAGTGGGTGCTTGAGACCACCGTCAACTACGCTAAAGAGAGGGTGGCATTCGGCGTGCCGATCGGCAACTTCCAGGCCATCAAACACAAGTGCGCTGACATGTACAGCGGACTTGAGTACGCCAGGTCTCTCATGGAATGGGCAGCCGAGGCAATAAGAGAGGATTCTCCCGATGCCCCTATGGCGGTCTCCATGGCCAAGAGCTGCTGTGGTGATACCTATAAAATGGTTACCGACCATGGGGTTCAGATTCACGGGGGCATAGGCTTCACCTGGGACCACGATATGCACCTCTACTTCAAGCGGGCCAGGGCATCGGACATCGCCTTCGGCGACAGCAACTACCACCGGGAGTTGATAGCGGCGTCCTACGATTGATAGGGAAATCGGCAGCCAAAATATAACTTGCAGACGAATGACACAACCTGTTTCGTTACCGGGGTGTCTGACGAAACTTGACCTTTATATGCAGGGTGTTGTTGCGCAGCAGGTCGAACGGCGCTGGTGAACCTCAGAAGGTCGCCGACACAGTAATTGGACCAAAAAAAGAGTAGGATAAAAAGTTTTGGCCGGGGGGTGGCAAGTCTCTTGGATGCTAATTCATTCGCCAGATCAAATGGAATGTCACTTATTGCGTCTGTTCTACAGTGAACACGCTCAGTTGCTTCCCGAAAACAAGCTCTGGCCTCCAGCATGTAGCCCTTAACACTAACTCAGGTTGTTACTACTTCTGTCTTGTATAGGATTGTTGTAGTCTTAATTTCAATTGTTATCTCAAAAAATCGAGACTATAATAGCTTCACTCTCATTCCTCATTCCGACTTCATACTATGAGCAGCAAGAGCACCGGCAGAATTGAAGCGAAGTCCTCGCGGACGGCTAATTTCGCATGCTTGTTGAGGGCGGCTTCATACGTAGACAGAAGACAGTGCTATTCAGGACCGGACCACATCGCCTATGTTCTGATCCCTGCCTTCTTTAAGCTGCTCTTGAAATNCAGGTGGCTATTCGGACTCTTCAGCCTCCCTTTCTTTCCCAGTGGTATGTACGAATACGTAATCGCAAGGACGCGGTACTTCGATGCGGTATTCATAGAAGCCCTGGAGAACGACTTTGACCAAATAGTGATATTCGGCGCTGGATTCGACAGCCGGGCACTACGTTTCGCCAACTTGAACAGAGGCACTCGGGTATTTGAACTCGATGCGCCAACGACGCAGCAAGAGAAGCTGAAAGTTTATCAGTTGAAGAAGCTGGTAATTCCGGATAATCTCTTCTTCGTACCGATTGATTTCAACAAGGAGAGCGTGGCAGATAAAATGGCCCAGGCTGGGTTTATTGCCAGCAAAAAATCCCTGTTCCTCCTTGAAGCGGTGACGATGTATTTGCCTCAAGACGCCGTGGAAAACACCATCCGCTTCATAGAAGATGTCTCTGGTATGGGAAGTATCATTGTTTTTGACTATATATATGCCGGTGTTCTTCGAAAAGAAAATAAGTACTACGGTGAGAGGGGGTTCTCTCTCAAGACACTGGCGAGAGTCGGCGAGGAGTGGACATTTGCCCTCGAAGAAGGCGAGGTAGAGCAGTTTCTTGGAAGGTATGGGTTTTCTCTAAGAGACCACAGTGGAAAACCGGAACTCGAAGACAGATACTTCAGGGATTCGGATGGAGCGATCGTGGGGAAGATCAACGGTACGGGCGCTATCGCCACCGGTGTCAAGACATAATGCTGTGTAGGCCTGCCGTCCTGCATACTACACAAAAATGGAATTCTGTTTCCTACACAACAGCGCAGCGGATCGTCTGGCTGTGCTTCACGCAGTCAGTGACAGCACCGGCTGCGAACTTCACAGTGCCCCCAATACGATAGGAAGGCAGGGGGTTTCTCACTGGCGAACTACCAGCATGTGACACCGGGTAAGCTGGCTCTCGCAAGCGCTATGTACGATTGCCTTACTCCTTTGGCAAATGCCTTGCCTTTCCACATGGGTGCCGGGCTTTCACGCGTCGCCAGTCGTGCCTGGCCGGCCCCTCTGGCCAGCCCTGGCGATATCATACTATGACACTCTTGCCGGGATCCCACCGCCAAACACACCACAAATGCGCGTCGATGTCGACTACGTGCCGCCAAGAGGCGCGCTACGACTGTCAATGTACCAGCAACGGTGGTTGTAAAATCAGTATTGGGGGTAGCCAGTTCTGCCAGCGAATCATACGAGCCTGTTCTGGAGTTCTGCTTGTCTGCCATGGTCACTTCTGCCATAATCAATTGCTGAACATGAACCAACTTTCCAGGGAAGTGTCGTGAAAACCGTTCTCGTAGGACTGGACACAGATGAACTGCGTGCGCTAGTGAAGCAGGAAGGCGAGCCACCTTACCGTGGTAGCCAGCTTGCCCAGTGGATTTATCGACATGGGGTTCACACGTTTGAAGACATGACCAACCTTCCATCCAGCCTTCGGACAAGGCTGGCGCAGAAATATGAGGTTGGTCGATCTAGGATCGTAGCCACGCAGCACAGCCATGACGGGGCCACGAAGTTGTTGCTCGAAATGCATGATGGTGCGAGGATAGAAACTGTGGGTTTGCCCTACGCAGATCGGTTTAGCTGCTGCCTGTCGACACAGGCGGGATGCCCAATTGGTTGCGCCTTTTGTGCTTCTGGTCTGGGTGGGTTTGTTCGTAACCTCATGCCAGGAGAGATCGTGGATCAGGCGTTGACGGTGCAAGAAACACTGCAATCCGGGACTATACTGATTGACAACCGTAGTCATCGGGTCGACCATGTTGCCATCATGGGCATGGGCGAACCACTTCTGAACTATGAATCAACCGTCAAGGCAATACTCCTTCTAAACAAAGAGTTGGGCATCGGCATGAGGAATATCACAGTTAGTACCGTTGGCCTTCCTCCTGGCATTCTGAGATTGGCTCAGGAGAAACTGCAGATAACACTCGCAGTATCACTCCATGCCCCTACCGACAGACTGCGGCGGCAGCTCGTACCTGGCATGACCAGGTGGAGTGTCGCCGAAATTGTAGACGCCAGCCGGGAATATGTGCGCCATACCGGTCGGCGGGTTACATTTGAGTATTGTATGCTCGACGGGGTAAACGATGGTGAAGTAGAGGCCCGTGAGTTAGCGAGGCTGCTTAGTGGTTTGAACTGCCATGTTAACCTGATTCCATACAACCCTGTATCCGGCCTGCCATTTCGTGCTCCTTCACGGGAACGGCTACGAGTCTTCCGTGAAATCTTACGTGGAGCAGGCATCCAGACAACGCAGCGGGTTCGGAGAGGAGTCGACATTGACGCTGCCTGTGGACAGCTGCGGCGACAGATGGGGAAGGCTCGCAAGTAGAAAACCACAGTTGGCCCGTGACTATCGAGGCGATGACCGTCTTGAAAAGAAAAGCGACAAGTCAATTTGTTGGTGGTGTCTTCAATCCATGAATAGCAGTCACGCGCTATGTCTGGACGCTTGAGCCCCATGCTTGTTGCCGGGCTGTTTTCAGAGAGAACGTTGTCGCGCAGATGCTGTTCGTGGATGGGCAACAGAAGGGTGAGCACAACGTCCTTGAGCAGATCCTTAGCGGCACTTCGGGCTCGAGATTACGAAACCGCTGCTCTACCTCTGAGCTACGCTGGCATTTCTCGAAATCTAACGCAATATTATGGCACATAATACCCTACAGATTGTCTTGCCTACCTACGTCTCGGGACCTATGGTAGCTTTCGCCGACAATATGGCAATTCACTGCTTATCAAGTCGAGTTCCTGTACCAAGCGCTCTTTGTTTTCTTATGTTATAATTCGTTCACCATATCGGGAGGAAGAGATCGATACCGAGCGCCTGCGTCAGATACTTTCAAAGGTGAAGTCCGGGGAAGTGGTCGTTGATGATGCCGTGGCCCAGCTCATCGACCTACCCTATGAGGAGATGGGTTTCGCCAAAATTGACCATCATCGGGAATTGCGATGTGGTTTCCCTGAGGTGGTTTTTGGTCTGGGGAAAACGGCGGAGCAGGTCGCTGCTATTGTCCAACAACTCGCCTCCACCTCCGATCGGGTGCTGGTGACCAAGGTCGAGCAAGATTGTTTTGATGCGGTGCAACGGCTTGTTCCTGAGGCATCATACCATCCCGCCGCTCGGGTGATCGCCATAGATCGGGCAAAAGAGGCGCCTTCGCGCCCAGGGGTCATGGTGGTATGCGGAGGTACTGCAGACATACCGATTGCTGAAGAGGCGGCGGTCACAGCGGAGACAATGGGAAATGTGGTGGAGCGCTCCTACGATGTTGGCGTAGCCGGTGTTCATCGTCTTCTCGGTCATCTGCCCAGGCTTCGCCAGGCAAAAGTGGTGGTAGTTGTAGCCGGAATGGAAGGGGCACTCCCCAGCGTAGTCGGCGGGCTGGTAGCGGTGCCTGTGATTGCGGTGCCTACCAGTATCGGCTATGGAGCGAGCTTCGGCGGGCTCACTGCGCTACTGGCCATGCTAAATAGCTGTGCAGCCGGGGTATCGGTAGTGAACATCGATAATGGTTTCGGGGCAGGCTATCTCGCTGCCTTGATTAACCGCTAATCCTAGTCAAGGTCCAGTAATTCCGAGTCCTTTTGTAAGGTCTCGATCTCCTGTGCGCTCTCCTCAGAGGCTAGTGATTCAGGGGTCTCGATCTCCTGAGTAGTTTCACCTTCAGCGGATGTCGATTCTGGGACCTGTTGTAAGGTCTCGGCCTCCTGGGCCGCCTCCTCAGGGGCTAGTGATTCAGGGATCTGCGGCAGGGCCTCGGTCTCCTGAGTAGCTTCGCCTTCAGCGGATGTCGATTCTGGGACCTGTTGCGCAACGTCGGTCTCCTGAGCAGCTTCAGCTTCAAGGGATACCGAATCTGGGACCTGTTGCACAACGTCGGTCTCCTGAGCAGCTTCAATAGCTAGGGATTCCAGCATCTCGGGTAGGGCCTCCACCTCTGGCGGAGCCTCATCTTCCTGGAGAAGAGGACAGTATGCCGGGATCAATTTGCCGATAATCACGTTCTCCTTCAGCCCTCGAAGCCTATCCGTCTTTCCTGCCAACGCTGCCTCGGTAAGCACCCTGGTGGTCTCCTGGAAGGAGGCTGCCGAGAGAAAACTATCCGTATTCAGCGAGGCTTTAGTAATACCGAGGAGTACAGGTTGTGCTGTTGCCGGGTCCCCTCCCTCAGCCAAAACCTTGGCATTGATGTCATCGTAGACAAAGCGGTCGATTAACTCTTCTGGTAGTAGCTCGGTGTCACCGGGGGAATCGATTCGAACCTTACGCAGCATCTGTCGAACAATAACCTCGATATGCTTGTTATTTATATTTACTCCCTGAGAACGATAAACCTTTTGCACTTCGTCCAACAGGTATTCCTGGACCGCATCTTTTCCCATGATACGCAGAAGGTCCTGGGGGTCTACCTGCCCCCCCGTGAGTTGTTGACCGGCCCTCACCCAGGCATCGTTTTCTACGGTGACGTGGGATGAGGGGGGGATGGTGTATTCCCGTTCCTCCTTCTCTTCATACCAGATGGATATTTGCTCCTCCTCCACACTCACCACACCAGCTACCCTTGCGATGAGAGAACTGGACTCTGATGCCACAGTAACCTCTGTTTCAGCTGGTGCCACAGGCTCTGCCAGTATCTCTCCTATGTCCACCAATTGACCACTTTCGACGCAAGACTGCCATTGTGGAAGTAGTGGGTATTCATCGGAATAAAACTGAGAGTTTGAGACCTTAATTCGACGCTCTTCCTCGTTNTCGACAACCTCCACCTGGCCATCGAGCTCAGAAATTATCGCATGGAGTTTTGGTGAGCGAGCCTCNAAAATCTCCTCTACACGAGGAAGTCCACTGGTNATGTCCACTCCGGCGACCCCTCCAGTATGGAAAGTGCGCAGGGTTAGCTGGGTTCCTGGCTCACCGATGCTTTGAGCGGCAACGATGCCCGCCGCTTCTCCTATGTCGACCAAGTGTCCTCGCGCAAGGCTCCACCCGTAGCAGCGCTGGCAAACTCCATGACTTGATTGACAAGTTAGAGGCGACCTAACATAAACTCTGGTAATCCCTGCTGATATGATTTCCTCAACCTTCTCCTCGTCAATCTCCTCGTTTCTTTCCACGATGGTATCACCAGTATCTGGGTGCACTACTTTCACTGCAGTAAATCGCCCCAATATGTGTTGCGCAAGAGGTGGCGATATGCTTCCCTCTGCTGCTTCATGGACCCAAATTCCAGCGGTGGTACCGCAATCCTCATCAACAGTGATAACTTCTTGGGCCACATCGATAAGCCGCCTGGTGAGATAGCCGCTGCCCGATGTTCTGAGCGCTGTATCCGCCAGCCCCTTTCTGGCGCCATGGGTGGATATGAAGTACTCGTGCACCGAGAGTCCCTCCCGGAAGCTCGACCTTATGGGGAGCTCGATGATCATCCCTGATGGGTCGGTCATCAAGCCTCGCATTCCTGCCATTTGCCTAATCTGTGCAATGTTCCCCTTGGCGCCGGAGACTGTCATGAGATAGACTGGCCCATAGCGATCAAGAGAATCGGCCAGGGCATCAGAGACCTTATCTGTGGTTTCCATCCAGGTTTCCACGGTACTATTGTAGCGTTCTTCGTCGGTGATCAATCCCTGTTGAAATTGCTTTTCTATCTCAGCAACCCTTGCCTCTCCCTCTTCTAAGAGTTTACCCTTGGACTCAGGAGCCTCGATATCATTCATGGCAATGGTGGTTCCTGACTTGGTAGCATATTGAAACCCTAATCTTTTAATATTGTCAGTCACCTCAGCAGCTTTTTCACTCCCAGACAGCTTGTAGCACTTAGCTATCACCTGCTTCAGGGACTGTTTATCCATCACGTTATTGATGAAGCGGAGTTCCTCAGGAAGCACTTCATTAAAGATGAGACGACCAACAGTGGTTCTCATTCGCTCTCCATTCTCCCCAACCCTCACTTCAATTTCCGCTTGAATATCCACAACTCCAAGCTCGTGGGCAAGTATGGCTTCCTCAGAGCTATTGAAGCGTTCATTTTCCCCTTTAGCTCCGTCCCGCTGAAGGGTCAGGTAGTAGCAGCCCAGTACCATATCCAGTGTAGGCGCCACTACTGGCTCGCCGGAAGCTGGCAGGAGCATGTTATTGGTTGAGAGCATTATCTCCCTTGCTTCCCTCACTGCATCATGGGAAAGGGGTGCATGGACTGCCATTTGGTCGCCATCGAAATCAGCATTGAATGCGGCACAAACCAACGGGTGGATCTGGATGGCGCTGCCATCGATAAGAACGGGCTCAAAAGCCTGAATACCAAGACGGTGAAGGGTGGGGGCACGGTTCAACAGCACTGGCCTTCCCTTGGATATCACCTCCAAAGCATCCCACACCTCGGGCCTCTCCCGTTCTACCAGCCTTTTAGCACTTTTAATGTTATGGGCATAGCCTTGAAGGATGAGACGATGCATCACGAAGGGCTTGAAAAGCTCAAGGGCCATCTTCTTGGGGAGACCGCACTGGTTCAACTTGAGTTCGGGGCCAACTACGATCACCGAGCGCCCGCTGTAATCCACCCTTTTGCCCAGCAGGTTCTGACGGAATCGCCCCTGTTTACCTCGGAGCATATCTGATAGCGACTTCAGTTTGTGGTTTCTCGAAGTGGTGATAGGGCGTCCCCTCCTGCCATTGTCGATTAGGGCGTCCACTGATTCCTGAAGCATCCTCTTCTCATTGCGAATAATGATCTCAGGGGCACCAAGCTCCAGTAAGCGTCGCAGCCTGTTATTGCGATTGATCACCCGCCGGTATAGGTCATTGAGGTCTGAGGTGGCAAATCTCCCCCCATCTAACTGAACCATAGGACGAAGTTCCGGAGGCAAGATAGGCAGCACAGTCAAGATCATCCACTCTGGCTTATTGCTGCTCCTCCTCAGCGCCTCGACCACCTTAAGCCTTTTAATAGCCTTCTTTCTTCGCTGTCCGGTGCTGGAATAGATCTCTTTGTACAGCGTTTCGCGAAGCTTCTCCAAATCGAGATTAGTGAGTATGTCCAGAATTGCCTCAGCCCCCATACCCCCTCGGAACACATCGCCAAACTTATCCTTAAGCTCATGATACCTGCTCGGGGAGAGCAGGGTGAAGCGACGAAGCTCTTCCAGTTCGTCGATCCCGGTGCTAAGCTCCTCTAGCAATTGCTTCTGCTCTTCACTAGCCCCTTGGTGAAGTTGGTTTATTTCCTCTATCGACTGATTTTGCAATTGCTTGATCTTATCGTCGGTTTTAGCATCTATCTCTTGAACAGCGCTGGCAAAACTGCCTTCACTCTCATCGATCTTTTGCTGTGCTGCCTCTCCAAGGAGCTCAATGTGAGAATGAGTGACCTCCGTGCCTTTGGACACAATGGTGAGGTCACCAAAGGTGATTTTCCCTGACGCCTTCCTGTTCATACCCTCTTCTAGCTTCTCCTGGAGAGAATCTCTCAGGCTCAGTATCAGGTCAATTGCGCTAGTGTGCTCCTCTTCAATGGGCTCTCTTTCATCGCGCCTAATAGACTCAAGCTTGGTAATCTCTTCTTCGAGTCGGCTTTTGATATCCTCCACCCTGTCGCGTGTCAATTCCTCTCGGCTGGCGACCTGTTGGAGGATATCCTCCCGCACCCGCTTTATCGCTTCACTTCTCGCTGCTTCATCCACGTTAGTGACTATGCAATGAGCGAAGTAAATCACACGCTCCAAATTGCGTGGAGAGATATCAAGAAGAAGGCCTAACCTGCTAGGGGTTCCTCTTACAAACCAGATATGACTCACTGGGGCAGCGAGGTCAATATGGCCCATCCTCTCACGGCGTACCTTGGCTCGCGCTACTTCTACTCCGCATTTATCGCAGATAATGCCCCGATAACGCACCTTCTTGTACTTGCCGCAGTAGCACTCAAAGTCCTTTGTTGGGCCAAAGATGCGCTCACAGAAAAGCCCATCCTTCTCCGGCTTCAGAGTACGATAATTTATAGTCTCGGGCTTAGTCACTTCACCCCATGACCAACTCCTGATTTGTTCTGGCGAGGCCAGAGAGATCCGTACAGAGCTAAATTCGTTAACCTCAGGCATTGCTACCTCTCCTGAAATCCTCCTGTCTTCGACCTAGGGAAGTCTAACCCCAAATCCTCTACCAAAGACATCTTATCCTCCTCTTCATTGAGCACTTCTACAGCAAGCCCCAGGCTTTGCAATTCCTTGACTAACACCTTGAATGATTCTGGCACCCCTGGCTGCAGGATATCCTCTCCCTTGATAATGGACTCATAGGTTTTCGCCCGGCCAACCACATCGTCTGACTTAACGGTGAGCAGCTCCTGAAGAATATGAGCAGCACCGTAGGCCTCTAGTGCCCAAACCTCCATCTCGCCGAAGCGTTGCCCTCCAAATTGTGCCTTCCCTCCCAAGGGCTGTTGGGTGATCAGGGAGTAGGGGCCTGTAGAGCGAGCGTGTATTTTATCCTCGACGAGGTGGATGAGCTTCATGATATAGATGTAACCAACAGTCACCGATTGGTCGAAGGGCTCCCCGGTGCGTCCGTCGTAGAGAATGGTCTTCCCCCATATGGGTATCGGGAGACCGCTATCTTTGGCAACCTGTTCTGCCTTCGCTGCTATCTCCTCATCGCTGAGGTCCTCGCTTTTTTCCCCTACGCTTTCCAGCCATAACCTGAGACAGGCTTTTCTTGCCTCCCCTTTGTAGTCATCGCTGAATATCCGCTCTGCATCATAGCCTCGCTCTGCGAGCCACGCCTTTGTCTGCTCAAACTGGAAAGTATGTTCTTCTTCGGGATCTTGGCTGATGGCTCCAGAGTGCTGGGCGAGCCATGCTTGGGCAAGACTATCCTGAATGGCATCGTTATCAGCACCATCGAATACGGGAGAAAGCGCTTTAAATCCCAGGGTATTAGCTGCCCATCCAAGGTGGGTCTCCAACACCTGCCCCAGATTCATCCTTGAAGGGACACCGATTGGGTTGAGAATGAGTTCTACATGCCTGCCATCGGGCAAGAAAGGCATATCCTCATCGGGCAATATGCGGGCGATGACCCCTTTATTGCCGTGCCGCCCCGCCATCTTGTCCCCCTCCGATATTTTCCTTTTTTGCGCTACCCAAACTCTTACCAGTTTATTTACCCCTGGAGGAAGATCGGTACCAGATTCCTTTCTTTTGATCCCGAGAGGAAAATCATCATCAGATTTCCTGGCGAAAATCCTAACACCTATAACTGTGCCCCACTCTCCGTGAGGTACCCTCAGTGAAGAGTCCTTAACATCTCTAGCTTTTTCACCGAAGATAGCTCTGAGGAGCTTCTCTTCAGCACTAAGCTCTGTTTCTCCTTTAGGTGTGATTTTGCCCACCAAGATATCCCCAGGCTTCACCTCAGCGCCTGTCCGAACAATGCCATCCTCATCAAGATTCCTAAGGCTTTCCTCACCAACATTGGGTATATCTCGGGTGATCTCCTCAGGCCCCAGTTTTGTATCCCTAGCCTCGGACTCGTGTTTCTCGATGTGAATCGATGTGAATTTGTCCTCCCTAACCAAGCTCTCACTGATGACCACCGCATCCTCGAAATTATAACCCTCCCAGCTCATGAAAGCACAAAGGACGTTTTGTCCTAATGCGAGCTCCCCTTGATCTGTAGCGGGGCCATCGGCCAATGCCTGCCCCTGTACTACTAATTCGCCCTTAGAGACCAGGGGCCGCTGGTTGATGCAGGTTCCTTGATTAGAGCGGGCGAACTTTCTCAATGGGTANACATCTTCCTCCCCACTATTATCTTGAACCACAATCTTTGTTGCCTCAATCGAGGTNACCACNCCATCNCTCTTGGAGAGGATAACCTGTCCGCTGTCACANGCTGCTTGCCTCTCCATGCCGGTGCCGATAAGGGGTGACTCGGGACAGATCAAAGGCACTGACTGGCGCTGCATNTTCGAACCCATGAGCGCGCGGTTAGCGTCATCATGCTCCAAGAAGGGGATCAGGGCACTGGAAACGCTAACTATCTGCTTCGGTGACACATCCATGAGGTCTATCCTTTCTGGCAGCACCTCAGAGAACTTGCCCCCCTGTCTCACTTCTATCCTTTCATTGATAAACTGATTCCTCTCGTCTAGGGGCTCATTGACCTGGGCGATAATATACTGCTCCTCTTCATCCGCAGAGAGATAAACGATATCACTGTGAACGAAGGGCACAATCTTGATCACCCTTTCGGGCAGGCCAGAAAGCCGCTGCGCAATCTTTGGGGTGACCAAGGTGCCTGGTTTCACCAGCGGATGCCCGCTATCATCAAGCACCTCCTCCGTCACCGTCCTGCCTACCAGGTCCTCTGAATTACCAGGCAGCTCCCTGATAACATAGCGGTAGGATGTCTCGATAAGTCCATAATCGTTTACCTTACTATAGGTGGCAAGGGAGTTAATAAGGCCAATGTTTGGCCCCTCTGGGGTCTCAATGGGGCATATCCTGCCGTAGTGGGAATGATGAACATCCCGCACCTCGAAGCCAGCCCTCTCACGCAACAAGCCCCCAGGCCCCAGGCAAGAGATCCGCCGCTTATGGGTTAGCTCTCCCAGTGGATTGGTTTGGTCCATAAACTGGGAGAGTTGAGAAGCGCCGAAGAATTCCCTCATTGCTGCTACTACGGGATGAACGTTAATTAGGACGCTGGGAGTCACTGATTCGATATCGACAATACTCATACGCTCCTTGATAACTCGCTCCATGCGCAGCAGGGCAATACGGAACTGATTCTGTAGTAGCTCACCAGCAGTCCTCACCCGCCGATTTCCCAGATGGTCGATGTCATCGGGGGAATCGTCACCGTTGTTTACCATTATGACATGCCGCACGATCTCGATCAGGTCTTCCTTGGTAAGTACTCCTTCGGACAAGGGTACATCGAGCCCCAGTCTCTTGTTCAGCTTGTAGCGACCAACCTTGCCCAGATTATAGCGCCGGGAATTGAATAGCAGGTTTTTTATCAGGTTTCGAGCGTTTTCTACGTTTAGCGGGTCGCCCGGCCTGAGGCGCTTATAGAACTCGATCAGAGCATCTTTCTCGTTCCTGACGGCGGCATCGCGGTCCATGGTTGCCTGAATATAATCGTGCCTCGTGGACCAATTAACACCCCTAAAGAGATCCACAAGCTTTTCATCATCGCCATAGCCTATGGCGCGCAGCACAGTTGTAATGGGGATCTTCCTTTTTCCATTGACTTTGACTGAGATCGCATCTTTGCTACTGGTCTCAAACTCTAGCCTGGTACCTCTCTCTGGAATCAGTTTGGCATAGCAGAGCCAGCGCCCGCTGGAAACATCCTCCTCCTTGGTGAAGTAAACACCGGGCGAGCGGATTAGCTGGCTTACCACCACCCTTTCCACCCCGTTGATAATGAAGACCCCATTTGGCGTCATCAAAGGGAGATCACCCATGAATATGTCCTGCTCCTTGATTTCTCCGGTCTCCTTGATCAACAGGTGCACCCTGACATATAGTGGGGCGGAATAGGTCATGTCGCCATTGCGGCACTCATCCTCAGAGTGCTTGGGGTTTACGTTACTGGGGCACAGACGGCAGAACTTTGTTTGAGGCGTATCACTCCAGGCACCACACTGTAAACACTCAGGATCTTTTGGATTTCGGAATTTGTAATCCAGGAAGTGAAGCTCAAGCCTCGTCCCGGCAAAGTCCTTGATGGGCGAGATTTCGTCAAGTAGCTCCTTTAAGCCCTCCTCCATAAACCGACGGAAGGAGCTTAGCTGGGTCTGGATAAGGTGTGGCATCTCTAAAATCTGGGGTATCTTGGAATAGGATTTCCTTGGTGTCGTTTCTCGAGGCGTTTCAAATGTAGAAAGCATATTCAATCTCCCGAAAAAGGCAATAGTTCCCCCGCATTGAACCGTTCAGGTAAGCTAATGATATTGAGGAATTAAGAGAGAAATTGGGGTTCTCATTGGCTAAACAAACAGGATATCACACTAAATATCATTTGTCAACATTATGTTGAATCCGGTTCTCTTGCATAGGGGGTTGATGATTATATTTGGTTATGTTAGCCTCCTACTATTATTAGCAGGAGGCGTAAACGATGATTGGCACTGTCATGGAGTTTATCGCAGGAGAAATAGTCATGAGAATTCTGATATGGCCGTTGTCTAGGCTTGTGAAATGGAGGAAGAGCAATATAGAGAAAGGCATCGAGATTAGAAGCATGAAATTGAATGCACAGTATGACATCTATCCACAATTGGCGCTGCATTTCACGATAGTAAGTCATACTACAGCAAATATACAGCTCAAAAAGATGGCTCTCGTTTTGCAGTCGGGACAGCGGGAATTCATGAGAATATATGCATACCCAGAATTGGACAGCATGCCATCTGTCGTCAAAGCTAATAAAAGCATAACTGTTAATTTGAAGTTCAACCCGCCTGTCGAATGGTGGCTGGAATCGAGAACGAATATTGGCATTCAGAAAGCATTTCTTGAAGCCACATCAATGTGGGGACGTCTAGAATGGCCTGTGACAACGCTGGAGTGTTCTGCAACTGACTCTCGTCTGATAGATATCGGGAATGAATACTTATGTCGAATAGGATTGAAGAAAGCGAAAAAACGAGATGTAAATTCTGCCAATCGCCAAGGCAGGAAAGGCTAAACACCCTAAATGCAAGAGAACCTTGAATCCGGTTCTCTTGCATAGGGGGTTGATGATTATATTTGGTTATGTTAGCCTCCTACTATTATTAGCAGGAGGCGTA
>JGI10211J34971_10002419_pt1 | contig 15225 bp, 16 predicted proteins | sample Etolagsediment_FD_34971 | JGI IMG/M metagenome (IMG submission 34971) | reverse complement strand
CTATGAAGAATTTAAAAATAATAAATTTGAATTTATACAATTAGATATTATTGAAATATTTGAAAAACCATCATATAAAGATATTTGTAATATTGTAAGTCCCAATGATGTCCCAAAAAGACAAAATTTAAATACTCAAGAGGGGATTATNAATTTACTNCATGCANTAGCACATATAGAATACAGTGCNATTGATTTNGCTTTAGATGCTTGTTATAGATTTCAAGATATGCCAAGAAAATTTTATGAAGATTGGATGGAGGTTGCTTCTGATGAGGTACGGCATTTTTTATTGATAGAAAAATTGATGAAGCAATATGATGTAAAGTATGGAGACTTACCTGTACATCAAGGTTTATTTGATGCTTCTATGAAAACTTTAGAACTTATTCCTAGGATGGCTTTAATTCCAAGATATATGGAAGCAAATGGTTTAGATGCAAATATGTTTATCATTAATAAATTAAAAAGTATTCCAAATACACAAAGCATAAGAGATGTTTTACAAATAATATTAGATGAAGAGATAAGTCATGTNCAAAAAGGTGATTATTGGTATAAATATGGNTGTGACAAAAAAGAAAACTTTAGTTGTGACTATTTCAAAATTGTTAATACGATTTATCCAAANTCTTTTAAAAAAAATAAGCATATAAATACAATAGCAAGGGAAAAAGCAGGCTTTAGTAAGGAAGAGATAGAGAAACTAAAATCATATTAAAATAGTGGAATAGTATTTGCATAAACTCTAATAATATTATACAAGCAAGGAAATATTATGGAAACTTACCTTTTACCAATAATACTTATATCTTATACAGTTGCAATAATTATTTATACAAATAAAACTTATGCAAAAATGTCAAGAAAGTAGTATATATGCAAATAGCAACAAAAGAAGATACTCTAAATTTCGCCAAAAAATTTTCAACATATAAAGATTTTTTTACACAAAGCAATGGTTTGATATTCTCAAAACTTGGACTGGGTACTTTTAATAAAGAACCATATAAAGAAGAAAACTATGTTTTCATTATATAGCAGCAGTTAAAGAAGCAGTTAAAAATGGTATAAATTTAATTGATACAGCAAGTAACTATAGATATGGACAAAGTGAAAAAGAGATTGGAGAAGCATTATCCGAATTATATGATGAGGGTGCAGTTAAAAGAGAAGAGTTAATTATCTGTTCAAAAGGTGGATTTGTACAACTTGATTATCCTTTCCCTGAAAATCCATATACTTGGATAGATGAAAATATTATAAATAATAAACTTGCCACAAAAGAAGAAATTGAATTGGATCAACACTGTATGACTCCTGATTATTTAGAGTGGTCATGTAGAAGAAGTTTAGAAAACCTAGGCGTAGAGAGCTTAGATATATATTATCTTCATAATCCAGAGATGCAAATTTTAAAACTTGGTGAAAAAAATTTTTATAAACAGATTGAAAAAATATTTAAAAGATTTGAAAAATTAGCGGATGAAGGACTTTTTAAATACTACGGTGTTGCTGTATGGAATGGTTTTATGTCAGAAATCAATGAAAATATAAGTATAGAAAAATTAGTCGAATGTGCAAAAAAAGTAGGTGGTGAAAATCATAGATTTAAATATATTCAAACACCTTTTAATATGGGGAAAACAACTGCATACACAACATATACTCAAAAAGTAAATGGTGAAGATTGTACTATTTTACAAGCAGCCTATAGATTAGGATTAGGTGTTATAAGTAGTTCAAGTTTATTACAAATGAATCTTTTTAAAAAGTCATTTACAGCTGAAACAGGAGTTATTCTTGATAATAGTATGACTTTAAAAAGTGATATACAATTAGCTTTACAATTTGTTCGTTCAACACCTGGAATAGTGAGTGGATTATTTGGAAGTAGAGTACCTGTGAATATTCAACAAAACTGTGAAATATCTAAAATCAAAGCAGCTCCAAAAGCTCAATATGATTTACTTTACAGGTTGTAGTGGATGATATATGATATTATTGTTGTAGGTGGTGGTATTGCTGGATTGATGGCAGCTATCGAAGCAAAAAGTGAATCGCCACATAGTAAAGTTGCTGTTATGACAAAAGGAAATTTATTTAAGTCTAATAGTAGTTTAGCAAGTGGTGGTATTAATGCCGTTTTAGATAAAGATAACAAAGAAGAGATAAAAAAACATATTGATGATACTGTAAAAGGTTCGTATGGCTTATCAAACATAAAAGCTGTTACTTATATGTGTGAACAAGCACCTCTTATTATCTCAAAGCTTTCACAATATGGTGTTGATTTTGATAAAGATGAAGATGGAAATATTCTTCAAGAAGTTTTGGTGGAGGTAGTAGTCAAAGAACTTGTTATGTAGGTGATAAAACAGGTTCTGCTATTACACAAGTATTGATTAAAAAAGCAAAAAGCGTTGGTATAGAATTTCTTGTAAACAATTTTGTAATGAATGTTACGAAAATAGGAAATAGAATCAGTGGATTAGTTGTTTTACGAAGATTTGATTCTTCAGTGATGGTTTATCCAGCAAAATCTGTTGTATTTGCAGGTGGTGGTTATGCCGGTATTTATAGAGGTTTTAGTACCAATGCACAAGATTATACTGGTGATTTATTAGCAGTAGCCCTACGAGCTGGACTTAACCTAAAAGATATGGAGTTTGTTCAGTTTCATCCAACAGGCTTTATAAAGACAAGCTACCTTGTAAGTGAAGCTGCAAGAGGTGAGGGTGGTTATCTTGTCAATAGTGATGGGGATAGATTTGTAGATGAACTTGATACAAGAGATGTAGTCAGTCGTGCAATTTCAAAACAAATAAGTGAAGGGAAAGAGGTTTTTATTGATTTAAGACATTTATCGGCTGAACATATTGAGACAAAGTTACCTAGTTTGCAAAAAGCAGCTTTAATGCAAGCAGGTATTGATGTGAAATCTGAATTGTTACCTATAAAACCTGTAGCCCATTATACGATGGGTGGTATTGAAGCAAATATGACAACTACTTCCATAAAAGGTTTATTTATTGCTGGTGAGTGTGCTGTTAATGTTATACATGGAGCAAATAGACTAGGTGGAAATTCACTTCTTGATGGTGCTGTCTTTGGGGAGTTAGCTGGTAAAAAAGCTTTAAAATTTATACAAAACAAAGAGTTTTTACCTATTGATTATAATATTGTAGTAAAAGATCAGCAAAAAGTAGATTATATTTTTGATCAAGACTCAACAAAAAACTTTAACTCTATGAGAATCTCTATGGGAAAAACTATGTTTGATAATGCAGGAATTCATCGAGATAAAAAGAGTTTAATTAAAGCTTTTGATTATTTAAAATATCTTAGAAGAGAAGCTGGAACTTTACACTGTATTGGTAAAGGACGAAGTAACAATGTAGAACTTGTTTCAATATTAGAGTTGCAAAATGCTTTAGAAGTAGCAGAATCAGTGGTTTTAAGTGCTAGAAAACGAAAAGAGAGTAGAGGTGCTCACTATAGAGATGATTATAAAAATAAAGATGAAAAGTTTGCACATAGTATTTTTGTAAATGAACTAAAAAAAGGTTATTTTAAAGTTTGGATGGAAGAAGATAGTCTTATTTCTAAAATAAGAAGAATAGTTCTTAATTAAATATTAAAATTTAAAGATGTTCTATAAAGAGGGAACAAATATTGCATCTTACTTATAAATACAAAGGATAATTTATGGCAAAAGTAATGTTACGAGAAGCAAATGATGAGATTTATTTTTATATCGCGAAAAAAGATATGGAAGAAACTATAGAAACAATTGAATTTAGTGATGATGATAAATGGGGTGGAGAAGTTGAACTAAGTAATGGTGAAACATGGTGGATACAACCTGGACCTAAAAATTTGCCAAAAGAGGAAGTTTGTAAAAAGCTTGCAGATTGATTAATATATATACAGTAAATCTGTATATATAACCTATAAAGAGTGATATAATATAAACAAAATTATATTATGAAAGTGAATTAAATATGAATAGTGAAGATAGTTTGATACAAATAGAACTAAATGTTTTGCAAGAGATAGCTACAATTATAGCAGATTCAAGAGGACAAATAGTAGAGTCTTTAGAAAAGTGTCTAAGAATATTAAAGAAAAATCTAGATTTAGATAATTGTGTTATATACAGACTTGAAGATGATATGTTAAATATCTTTGCAGCAATAAATTTTAATAGACACCAAAAAATAATATCAGAATATAGACTTGGAGAAGGTGCTACAGGGTTAGCTGCTAAAAGTATGGAACCAGTTGTTATTGAAAATGTACACAATGATATATTATTTTTAAATAAATCAGGAAACAGAAGTAGTGATACAATCTCTTATATTGCAGTTCCAATGATTGTAGAACATGAAACAATTGGTGTTTTAGCCACAAATCTTACAAAATCTACAAAGATAGGTTTTGATGATACTGTGAGAATATTATCAATTATTAGTTCTTTATTTGCTCAAAGTATGTATTCACATTTTGTATTAGAAGATGAAAAAGAGAAGTTAAAAGATCTTAAACAGTATTATAAAATGGAGTGGGATTCAAAAGTGCATAATTTTGGTGACATAATTGGCGAAAGCAAGAAAATGAAAGATGTCTATAGAGTAGTTGAACGAATAGCCCAAAGTGATGTGACTATCTTAGTAAGAGGTGAAACTGGAACTGGTAAAGAACTAGTTGCAGCTGCTATCCATAAAAGAAGTCGTAGGGCTGAAGAGCCATTTGTAAAACTAAACTGTGCAGCTATAACTGATAGTTTACTTGAAAGTGAACTATTTGGACATGAAAAAGGTGCATTTACAGATGCAAAAGAGACTAGAAAAGGAAGATTTGAACTGGCAGATAAAGGGACTTTATTTTTAGATGAAATAGGGGATATTAGTGCAAGTGCACAAGTAAAACTATTACGGGTTTTACAAGAGAGAGAGTTTGAAAGAGTTGGTGGAAGTAAAACTATTAAAGTAAATGTAAGACTAGTTGCAGCTACCAATCGAAACCTTGAACAGATGGTAAAAGATGGAGACTTTAGAGAAGACTTATACTATAGATTAAATGTAATACCTATAGATTTACCACCTTTACGAAAAAGAGGTGAAGATATAAAACTTCTTGTAAACTTTTTTCTTGAACGCGCTATTAAAAACCATAAAAAAATGGTTACAATTACAGATGAAGCGATGGATAAGCTTATGGGTTATCCTTGGCCTGGAAATGTAAGAGAGATGGAAAATACAATCGAGAGAATTGTATTAATGGGAGATGAAAGTGGTATTAGTGCTACAGATATGCTTTTACTTCTTCCTGCATTGAAAAATGAAAAATTGATTGAAGAGTATAAAACAATTCCAATGGAAAATAAAACACTTGATGAGTTAGAGTGTGAAGCTATAACAAAAGCACTTAAAGAGTGTAATAATAATCAATCAAAAGCAGCAGAGATGTTAGGAATAACAGTAAGACAAATAGGCTATAAGGTAAAAAAATATGGAATCTAATATTATATTTAAAGATGAAAAATACGAATTGTGTGAAGATTTTATTGATATAGGATATATGGCTGAAAATTTTGAAGTAACAGATATAAATGGGAATACAAAAGAGGTAAAAAGAAGTCATAGTGATGGTGCTATGAGTTTATTTATTTCTTTCCCTGATGCAAGTGATGATTTTAGCAAAGAGATTTTAAGAATTGATCAGTTTATGAGTAAAATACAAGTTCCTATTAAATGCTATTTTATTTTCAATAAAAAGTCAGAAAATACAACTGTATTAAAAAACAGATTAAAGAAATTTGAAATGGTTTTTGATACTGAAGATGAGTTTGGAAATATGTATGGTGTAAAAATAGTAAGTGGAAATATGGAAAATAAACTTACAAAAGCAATGTTCTTAATCTCTAAAGACGGAGCAGTTTTCTTTTTAGATATGCCATCAAATATAGAAAAAGAGTTTGATTTGGATAGATTGCAAGTTGAATTAAACAAAGCCTATGTGACATATACAGGTGTCGGCTGCCACGGCTAAAAAAGCTTGAATTCGTACTTATCAATCTATTATTAAACACAAATATTTTTATAAACTATAATTAGTAAGCTTTCTTTAATAATTCAGGGAATAGTTCTTGCAGTTAGTTATATATAAGTAATAAATAAATGGGATGTACAATGGAAAATATAAAAGAAAAGTTAATAAGTGGTGAACTGGTTCCATTTTTAGGTATGGGTGTATTTGAGGGTGTTAAGTCAACTGAGGGAGTACAACTTCCATTTGATAGTGATAGTATGGTACTAGCTCTTAACAATGGTCGAGCGATGAGCGCTAGACTTATGTATGAGTACACAAGAGCTGCTATGAGTTTGGAGCAACGAAAAGGTAGAGAGTTTATCATCCAGATGACAAACCATATCTATAGTTCAAAAGAGTATGAACTTCCTTATGTATATCAATTTCTAAAAGAGATAAAACCAAAATACCTCATAGATACAAACCTTGATGATAGTGGTTGTAAAGTGTATGAAGATGTAGAACACTTTATGGTAACTGGTGTTTCCCGAGTTATGGGTGGATATGATAGATTTATAGTATACAAATATGACTTACCAACAAAAACATACAACAAAATAGAAAAAGATGAACTAAACGATAGTATCCCAATCCTTTTTAAACCTATGGGTTCAACTGTTCCTGATATGGATTTTATCGTAAGTGATGCTGACTTTGTTGATTGGCTAACTGAAGCTATGGGTGGATATGCGATACCTCCATTTTTAAAAGGGTATAAACAAGGGAAATCATACTTGTTTTTAGGGATAGATTTCAGCCGTGATACTTATAGAATGGTTGCAAATGAGATAACTTTAGGACTTGATACAGGTATAGTTGTATCAAACAAAGAGGAACACAGTAAAAAAGAAAATAAGTTTATCTCTACACACAACTTAGAGTTAGTACAAGAGGATACAAATAGTTTTTTAAAAGCTTTGTAAAAACTTCTTAAATCTTTTCATATAAAAAGCAGGCAAATAGTTGCCTGCTTTTTTTTTGCATTTTGTATTTTTGTGACATTGGATGTGACATTGGTATGGTAGAATATTGTAGATAAAATTTTAAAACTTATATGACAAAATGCAATATTTTTTAATCAAAGTATATTTTTGTGATACCATAAATAAAAACTACAAGGTATCTTAGATGGATAAAATAGCAGATATATCAAAAGAAACTATTCAAAATAAGATTTATACTATAAGAGGTCTACAAGTTATGTTTGATAAAGATTTGGCAGAACTTTATCAGGTAGAAACGAAAAATTTAAATAAGGCAGTAAAAAGAAATATTGAAAGATTTCCTGAAAATTTTAGATTTCAACTTACTCAAAATGAATATGATAACTTGAGGTTCCAGTTTGGAACCTCAAGTTTGGATGAATCTTTAAGGTTCCAAAATGGAACCTTAGAAAGTCAAAGAGGAAAACATACTAAGTATCTGCCCTATGTCTTTACAGAACAAGGTGTTGCTATGCTTAGTGCGGTTCTGCGAAGTACTATAGCGATACAGGTAAGTATCCAAATAATAGATACTTTTGTACAGATGAAAAAACTTATATCTGAAAATAGTTTGATATATCAAAGATTGGATTTACTAGAACAAAAACAGTATAAAACTGATGACAAAGTAAATATGATATTAAACGCCATAGAGGACAAATCTATAAAACCAAAGCAGGGTATCTTTTACGATGGACAGGTTTATGATGCTTATATTTTTGTATCAGATTTAATCAAAAGTGCTAAGAAAGATATAATACTTATAGATAACTATATAGATGAAAGTGTATTGACTTTATTATCAAAAAGAGAGGAAAATATATCTGTAACTATTTATACAAAAAATATAACCAAACAGCTACAATTGAATTTAGAAAAATACAATGCCCAATATCCAAAGATAGAGTTAAAAAAGTTTACGAGTAGTCATGATAGATTTATGATAATAGATGAAAAAGAGGTGTATCATATCGGGGCTAGTTTAAAAGATTTAGGTAAAAAATGGTTCGCTTTTTCAAAGCTTGAAATGGAAGCTTTTGAGATATTGGCAAAGTTAGAAAAGGAGTAGAGTTTGGAACTTGTTTATTTGTGGGTTGAAGATTATAAAAATATTAAGAAGCAGGGGTTTAATTTTTCTCCGAGGTTTGATTGTAAATATGATGAAGATACAAAAGAACTCACTATTGATAAAAATGAAGATTATGTAAGTATTTTTCCTGATAATATAAATATTACTGCTATTGTTGGGGAGAATGGGAGTGGGAAGAGTACAATTAGTGAAGTATTAGCAACATTTTCTTTTCAAGAGTATCATAGTTCTTATAAAAAAGATTTTTTAGTTTTTTTCAATGGTAAAAAGTTTGTATTCAAACAAGGCTTTACAGGTGAACCAGTTAGTTTTAATATAAAAAACAATACAGCATTCGAATATAGTAAACAAAACAAATCAAGAACAATTGATATAATTTATTTTTCTAATGATGTTGCATCAATATTTAATAATCCAAATTTTGCATATAGACTACAATATTATCATCACATTGATGCATATTATCAAGAAAATAAGAATTTAATGACTAACAACAAATATAATACAAATAGAGAAAAATTAAATAAATTAGAAATATTTAATAAACGCTTACAAAATATTTTATTAAAAGATGAAAAAATTCTAACTCATATTAGTGATAGATTTATTTTTGACTCATATAAAAGAGAATTACATCTTTATGAAATAGGTGCATATATTGTAAGTAACAAAGACTTTATGGATTTATTAGGTGTTGAAAAGATTACTGGTAATACTGTTTTTAAGGATAATATAGATTTAGGAGAGCGTTTTCTTAAATTATTAATTTTATTTCGATTAAGTAATCATTTTTTTGATAATGAAAGTAACGAAATTGTTAAGTCAATAAAAGATGAATTTAATCAAAAAGATTTTAATATTGAAAACTGTATGAATATTTTTGATAAAATAAGTAAAATTGATAAAAAAGAAAATATCTATACGCAAGACAATATTAAAAATATTTTAGAAACTTTTGATTATTTAAAAAATGAAATTTGGATAGAAAAAGACAAGAAAATAATCTCTGATGATTTTAAATCATCTAATGAACTCCTAAATCTTTTATTTCAAGAAATTAATAGAACAAACTTTTTTAATAGTCAAGATTTAAATTATAACTATTTTACATTAAGCTCTGGAGAAAGAGAATATGTTAGTATATTTGTTGCCCTTATACATCATTTATTAAGAATCAGTGAAAATAGCAGTGGTACTAATAACGAATTTATTTTATTATTTGATGAGGCTGAACTAGGATTACATCCTAATTGGCAAAAACGATTAATTAAAGATATAGTTTACTTAACTTTCGCACCTAAAACCAAGTAATTTTCCAGTCACATCTCTTAATAGATCAATAATAGTAGTAAAATCTTCATTTCTATTGACAACCTCTTCTATTTTAGCTATCTCATCAAGTATTGAGATAAATGCTTGCATAGCTATTGCTAAAGTATGAAGTTCACATTCTAAATCTTTAAAAAGTCCACCAATCGTTTTAGGTTCATTGCTGATACGGTTTATATAGCTGACTATATTGTAGGTGAAAAATGAGAGAGTGATTCTAGCTATTAAGGCTTCGTAGATTCTGTTTTCTTCCTTGCCAAAGCCAAAGTGCTCACGCAGTTCTTTATATCCTTGTTCTATATCCCATCTTCTTTTATAAATCTCTATAATCTCTTCATCGCTAAGTTCCAAATTGGTTGATACAATAGGGATTAAGTTCTCTTTTGTTTTTATAAAAACTATTTTTAATTTACCGACTTTTTTATGTTCAACAATAGTTGAAAAATATTCAAACTTTATCTTTTTACCATATTGTCCCATCTTGATTGTTTTTAGCTTTTTAAATTTATTATACAAACTATCAAGAGTTTTTTCTTTGCCTATAAAGTTCCATATTTTTATATTGTTTGTCATTCTTGAAATTACCTGTAATCCAAGTTCATTCATAGTTTCTATAAATACGGGCTTTGAATACCAACTGTCTACTAATAGGTAATCAGCATAGATACCACTTTTTACTGCTCTTGTTACCATATCTATTGCAATTTGTGATTTGCCTTTCATGCTCTCCACTCTTCTTTTATAAGCATTAGTTCTATGATCAACAGTATTTGTAAAATCTTCTATTTTTATTCTCGCATATTGATTCATAGCAATAGCAAAGTCCAGCATAAAATTTGAGAAACCGTCACTGTAATTGAGTGATACCACATTAATACCTCTTATTTTTCTCTTTGCTTTATTACTCCAAAGATTATCACAGCTTCCTTCTATATTTTTACCAACCTTATCTTCAACTGTATCATCAAGAATAAGAACTCTTGTCAGCTTTGAATCTTGCACTTTATGAAGCAGTGATAATATTTTTAAAGCCGATAGTGACAATAGTTTTCTCCAATTATAATGAGCATTTGCAAGTAGTCTATAGTAAACATCTTTATTAAAGCTGTCATTACTTTGGTTCATAAAGGTAGATAGTTTTTTATTCATTACAAGCATATATACAAAGTGCAATACAACCATATGAACAGCTACTCCCTCTTTTTTAGAAAAATTGCTTTTGGTTAAAATTGTTTTCATATTTAATAATCGTAATGTTTCATAAATTGGATTTTTTAATTTATCGTTGATGATACCAATTATTTTAGCTTCTATCTCCATTTTCTTCCTTTATGTATAATAAATATTATAGCTAAAAGTGCCTATTTAAAGGCTTTACAAGGAATTTATATAATATAAAATCAACAAAAAAACAACCTACTCATTTTTATGTCAATGGGTATGAGAAAATTAGCATTACTATTAGATACCAATGGATACTTAGATGGAATTTTTACAAATTTAACGTGCGAAAGTTAAGAATAGTTAGTTAAAATCAAATATTATATTGTATAGGAGTTTCTATGATAGATGTAAAAAATCTTAGAAAAGTGTATAAAGTTGGTGAGTTAGATTTAACGGTGATTGATAATCTATCATTGAGTATTAAAGAAGGTGAATTTATCTCTTTAATTGGTCCTAGTGGAAGTGGAAAATCTACAGTTTTAAATATGCTTGGTTGTCTTGATACTCCAACTTCTGGAAGTTTAATTATCAATGGTCAAGATATTTCTATCTTAAACAAAACACAACAAGCAAATTTTAGAGGGGAACATATAGGGTTTATCTTCCAAAGTTTTAATCTTATCCCTGTTTTAACAGTATATGAAAATATTGAATATCCACTTATTATGATACAAAACCTTCCAGAACAAAACAGAAAACAGAGAATTGAAAAGTTATTGCATGAAGTAGATATGTATGAACAAAAAGATAAAACACCTGATAAAATATCCGGGGGTCAGATGCAAAGAGTGGCAATAGCACGAGCTTTAGTGACAAATCCGAAAATTGTATTTGCTGATGAACCAACTGCAAACCTTGATAGTATAACAGCCCATAAAATCATAGAGTTAATGAAAAAAATACAAAAAGAGCATAATACTACTTTTGTTTTTGCTACACATGATGAAAAGATAGTTTCAAATGTAGATAGGCTTATAACTCTTGTAGATGGAAATATCATAGAAGATAAGAAGATAAGAAAATGAAAAATATATTTAAAATAGCCTATAGAAATCTTTTAAGAAATCATCGTCGTACACTTCTTACTGCTAGTTTAATAACACTTGGTGTAGTTTTTGTACTAGTTTATACAGCACTTTCTGGAAGTTTTAAAAACTATATGATAGGACAAATAACTGATTCCTCAATGGGACATATCCAAATACATAAAAAAGGATTTGTTGCGAGTGTTGAAAATCTTCCTTTAGATAAAAATATGAATGCAAATGCATTAAAATATTTAGAACAGTTTTTAAATGAGAGTCAATATATTCAAAGTTATTCTTATAGAATAAAATTTGGTGGTATGTTTTCAAATTTTGTAAGTACTACAAATATACGACTGAATGCAATAGACCCTCAAAAAGAGTTTGAAACACTCCCTGCACTCAAAGATAGATTCAATAATTTTTAATGGTACTTTTGAAAAAGGAACTATAATAGTACCTGATATTATTACTAAAGGGATGGCTGTAAAAACAGGAGATACTGTAGTGCTTGTAGCAAACAATAAAAGTGGAAGTGTCAATGGTGTTAATTTAAAAGTAGTAGGAGAACTAACAAGAATTTCTGGACCTGGAGGAAGAGATGGATATATACATATAGAAGATGCTAAAAAAGTACTTCGGATAAAAGGTGTAGAGATTAGTGAAGTTGTTATTCGATTAAAAGATGTATCTATGTTACAAGATGCATTATTAGAATTAAGTCCAATTTTAAAGAAACTTAATCCAAAAGGAAATCCAGCATTTGAGATACATTCTTGGGAAAAATTAAGTCCATTTTATAATATTGTAAAAATGTTAGATGTGATGAATATCTCTATACAAATTATACTTATCTCTATAGTTTTAATCTCTATTTTAAATGTGATGATTATGAGTGTTTATGAGAGAATAAAAGAGATAGGAACAATAGCNGCTATGGGAACACCTCCAAAAACAATAGTAAAACTTTTTTTAATGGAAGGTTTGTTACTTGGAATTTTAGGTGCAGTTTTGGGAGCTGTTTTATCTATATTGATTGTGCAGGGACTTGATATGATGCAGATAACTTATAGTTTTGGAAGAGAGAGTAATTTGGTACTTGAACCTATTTTAGCTTTAAAAGATGTTATAATTATAAGTGTAATTGTTATAGCTATCTCTTTGATAGCTTCAATCAGTCCAGCATTGAAAGCTTCAAAACTGGATCCAGTTGAGGCTTTAAGAACAAACTAAAAGAAAGGATTTACAATGAAAAAGTTAATTATGATGACAACATTGGCTGCGTCACTTTTTGCAGTTGATTACAATAGTATGAGTTTGGATGAACTTTCAAATTTAAGAGGAACAGTTCCTGTTGAACAAAGAGAAACTTTTAGAAATGCTTTTCAAGAAAAATTAAAATATCTTACACCTGAAGAACAAGCAAAGTATAGAAGAGGCAGTGGACAAGGTATCAAAAATCAAAATAGAATACAAAATCAAAATAGAGACCAAATACAACAAAGATTACACGATGGAACAGGATCAGGTAAAATGTATAAAGGTTCAAAAGGTTATAAACTCAAAGGTGGCGGTAGATAATGCAAAAGTTACTTATCACTTTTTGTTTAGCAACTGTTTTATTTGCTGATAATTTATTGGTTCAAATAGATAAAAAGTTAGCACCTGGGAGTAGTGAAAGTTATAAAAAACTTATCAATATGGAACCAGATGGAACGAAAAAAGAATTTTTACTTTATCAAGCAAAAAAAGATAGCGATAAAATGGTATCGCTATTTTTACAGCCTGAGTCTGAAAAAGGGAGAAGTACTTTAAGACTTGGGGAAAATATGTGGCTGTTTCTTCCTGAAGTTGGGAAAGCTATACGAGTAACATCTATGCAAAGTGTTGTAGGTGGTGTTTTTAACAACAGTGATATTATGAGACTTGATTTCTCAACAGAATATGATATTGTTTTACAAGAAGAAAAAAGTGATGAGGTTATTTTAACTGTAAAAGCAAAAAATGATACAGTTGCTTACGATAAGTTAGTGATGAGTGTTGATAAAACTTCAGTAACTCCAAAAGAGATACAATGTTATAGTTCAACAGATATGTTGATTAAAACTTTGTATTATAAAGATTTGAAAGATTTTGGTCATGGAATTGTCAGACCCGCTGTTATTGAAACAAGTTCCCCACTTTATAAGGGATATAAATCAATTATGGTGTATGGAAAAATCACACCTAAAGAGTTTAGTGATGAGGCTTTTACATTAGATAATTTAGGTAAAGTAGCAGATTTACGACGATAATTTATGTATAGATTGTATTTTACCATATCTGTTTTAACTGCATCATTGTGTGCTGATAATTACAGTTTTGATTTTAATGAACTTGAAAAAATAGAAGTTAAAAGTTATGAATACAATGGATATGTAAAAGGGGAACATAAACATCAATATTTAAATACTACATCACCAACTTATCCATCAAAAAACAAATCATCTATGGATAGTTTATATGGTGAGGCTTTTTTTAATTATCGATATTTTTATGATAAAGTTACATTTGAAACTGAACTTATGGCAAACTATGAAAATATTGATCATCGTGAAGATGACACTTACATAGTAAATCAACTTTTTTTAAATTATAAACACAATGACAATCATCAAGTAAACCTAGGGAAAAAAACTGCAACTTGGGGAAAAGGATATTTTTTCAATCCTATTGCCTTTATAGATAGAAAAAAAGACCCTACAAATCCTGAAGCAAATAAAGAGGGATACGCTGTAATTAATTATAAATATAATAAAGTATTTCAAAATGATTTACAAAACATCTCTTTTGACGCTGTATATTTAAAAACAACTTCTGAGTTTAATGAAGATTTTTACAATAAAAATTCAAATACTTTAGCTTTGAAAACATATATTTTATATAACGATATTGATATAGATTTTGCATATTTATATAATGATACATTAGCAAACAAATTTGGAGTAGATTTTTCTATGAATCTACAAACAAATTTTGAGATACATGCTGAATATGTAAAAAGTGATGATAGTTTCTATTCTTCTTTATTTGGGTTAAAATACCTTACAGATTTTGATTTAACTATTATTAGTGAATATTTTTATCAAAATGAAGAGCTCTCAAAAACTCAAAGCTTTTGGGATAATAGATACTTTATAAATAAATTTACACAAAAAGAACCTTTGGATATCTTATATTTTAGTGTGTATTATAAAAACTCTTATAACTTAGATGATAATTCACAACAAAATAATCTTGGAGTTATATATACAAAAATAAAAAACCTTACGGTTGATTTTTCAATTGGAAAGAACTCTGGAAAAGATACTTCAGAATTTGGTTCTAAACTTGTAGATAAATTTACTTGGCTACAATTAAAGTATAATTTTTAACTTACAATAGGAAGAGCTATGGTAAAGATAGCTCCACTATATTTTTGATTTTGATATTGAAATACAAT
>JGI10211J34971_10002417_pt1 | contig 15233 bp, 8 predicted proteins | sample Etolagsediment_FD_34971 | JGI IMG/M metagenome (IMG submission 34971) | reverse complement strand
CCGAGCATATACCACGCCCCTTTACACCAGCAGAAGAGCTCCCCATTAGATAGCATGACGACATCCCCTGGGTCTTTCTCTGAGGGGAACTGAGCGTTACCCCTTGGCAAACGAGTTATCTTCATCTCTTAGAAAGAATCCTCTTGGGCGGGGGCTTCTTCTTTTTCTTCAGCCGCAAACATGGAGTCTAATGCTAGCTCGAGCTGTCTGATCATGGTCTGAACCAGCACTTTATTTTTTGTTGCCTTTGCATCGGCGTATGCATCAATTAGTTCGGCAAATGCTTCTTTACTCATTACTATAAATCCTTGCGATGTTTAAAGTTACATAGACCTATAAACTAAAATCCGAGGTTTATTCTCGATGGCGTTGAATATCAAAAATTTTGAGATATCAAAAACGTTTAATAACGTTATTCTCACAACGATTACAGGATCTCCAGATACAGACGGAGTTCCAACTCTGTCGATCCCGGCCAATATTACAGGCACTGAGTCTGTTAGATCTCAAGGACGTTTGCAGGATGGATTTGGTACTGAGATCCCTCTAGTACTCTCTCGTAATTTGATCGAGGTAGAAACTCCTCCTCTTTCTGTGAATGCCGTAATCCGTAGACAGGATGTCCGTGCTTCAAGAGCACAACAGTTCATTTCAAATATTATCTGGAGCTAAAATTAAATGGCTAGCGTTATTCTTCCTCAGAATATTTCTAAAAATAAAATATTTCCAAATATCCCTAGAGAATCAAATCTTAGCGGTACTAATTACGCCGTGAATGTTGCTGGAACGACTGCGGTTTCGGAGTATCAAAAACATTTTGCTCTTGTTACATCTGTTATCGTAACAAACAAAACCCTTCGCTCTATTCCTCTATACGCCAAGGTATCAAACGACGTTGATGGTACAACTGCTTTCCTTCTCTACGGAGTGAATCTACCCCCTGGTACTGCGTTTGAAGTTATCCAAGGAAACAAGTTTATCTTAAAAGAGAACGATAAGCTCTTCTTATACCACACTGACACCACCGAAAACGTACTAGATGCAATGGTGTCTTATGTTATTCATAAGCCTGAAGCAGAATTTACCATCTGATGGAAAAAAGATTATTAGACGGAGTTTACTTATATGATAATAAGTACCCCGACCCATATCAAGTTGTCGAGAATTTTAAATCTGCTAGTGATGCAGAAAAGAGAAAGTTCTACAAAGAATTAGAAAGCTCTGGAAGCTTACGAAAAAATCCGTTCGTAGATAAAGTTATTCAAGACTATGAATATGAGAGGGCTTTGTCATCCTAAAAAAAGTTTAAAGTAATAAAGACATATTCCTAGACATGAGATACATACCCTCTACAGGCAGTCGATTTGTACTCCAGGTCCCTGAGGATAAAAATTCTTATATTAATGTAAAAAACCTTAACGCAAGGGGTCTTGCAACAATATTTGAAGGTAGAATTTCCAACGGGGTTATAAGCGGTAGTGAAAACCAGCTTACATTTAACGAGATTACAGATGGCGAAGGCCTAACTTTTGAACAATATAGATCTACTCTATCTCAAGATGTAGAACTACAAGTTTTTTCTTATAGAAACGTTGCTAGTACATCTACTCCTGATACTTCGATTATCGGTATATCTAGCTACCAACTCGTAGGAGTTGATTTTTCTGATCAAACATCGGGAAGCAATGACACGGTAGGATCTTTAAAGTATTATATTTTCGGGTATAATGTTAGAACCGGTCAGATGCCGTTTGCGGTGGAGACAATTGGTGAATCTCCAGAATATAACGGAGTCCTAGATCCCTCTAGATGGAACGAAGATCAGTATGTAGATATTAGGTTTAACAGATCTGATGCTAATGTTCTTCCCGTTATCTATAGATCTTGGAAGGGAACTGTTGAGTTTTTAGGTGTTATAGGAAATAACAAGATTGGCTCCACGGGTACTCTATCTTTTAAAGATTTTGGAAATAGACAAATTCCGTCATGGAACCAGGACGTTGAAGGATGGACGCCTAGTTTTTTTGATGGGGTAATCCAGGTAATTGGATCAGTGCCGACTCAAAGGAAAAGGATTATTGGTAAAGAGCTTCTTAAAATCAGGCCTATAGGAGAAAACGCCGCTCCAAATTACATTATTTGCGAGACTGTAAATGGTGGAAATCTACAAAATGGTACTTCTTATCAAGTAGGGGACGACGTAAGATTTGTAATTGACGATACCAAGCCCATCAGAGATGCTATTGATATCGCAAGTACCGGAAATATTAAAGAAATTTTCTTCCCCGCTGGAACTTACTATTTCAGAGATTCTTCTTTTGAGAATAGTTCGCAAAGAAATTATAGTAACCTCTCCTTTAGAGGAGTTGGTGAGGGTTCGGTTATTAAAAGAGTTCCTTCGGCAGAAACTTTGTCGGCAAAACCGGGCTTATTAAACTTTAATGGTTCTGGAGTCTACCCTATCAAGGGAATTAGATTTAGGAGTATGGTCTTAGACGGGTCAAGAGCCGACACAGGATCAGTTTCTCCCGCTGGAGGCGGGTACGAAGAAAACAGATATATTGCTGAAGGACTCTTAAATGTATCTTATGCTAATGATGTTGCTGTTACAGAGTGTAGATTTATTGATGCGGCTGGACCAGGATTCCATGCAGAATACTCTACCTCTATTTTACTAATACAGAATATCTTCTCAAGGCTAGGAAGAAATTACGAAACAACCGTAAGACCTATTGAAATTTTTGAAACAGACAATAATGTTGTCCAAGGTAACATTTTTGAATTCTGTACAGCTGGACCTTATTTCTTTGGTGTAGAATTCTCTACTATCAATAACAACATTGTTAGATCTTGTGGTGACGACGGTGTTGTTCTTGAAACCTCGTTCCAATGGAACGCGACTTCAAACCTAGCATGGTCTGACAGCGACTCTTTAATTAGACAAGTTGATCAGTATAATAACGAATACTCTAAAGCTCCTATTGAGATTAGAAGAGGTACTCCACTAGAGCCTATTTATCTAACCGTTACTAACGGTGGTGAGGCGGTAAGAATTATTAAGGATTCCATCCAAGCAGATATCTTTAAGCTAGATGCTGAAGGAAGGAAGAACGCTTCTCAAAAAGTTGGCTCTTTTAGAGTATTACAAACAGCTGATCAGCTCGAGGCGGGTATTTTCTCTATAACTCTTCCAGGAACAAACAGCGCTACTGTAGATTCATTAACTATCCCTTCTACACAAAGCTTTAGTGTTCTAGATCCTAGTACTAATAACTACGGATACATGTACGAGGCTAAAGCATCGGTGCTTTTAGGAGGATCCGGTGGCGGGTTAACCCCTATTAGCATTAGAGAAACTACAATCGGAAGTACAAACTACTTAGCAATTAAGCTAAGAAATTCTTCCGAGTTGCTTTCGTTCATTATATTCGACGAAGCAAATACAGATAACGACGAGATTATCATTACTGGGTTTACAAATACAGACTCAGGAATAAGTAGTTGGGATAAAGAAGAACCACAAAGAGTACTAGCCATAGACGTTGCTAGCAATTCGTTGCTAATAGCGCCTATTGCAAATATAACGCCCGGCGAAGGCGACGGAATTGACTTTAGCGGAGGCCAATTATTTATCCTAAGAGATAATTATCAAGTTGCCGACGGTAATATAATCGTTCAATAATCATTATTATTTACTACCATGTCAAACAAAAGAACTATTATAGGAAAAACGGCACCTGTACCTCTAGGTCAACAAAAAGCCGTCAACTCTCTACCGGTTGTATTTGCAGAAGATCAACCTGCAATTCCAGTTGAAGAACAGAACAAAATTCAATCAGAAGTTGCTCTTTCGCTACTAGGTATTCCTAGAGCAGAAGTAGCTCTTGGTATTTTTGCAGACGTTAACACTTATGATATCAACCCTTCTGAGTGGTCTCAGTTCCCCATTGAAAATAAGATAGATGACACCACTAAAGAAGTACAGACTGGCTTAAATCACTTGGCGCTAGAAGCTGGTGCCGAACTTGTAGCTGAGCAAGGCAATACAACAATCCTTACTTCTAAGCGTTTCTTCAGATACCAACCTGGTCGTGTTTCTTCTTCCACGATGGGTGTAAAGATGAATGTCACCGATGATCCCGAAGTACTAGCAGAAGACTCAGCAAAAGTTGCAAGGGCCAACACAATGAAAGGTGCTCCTTCTATTAAGAAATGGGGTATTTTTGATAAGTTAGATGGGTATTATTTTGAAATTGCTAACGGCGGTCAAGAAAACGACTTTAGATGCGTAAGAAGAACACAAGCCCTATCTTACTCAGAACCAGCTGGCGTCGACGCGACTTCTGAGGCATGGAACGCAGTCGCCGATGGAGTAACAGCAGGGTCTAATATTAGAAGCGGTAACTGGGGAGAGTTCGGAGTAGATCCCGTTATCTACAGAAACGGACTTTGCTATATTGCTGCTGCAATTAATGATCCTTCCCTGGTCTATCACCCAACAGATGTTGATCAGATTCAAAATCATAACGGCGACTTAAACGACTTTGAGTTTAACGCAGACTTTGCCCTTCGTCTTGGATACAGAGATGGAGCTTCTACAGTTGTAGAGCATATGGCCGGTCGTCATTATCAGTTCCCATTTGACCAGTTAAAAATTGACAAAGCTTCTGCCACATATCAGTCTTGGTTGACTGCAGAAGAATCTGGAACTAGTAGATTCTTGAAGCCCGTAGGAGTAACAAATGGAACTGACTACATCAGACTTGATGCTCACTGTAAGTGGGAAGATACAATTACGAACCTTACGCGCGGTGATTATGACGGAGGAGGAACTCAAACAAGCGCCTTTAACACTGAGCTATCATTAGCTGCATCTGGAGGCACAACAAGAGTTGCACACACAGCTGGCGGAACTCCTATCAATAAAAGCCATGGAAGATTTGGCTTCGACCCCACGCCTTCTGAAGCTCTTAGCCCAGCTAAATGCTGGAACTTGCTCGTTACTACTCAGTCAGGCTCTATGCCAACTGCTGACCATTACAATGATATTATTGGAGCTTCTAAGAGAGGTGCCGGATTTGCTTATAATCCTAGCAGCACTAGCTCAGCAAACAAGGGCGTTTATAATATTACCTTGAAAGAATGGTTCCATCTTTGTGTTCCCCCTGAGTACCGCAAGGTTTATGAGTGGAGACCAGTTAGAGCAATGTTCTCTGGCGACCAACTTAACGGCCAAAATAACGACACTCGATGGAGCGATGTTTCTACCGCTAACGTTGATCCAACTGATATTTCTGTTAAGCGTCCTGGAGACCCTGTAAAGCTTGACGGAGATATTGTTAAGACTAAGTCTGAGTACGACATCGACTTCTCTAAAGTTACCATGTGGAAGATTGAATTCTCGTGGTATGGAGCTGTTGGTGCTCTATTCTTATGTTATGTTCCAGTAGCAAATGGTGAAGCAAGATGGGTAAGAGTCCATCATATGAGAGCATCTAATCAACTTGATGTGGCTTCTCTAGGTAATGCTACATTGCCTATCACCTACCTAACTCATGGTGGATTACAATCCAACTTAAGTCAAGGTAGCAGACTTGTTAAGTACGGTGCTTCTTACTACATCGACGGTGGAGATAAAGGAACCGTAAAGCTTCTCTCTAAATCTACCGATTATCCTAAGCCCGTAGTTTACGGTCAGCATGTTGCAACTGTAACAGCAACCTCTTCAAACTATATTCAATTTGCATTCAGCAATGCAAGTACATTAAGAGATCAGTTTATTGGAGCTTACTTAAAGTCTGACACAACTCGTAAAGTTATTTGGGCAGAAACACAAAATTCTGGCGCTGATGTAAGACTATACTTTAATGCTTCTGTTACTGCAACCACTGGAAGTACTATTGAGCTAGTTGTTCCTAGAAAGCAAAGAGCCCAACTGGCTCTTAGAGCTAAGGATAACGTAGTTAATACTACAGGAACCCCAGTTAGAAATAGAATTCAGCTTTATCCTCTTAAGTATGGTATTGGTTTAACTGACGACTCGTCAGGATACGAAAATGTCGTTTCTCTAAACTTCATTAAAAATCCCCTGCTTATTACTAATAACCTACTTAATAGCGGACTTCCAGATACAGGTATTCTAGACGTGGAAGTTTATACAGATGACACTAGTGTTGATACTAAGGCAAAGGGCTTAGAACTAGGGTCCGGCACCGTTCCTGTAAAAATTGAATCTACAAACACAAGCAGTCTACCAGATTTCCAAACCAATAGTCTTTTAAACACCGGCGGAAAGTATTTCTATGCGTACGCTAGAGGCAAAGCAACTTCTGATACAGTTAATGGATTTGATGCAGCTCCTGCTATAAATGAAATACCGGTTCTTATTAGAGTTTATCGCGATGTTACAGACGGCGGACTCTATATTCAGAACTATGAGTCTCAATCTTTAGATGTTTCTATTATTGGCCCACTTATGTTTGTCAATATGTACAACTACGATACGGCAGGAAATATTCAAAGATTTACAGGCACAATCGGAAGTAATACTGGCAACCATAGCAAATACGAAAACCAGAAGAAATGGGACGCTTCTGAAGTTGCAACTTGGGAATCAATTGCGGCCCTATCAGGTGCAAAAGTATCTCAAGACTTTAAGTTAGCCCCAGTAGCAGGAACCGGAAATAACGTTTTCTCTATCTATGCAAACAAAGGAGGAGAGACTTATGATCTTTCTGACTATTTTGCATACAACAAAGAGTACATTTCCTTTCCTCTAACAAACGAGGTGGATATTTTAGGAGTTTACTCTTATTGGGAATCCACAAGTAAGAACATTACAACCCCAGCGGATATTCCTACTAATACAGTCGAAATTGTTAATTCTCTAACATGGGAGGAGCAGTGATATGCCAGGACCATCGGAAAACTCAGAAATTCAATCAGTAAGAGCCGAAGCTCAACAGAGATCGTTTAATGCGGACGATGTAGAATACACTAACGGCTCTTCTATTAGGGCCGAAGAAACGCCTCCTAGAAAATCAAAATCTAGGAAGCAGATGGTTGATTTTAAGGGTTTTCCTCTGGCAACAGAAGATGGAAACCCATTATCTACTGATAAACAAGTATATCCTAAATACGAGTACGGGGAGGAACAGTCCCCGTCTGTTGTTTTAAATTCTGAAAGCTTCCTAAAAGAAGGAAGATCTACTACTAATAAATTTAGTAAGAAATTTCCTGCGGCTGCTCCTATAGAAGAACAATTTTCAGATCAATCTGAGGTCTCTAGATCTTTGCTGGGAGTTAATAGAGAAACAACTCAACAGGGATTATTTGGAAACGTTAGTACGTACGGCCTAGATGAAAAAGACTGGAGAATAGACGGAACTCCCCGGCGACGCCCTAGGTACTGGTATGATAGGCCTTCCTCATCTGGTGATTATTTTGAGACAAGGTTTGATGAAGATACTGTTAATTCTGCAATTGCAATTAACAGCATGCCCTCTCCTTTTACTCCTCCTGGCAAGCCTAGTTTACAATCACAACTTATTTTACCTGGAGAAGGGACATTTTCTGGCTGGGGTCAATATTTAAACTCTATCGTTGCTTTGTATCTATTAAGATACATGGTAGAAAACTTTGATGCCGAAACAAGAACTAAGTTTAATTTAGACTATTTATTAAATAAGTACCCTCCTAAAACTCAAGCTAACGGTTCTTTTGTGTTTGATGAGTTATACTGGGATAAGATTTGGCTAGATATTCAACAAAACAGATTTGGCGATGCTAAAAACTATCCTTTGCTTCCTAAGGGTACAGCCTATAATCTAATCGAGCCTACAGAGGGTGTTATTTCTCTAGAAGTTCCTCGTACGGCAGAGTTGTGGGGAGAAGGCGGAGATACTAATGTAATTATTTCTGCAGCAGACGCAGTTCTTTCTTCGTCTTTTAACGTAACTTGGAACCGCTTCTTCTTTAGTACCACCAGGGTATATTATCCGCAGGGAGATCCCGACGAATATGGTCATTATAGAATTCAAACAAATCCAGAAAGCAAAGTCTGGGAGGATTATTTTGGATTAAACTGGGATTATTTAAGAACTGATCTTAAAAATTGGAGCTTTAAGATCCATGAAAGCGCATCTACAGTAACTCAATTAGAACGAGACCTAAAGCTCCCTTACTTTGTTCTTTCTGAGCTAGTACCTGATCCTAATAATATTTTTAGTACTTCTTGGCCTTCAGCAGCAATTCAAAAATCTATTCAACTTCCAACGTCGGAGAATAAGATCGGTGGCATTCCAGGTGTAAGCGCCGAAGTTTCTATTAAGTCAATTAGATCTTTTAGATATCAGCCCGGTAGAATTAGTGGTTTTACTTACGGATCTAAAGCTTCTGAAATTGGTGCGGGCCCTGGAACAACTATTGAGTGGGGAGTAGAAAACGATACTGACGGATATTTCTTTAGATTAGCAGATGGCGCCGATTTTCAGATTGTTAGAAGATCCATTGTGCCCTTAGAGCCTACTCAGTTTTTAGAAAATGCCGGATATATAGGAGACGCAACTACAACAGTAGTTCGTAACGGATACAGACAATATGAGACAATAGTCGAACAGAAAAATATGAACGGCGACCCTCTAAACGGAGAGGGAGAAAGCGGTTATATTCTTGACCCAGATACCGTCACCATGTACAAGATTGAATTTGGTTGGTACGGCGCTATTGGAGCCAGGTTCTATGCCTACATCCCTCAAGAGAACGGGGAATGTCGGTGGGTTATTGTACACACCCTAGTTATTGAAAACCAATTAGGACGGCCTTGCTTAGGTGATCCCTTCTTTTACTTTAGGTATAGACTTATTGTAGGAGATTCCTCTAAAATTAGAGTAAACCAGTTCTTATATAAGTTTGGTGCCTCGTACTATATTGATGGATACGACGAAGGAACTTTATATAGTTCTTTTGCAAAGTCTAAAAGAAGACTACTTCCTGATCCCAAATTTACATCTACTAAGAATTATTTAAATGCTATTGACTACACCACTCTTATTGGTGTAAAGCCAAAGCAATATTTGTATAATAGATTTGGCTCTGAGATTTACAATAAAAAGGAAATCTTTCCTAGAAGTATGTCGATATACTCCAAAGAACCTGCAGAGATTAAAATTATCAGACAAAAAGCCTGCCCAGAATTTGCTTATTTCCATCAAGAGGGATATGATTGGTCTTTATTACCAGAATACCGTAGAGTAAAAGGTAAATTTAGTATTAAGCGCTGGGAAACAAGTGATGATTCTCTAGGTATTGATGAAGAAGAAGGAAGCACTTATAGTGCCACAATGAGCGGTACAGCATTTTTACCAACAGCAACAGATGCTACTAAACCTTGGCGAACAGTTTCAAGTACCATTGGTAATGCCGATTTCAGAAATAATGTACTCAACAACCAGTTAGTAAGGCTTGTTGGTGATGATTTATTCCAGTTAACTTTTTCTTCAAGAGATTTTACAAACGCTTCTTCTCCTAAGTTTAAGCTTATGAGAATACAAGACACAGGTCCTTTGGGTATTATAACTTCTCAGGACCCAGATCTAAAAAAAGAACAAGTATATCTTCCTTTTACCTATGCTCCTACAGGAGACTATGTACAAGGGTACGATGTAGAATTTGATTACTTTAGAAGAGACCAAACATTAATATCTAACATCGATATTATCTCTGACGAATTTTATTTTTTCTGGGTAGGCGGAAATAGAAACGGAATTGACGCCAGCCATGATGGCACAATAAGGATTGGATTTGCTTGGCAAAACGACACCGCCGGATCTTTACTTCATCCTGATCGTAGAGATACTAACACTTGGGGCATATTAACACCTGCTGATATTACTGCTACTAACGGAGATCCATATGAAATATGGAAGGGCACCGATGCAAACGGCAACGAGTTTATTAACTACGATAACGAAAAGTTTTACGAAGGGCTACCTGTTGATTTTATTGGAGATTATAGTGCTAATTGCTTGTGGATTGAAACAAATACTCACTTAACAATTAATACAAAAGGCCTAGAAGTAAATCACCGCTCTGATCACCAGGATCTATTTGATTTGCAAAGATCTGAGATTAGAGTTCCTGGAGCAGAAGGAGGTGAATGCCAAGGGCTTGGATTTAAGGCCGGTAGAGAAGATAAAGATGCTATAATTTCCGAGTACACTGTTGTAAACGACGACGGTACAACAACAAATAAATGGTATTTAGAAAGCTTAGAAGGACCTTGGCCTTCTCTTGGTGTTTCTTATCAAGTAATTGTAAGACAGACTGACAGCAACTCCCAAACCATTCCCGTTCCAAGCCCTGTGACAAGGGTCTTAGAAGATGGCTCGAGAGTTTATCTCTTAGAAATTGGTACTGGAGCTACTCCGCCTTCTCCGTTTACTTCTGGCGAAAGCGTTAAGGTCATTTATGAAATCCTGTACATTGGTCTTATTGACAAGCAAAACAAGGTAACTTCGATCTTAACTAGCTCTATTTCAGGCGTAGATTTTGCAAGAATGTTTGTTCAATGCAAACAAGGCGCATCAATGGGAGGAATGTGGGTTGGCCAAAAGACACCACAAGGCATTATACTAGATCCTTTTACTCCTCATGCTTCTACAATTAATGTAAGACACGGGCTTCCTGAGCTTAGCGGACAGAACAAGTCTGGTACTGCTCCAACAGACGGAGCATTAAAGGTAATTACTACACGAACTCAAAACGATAAGTACGGACTTTCTACCGCTCCGACGGTACTTGATAGCGGAAATGAAAAAATAGAAACCACAAGGCAATCTATCCATTCCTCTCCGCAAAAATGTGGAAGCTTCCTATCAAGAGGAGGCACTGATCCTGCAGGAATTTTAACACCTTCTGATTATCCAATTAGATGGCTTACAAACGATCAAACAGGTATACCTCTTGGAACTTTTTATGTTTCAAAGAATGAATCAGTTGAAATTTCTTTAGAAGGTATTTTCAATGTAAATGCTGAATCTATCGTTAACTCTGATGACGCAAACTTGGCAACAATATTTATTGCAAGGAGTTTGAATAATCACGATCCCGTAGATTCCAAGAAAGAAATCTATTTAACTTTAAATTACGACGAGCAGTGAAAACATGGCAGAACAATTTTTAGGATTTGGACAATTAACAAGACCAGATATCGGCCTATTAGCAGACGGTATCCAAAACCTTGCTGAAATCTATAAAACAGATCAGCCTACTGCTCTTAGAAATATTCAGCTTAGGCCAGAGATTTTAGACATTATATATAATGTTTCTGAAACAATTTCTAGAGAAGACTTGAGATCCGTAAGTGATCTTTCAAGCTTACTCTTAACAACTCTGCATCTTCAAAAAGAGACTTTTCAAAGAATTAACGAGCAGCTCTTTGATGATGAAATTTACGCTAGCACATTAAATAGAATCGGCGTAGATCCTGATAACAAGACTCTTACAGGAAACTCTACAAGAGTAGAAAACACTATTATGTTCAATGGCGCAGTGCAATGCGCAGGTGCTCAGTATAGACAAAACGTTGTATCTGATGCAGATATATTTACTTCAGAAAAATCAGATGCGTTTGTTTCTACCTCTAGATCTAGTCTTTTAAACTCTGTTAAATATTCAGACACAGAAGATAATACCGGTTATTTTAAATATGCCACTTATCCTGGGTCTATCAGGGTAAGAAGAAGATCTCATGTTAATACTATTCTCGTTAACCCCACAACATTTATTCCGGCACCGGCTGTTGTTGAGCAGCCTTCTAAAAGAATTGCAGTAAACGTTACTAATGGAGGTTCAACAAGTAAAGTTAAATTTTTAGCAACAGAAAACTCTCCGCTTAAGTTACCCTGTCGTTTGAGCAAGGGTAAAATTACGTTACAGTTTGATGGATCTTTAGGACAATATTTTTACGGAGTACAAATTCAACCTCAAAATAGCAAAGATGGGGAAGCTCCAGGATTTTTAGCAGTTGATGCACAAGCTCAAGTGCCAAACGCGGATGGAACATTTAATAATACGCACGTAGTTAATATAGACATTAACGGTACTGGTTATGAAAATAACTATGACTTGTATATGTATCTATATCTTAACCCTGGAAAAGTCGAGTCAATAAGATTTGAAGGAATAGAATTAACAGAATTTTTAGATGGAAAAGACATAGGGTTAGTTGGCTTTAACGAGTTAAAAAGCTTAACATTTGCAGGCGGATCTCGACCTACAAGAATAAAAATTCTTCCTATTTGGCTTAAAACGCTTAAAAATAAACTCCAAACACTTGACATCTCTGGAACTGGGGATGTCTGGTTTGAAAATAGTGTAATGAGATGGTTTGATTATAGAGAGACTGATACAGTTACTAACTTCTCTGACCTTCCTTTATATACTATGGCTGGGTATCTTACCCTACCAGCCCTAGGGGTGACAGTAAATGAGGAAGGAAGTGGTTACAACGGCGGTAGCGAAAGCGTGTTCCAAAAATATTTTGAATCTGGGGTACCTACAGGCACTGCTATTAACGACGCTGGTGTAGAACAAAGAACAGGAAATACTCACTTTAGAGTATTTACCCAGCTTAGAACGCTTAACTTAGGCGATAGAGTTCAGGGTAAAAACGCAAGAATGGACGATATATTTCCCAACCTAACTTCTCTTAATTGGAATGGGTCAAGATACAGAAGTTGCCTTTCTGGCTCTCCTCCTAAAATTAACAATCCAGGAGAGCCCATAGAGTTATATTCTGTCATGAGAAATGGACTTAGTAGCTCCTATTCTATATACGACATAGGAACAAGTCCTACAGTAAGTGACGCAGGTACTGGAACCGGAAGTCTTTGCCACATTTCAAAATATGAAATAAAATCTTTTAGAATCCGTGGCGATTATTACAGAATAACACATATAACCGGTAACATCGGAGGTATATACGGAGGAATGGCTGGAACGGTTGACGATGAAGCTGAATGGGCTACGTGGTATGACAATACCTCAAATATAGATATTACTTATACAAACCCCTCTCTAAAAATAAATCTACAACCTAGTTCTACATACTGGAAAAAGCTAAGTAGCCTTGGTAGCTATAGATTTGTGGGATGTGTATTTAAGCCTGCTATCGACACCCCCGCAATTAACTCTGAACCCTTTAAATGCCCATTAATTAAAACTCTTGACGTAAGAGAGTGGAACGAAACCTCTGGATCTGGTGTGTTACCTCGTCTTGGTGCGGCTAGTGCAGAAGAATGCAACCCAGTTAATTTCTATATGAGCAACATTAAAAACTTAAGTGTATTTTCAGAAAACGGATTTAATTATCTCTTACCTGCAAACTTTGCAACTGTTGGTTCTGAAGATGACTTTAAATTAGAGTATTTCTTAGGTACCGAATTAAATAATAATGGTAGCTTTAGAGTTAGAAGAAATATGTTTGAAAAAACTCTTGCTCTTAAGAGACTTAATATCCACGACAGTAAGATGACGGGAACGTTCTTTGATATTCCTAATAAAAAGCTTCCTGACGAGCCAGAAAATGAAAAGAACATAGAACTATACTTTGAGGGTTGCGATTTCCACGATCTAAGAAATATAAGCATTACTGGAAGTACCTACGTAGCAAGAGATATTACACAAATGAGGGGCTACAATCAAAATGATAACGCAGGTGGATGTATTCTTCCTACTTTTGAAGGCAAAGATAACGCAAAAATAGCTAGTGTAGTAATGTACAACAGTCTACCAACCTATTACCCTCCAGGTTGGTCTGGAACAGCTAGAGCAGCAGGATCTGTAATTGCGGACGGACACGCAGGAAATTCCCTGAGTGGATGTACTTCTACCACTGTGGCAAATACTGGGGATAATATTTATTATGTTGAAGGCCATAGCGACTTCCATCTTAAAGTTTTAGTTAATGATAATATCTCTCAGATAGAAAATGGACCAGCCGTTGCAAAAGTTATTTCTGTATCGCCTACTAGAATATATACTGACGTACCTGTGACCAGCGGAACTCTATACTTTAGTAGAAGCACTATAGATATTAGCGATTGGTTTAAAAATGGTACTTTTGATAACTTAAGAGTTTTTAGAATGTATAATTGCAGATTATCTGGAAAGCTAGATATCAGAAAAAATCTACCAATTAAAGTTGGTTCTGACGGAGCCACAGCCTTTGATTTACATGATAACAATATATCTAGTGTTGCCCCTGGAAGCTTTGGAAGAATATTTCAAGGAGGAAATAGGAAAATTTATATCGATCTATCTAAGAATAACTTTAGCGTTACTCAGGTTAGAAATATGATCACAGAAATCTTGGATATAGACGATGACAAGATTTACACAAATGCCAAAGTTTACATTAAACAATGCAAGCAAGATGGTAATGGAAATTACACCTCATATACACAATCTGAGCTATTCCCCGTTGAAACAAAAGGTCTTCCTGATCAAACTATTAACTTAACTAGGACTGAAGTGATAAAAGTCTACGAGACTGTGACTACTACAGACGCTGAAGGAAATACCTTACCACCTACTAAAAAACAAGTAGGAACCAGATCTGTAACAGTTCCTGGTCAAAGCTTTAGTGACTTAGGGGAAGAAGTCACGCCAAGCGGTGCCGGATACTATAAAACAAGAACAAGTACAAGAACTGCTGACGAAGAGCATCCTATTGGTCTTAGATTAAGACAAAAAAACTATATAGCCATAGACCTAGGATTTACGTATCAGACTCCCCCTACTTCTCCTGTGGAAACCGGCGCGTCGTACGATGGTTTTGCCGGGAGTGGAAATGTTGGTAGACTAGCAACACTCAGAGAAGTGCTAGGAGATGATTTTGAACTGACTGACCTTGCCTGATTAAAGTTATATAGGAATATTAAGTAGTTATGGCCGGACTTTATATTAAGAACAATTTAGGTGAAACAAACCTAAACCTTGTAGATGCAGTTCAAAAGCTTTATAAAACAGGCATTGAAAATGACATCCGTCTTTTTGCTTTTGCAAGGTCTTTATTTTCTGAAATAAGATCGCCATTTATTTTTAACGGCGAAGTCGTCCCTGCTGAGATTAGCGGATTGAAAAACGAGCCCTTTACAACTGGCGACGGAACTGTTATTAACAGAACAAAGTTTTTAACCACAGATTTTACTTTTTCTGAAAATAATTTTATT
>JGI10211J34971_10002416_pt1 | contig 15233 bp, 12 predicted proteins | sample Etolagsediment_FD_34971 | JGI IMG/M metagenome (IMG submission 34971) | reverse complement strand
ACACCGGCGCCGACGGTCCTGCCGCCCTCGCGAATGGCAAACCTCAATTCCTTCTCCATGGCGATGGGAGTGATCAGAACAACTTCCATGGACACGTTATCCCCGGGCATCACCATTTCCACACCTTCCGGAAGTGTCGTGACACCGGTCACATCCGTTGTCCTGAAATAAAACTGAGGACGATATCCGTTAAAAAATGGCGTATGCCGTCCGCCCTCTTCCTTCGTCAGAATATAGGCTTCCGCTTTGAACTGGGTATGGGGTGTAATGGATCCCGGTTTTGCCACCACCTGGCCCCGTTCCACTTCATCCCGTTTCGTGCCGCGGATCAAAACACCGATATTGTCTCCGGCAAGCCCCTGGTCCAGAATTTTCCGGAACATCTCAACGCCCGTGCATACCGTCTTCATGGTGGGTTTGATTCCCACGATCTCTACTTCATCACCCACTTTTACGATACCGCGCTCCACCCGGCCTGTCACAACCGTACCACGCCCTGAAATACTGAACACGTCTTCGATGGGCATCAGAAATGGCTTATCCGTATCACGCACCGGCTCGGGAATGTATTCGTCGATGGCATCCATCAACTCAAAAACCGCTTTGGCGTCTTCCGAATCCGAATCATCCGATTCAAGGGCCTTTAAAGCACTGCCTTTGATAATCGGAATGTCATCCCCGGGAAACTCGTATTTGCTCAACAGCTCCCGCAGCTCAAGCTCAACCAGTTCGATGAGCTCTTCGTCGTCCACCATATCGCATTTGTTCAGAAACACCACGATGGTGGGAACACCCACCTGCCGTGCCAGCAGTATGTGCTCACGGGTCTGGGGCATGGGACCGTCATCAGCACCCACCACCAGGATAGCGCCGTCCATCTGGGCGGCTCCCGTAATCATGTTCTTGATATAATCCGCATGGCCCGGACAGTCCACATGGGCATAATGCCGGTTGTCCGTTTCATATTCAACGTGGGCGGTTGCAATGGTGATGCCCCGGGCTTTTTCTTCCGGCGCTTTATCGATCTGGTCGAAAGGAACAAACTCCGCCATTCCCTTCATTCCCAAATGCTTCGTGATCGCCGCGGTCAAGGTCGTTTTGCCATGATCAATATGGCCGATGGTTCCTACGTTCAAATGCGGCTTCGTCCTCTCAAATTTCATTTTGGCCATTTTCTGCCCTCCAAAATTTGTTCTTTCGCGACGTCTGTTTCCTAAAACGGTCTCACATAAAGAATTATTTAAGGTTGCCTTTCAAATTTTTATTGGGTGATGGAGCCCACGACCGGGATCGAACCGGTGAACCTCATCCTTACCAAGGATGTGCTCTACCTACTGAGCTACGTGGGCCCAAACTCTTAATCCAGCACACAAAAAAGCTTTTGCCCAAATAGAAGCGGGCAAGACAATAAAAATACAGCACACCTGGAATCTCTGGAGCGGGAAACGGGACTCGAACCCGCGACCCTCAGCTTGGAAGGCTGACGCTCTAGCCAACTGAGCTATTCCCGCCGGTCTCATGCTACAGGCTAATATTTCACGGTAGGCCACACCCCGCTGTGTAATTGGAAGATAATTTCCAAAACGTGGCGCTGATTTTTCAAATGGTGGAGAGGGGAGGATTTGAACCTCCGAAGGCTGAGCCGGCAGATTTACAGTCTGCTCCCTTTGGCCACTCGGGAACCTCTCCACAATGAGGTTCTCTTTCGATCCTGCCGTGGAGCCAGCGAAGGGAATCGAACCCCCGACCCACTGATTACAAATCAGTTGCTCTGCCATCTGAGCTACGCTGGCCGATCTATAATGTTTCGCAAATAAATGATCAGTATAATTTTTAACGTTTAGAATAACAAACCCGTTTTTCGACCATATTTCTATATTTTTCCCATAAAAACGTCAAAAATTAAGCTTTTCTGATCATTATCTTAAAAATTCAACAATTTTTAAGATATTTGACGCTTTCATATCCTCAAGCCTTCAGAAGCGATCAAGGGGACGTAAATCAAAACAAGGCTTAAAACATCCCGCTTGAGCAACGGTTAAAATCCGAAAGCAAGAGGTGCCGGGGATGGCCACTGTTCGAGCAGAAGGAACATAGGGGCAAAACCATCAGCTGTCAATATGTATTTTCTCTTTGAATTCGCACGGTGTCAATTTTCATGCCAACATTTTTTTAAAAATTCATCAATTATGTGCTTGATCACTGAATTTGTTTGTGGTAACTTTTTTCCCTGCCATAATCTGGTAGGAATCAAAAAACGCCGCTCTTAGCTTAGTTTTTAAATTTGAACATCTATTAAGGAGGAATTGAAATGGCAGCTTTAGGTGGAGGTTTGGTCGCATTGATACTTGGGATCATTGGAATAATTACTTGGTGGGGATACTTTGCAAAAGCCCTTCTGGCAGCAGTTCCCGCCATGTTGATTTTAGGAGGCGCCCTGGCCGCTTATCTGGGTTTTGAGGAATTAAAAGACAAGAAAAATGCCCCTGAGCCCTTTGATGATACCAGCAACCTGAAAGATGAGATCAATACGCTCAAAGAGGAGCTCAACGAACTGAAAAAAGCAAAAGAATAGACCGACGCGTTTTTGTTGGCATGTTTTACGCGGTTTAGGGTCCCGGAATTTAGCATTTGATTCCGGGACCTTTTTTTTGATTCAAAAGGACTCTAAGGAATTTCCAGCGCGTTAAAGAAATAATTAATTTCAATATTTGCATTTTCCGGTGAATCAGAACCATGCACCACATTTTTTTCAATATCGGTTGCAAAGTCCCGCCTTATGGTCCCTTCCGCCGCATCTTTGTAATTGGTTGCACCCATGAGTTTCCGATATCGGGCGATCACGTCTTTCCCCTCCAATATCATGACAACAGACGGGCCGGACGACATGAAGTCTGTAACACTTTCGAAAAAGGGTTTTCCTTCATGGACCTTGTAAAAGCCCTTTGCCTGAGCTTTGCTCATTTGTATCATTTTCATGGCGCGGATCTTGAGATCTTCCCGCTCCAACCGGGTGATAACGTCTCCAATAAGATTCCGCGAGACGCCATCGGGTTTTATGATTGATAAAGTCCTTTCCACCATTTCTAAAGTTCCTCCTTCTGCACAATTTGATTGACCCAGCGCTTTTTTTGCTGGTATAGAGGTTTGCTGCGTGTTTACGCTCACCCCGGTAAAAGCCCTGGCTGAACAGCTTCATCACCTTGGATCACCTCCGATTAGAATCAAATGGATGAAGGTTAGTCAAGAATATTATGACCCTGAAGAAGTCAATTCCTGAAAGGAAAACCGTATAATGAGTGAAAAAAAGAAGACCAACGCGAATGATAAGATGCTTCGAATGGATCCTGACCAGGCGTTTCGATTCAAGTGCGGCCCTGATGTTCCCTGCTTTACGGATTGCTGCAGGGATATCACCATTGTACTGACCCCTTACGATGTGGTCCGGCTGAAAAACGCTCTGCAAATCTCCTCGGAGGCTTTTCTGGATCAATATACCATTGTTATTCCCCGGGAGAAACGGCTTATCCCTATGGTTGTCCTCAAAATGAACGAAGATAACGATAAACGATGTGCTTTTGTCAGTGAGACCGGATGCCGTGTTTACAATGACCGGCCTTGGCCATGCCGTATGTATCCTCTGAACATGAACGATGACGGGACGTTCAGTCTCATCGCCGATCCTGAGAAGTGCAAAGGACTGGAACAACCCGATCATGCCAGAATATCCAGTTGGCTGATTGAGCAGGGCATCCCCATGTATGATGAAATGAACCTGCTCTTTTCCCAGGTCACTTCGCCGTTACAGGCCCAGGAATTGGATATTGACAACCCCAAAATATTTAAAATGACATTTATGGCGTTGTATAACATAGATAAATTTCGGGAATTTATCTTCAAAAGTTCATTTCTGGATCGTTTTGTCATCGATGATATCACCATTGAAAAGTTGAAAAGAAGTGATGTAGAACTTTTAAAGTTTGCTTTTGACTGGATTAAATTTGGCATTTTTGGCCAAAAAACCCTTCAAGTCAAAGAAGTCCCTTTAAAAAAATAGCGGTTGATTCTCCATTTTGCCTGATACGGGCGGAAAGCCATGACCTCTGATCCAAAAACAAGCGTGTTCAAACCTTTCTCAGATGAAGATCCTTTTCAATTTGCCTGTCATCCGAACATTTCGTGCTTCACTGAATGCTGCGCCAAGCTTCGGCTGCTTTTAACGCCCTACGATATCCTTCGCATGAAAAATCGATTGAACATTTCCTCTGATCGATTCCTGGAGCAGTACACAGAGACCCTTCTGGACCATCACTGTAGATTTCCCATGGTCAAACTTCGCATGGGAGAGGGGAAGGAGCACCGATGCCCCTTTGTAACCCCAAAAGGCTGCTCCATTTACGAAGACCGGCCGGAAGCCTGCCGACTTTATCCCGTTGGCAGGGCTTCGGCAATTTTGGACCGGAAAACGGAGACAAAAGAGAAATATTTTATTGTGGCCGAAGACCACTGCTGCGGGTTTAAGGAAGAGAAGAGATGGTCCCTTAAAGAATGGTTGAGCCACGAAGGCGTTAAAGAATATAAAGCCATGAATGAGGGATGGATGGGCATCATGACATCATCAAAGGGCCTGGGCCCAAAAGACCATATCCCTAGAAAGCACCAGATGTTTTTCATGGCTTCCTACAACTTGGACAAATTCAGAGCCTTTCTGTTTCAGAGTAAATTCTTTGATCATTTTGAGGTGAGTGGCGAATTGAAAAAGGAAATGGCCACAGACGACGTAGCGCTCATGCGCTTTGGTTTTGACTGGCTCAACTTTAGCCTTTTCGGAGAAAAAACACTGCCGGTAAAACAATAAAAAAGGGGGATATACCTTATGATTTCAAAGTATATCCCCCAGATGTGATCCGTTTGATGGTTGTTTTAGCTTCTCAAAAAAGTTTTCACGAACGCCTTCCAATTCTTACCACCGATGGCTTCAAACACATCGTCCACTGAAGCCCCGCCATCCGCGGCCATCCTGAACTCTTCATCCGCCATGGCCCATAGGCGCTCGGCCTCTTCACCCATGAAATTTTCGGCATGCTCTCCGTAATAGAGGCCTTTCAGGTTCTTTTTCATTTTGGTCGGTTCAACAATGAACAGCCATCCTTCTTCGTAGGGAGACTCACTGGCCAGGCCTGGATTTTCGGCAACTCGCTCATTGACCCGTGATACGACCCCATCCACCGGAGACAGGACATGGGCCACCTCATTATTCCGTCTTATATCAAATCCCTTGACCCCCTGCTTGACTTCATGGCCAATTTCGGGCAGCTCTATATTGCCCAGTTTCCCCATCATTTTCCTGGCGAAATCGTCCAATCCCACCCGGATCTGACCACCGTATTCCGGTTTTGCCCATGTGTGACCTTCGTGGTAATAGAGATCTTCCGCCACCTGAAATCCTTCCACCGCTTTCGCCGCGTGAACCGGCAGCACCTCGCTCTCTATACGGGCCTGCATCATCTGATCAAATGAACAGTTACCGCATTCGTAAACATTGGGGCAGATTTTCCGACCCACTTCACCGGTAATCATGTACCGGCATTTTCGCTGTGATGCCGGCTGTTTCATCATTCGCTCCACCCAGCTTTCGGTGAATTTATCGGGTTTCATTTCAACTCTGGATGCCGCCGCCTTTTCTTTCTCTTTAGCGACTTTGAGCTGCATACCCTGGTCGTAAACACAGGTGGGACAATCATAATTGTTGTCACAGAGTTTGTAAGACACCACTCCCGCTTCCATCCACACACACTTCTTTTTTCCCGGGGGCACGATCTTCATGGCTTCTCTTTGGGTTCCCATTTTTTCCTCCTCGCGTTTAAATTTGATACGATCAAAACTTATATTAAAAACCTGTCATTGTTTCCGTTTGGCAATTTAAGAATGCAAGGGCGGTGCCATTTCTAGAAAGAAAGGCCCGTTTTCGTTATAACAATTTGTTTTTATTGTTTTATTTTTCTGAAGGCCCGAATAGTGGCGGTGAGCTGAGAAAAAAAATTGTGCTTAATTTTTCGACAGATTTCCACAATCTCAAACCAAAATAGATCATAACCTATTGCTTTAAAAGCATAAAATAATATCTGATGGATTTTTAGGCATATGTCGAGATATGCTACAGCTCTATTTAGCGGGCCCTGAACATTTAGACAGGTTCCATCTGAAAAGCTCTCTGCAGGTGGGACAAAATTCTTCTTTTTTATAATCCGTATCTTCGATACGGGTCGAGGAGAACATGACACAGCGGCGATCCCTGCAATGAATCAGGCCCAAACTGTGCCCGAGTTCGTGAACGGCTGTCTTTCTCACCCGTTCCAGAAGCAGATTTCGGTTTTCAGGTGCCTGATAAAATAAGGGATCCAGCCTTCGGGTGGAAATTACCGCACACTGCCCGGACATTTGCGCCGCTCCGAAAACAAAGGTAAGAATGGGAACATACAGATCCAACCGTGTCACCCCAATGATTTTGAAGGTCTCACTGGGGCAGGAGGCGTTCAGACGCTTCAAAACCCTTTTTGAACTGTATTGCCCACGTTTCTGGTCATAGGCGTAGACGGGATCCGCAACGGCCGGCAAGACTTTCACAGCCACTCTGGTCATTTTAGAAAGACTTTCGGTGACACAATCAAGGATTTTTTCTTCGACAGGCCCTAAAGGGCAGACATAGATACATTCGGACACGACGAATCAGAATTCCCCTTTTTTGATGGCGTACTTATTCATCTTGTTATAGAGGGTCTGACGGTCAATCCCCAGCTCCCGGGCAGCCTTGCTGATATTCCATTCGGTTTGCGCCAGTATCCTTAATATGTGCTCTTTTTCCATGGCTTTAAGGGATTTGGGAGAATCTGCAACGCTTTCATAACTGCGGGAAAAAGGCAGATCGTCGGTGATGATTTCTTTTGACGACCCAATGACCAAAGCTCTTTCAATAATATTTTCCAATTCACGAACATTTCCAGGCCAATGATAATCCATCAACTGCCGCATTGCACCAGGGCTGATTTTCACGATCTCTTTGTTCATTTCCATGCATTGCTGTTTGACAAACGCCTTGGCCAGCAGTGGAATATCTTCTTTTCGCTGGCGAAGGGGCGGCACATGGATGGAAATCACGTTGAGACGATAAAAAAGGTCCTCTCGAAAATCACCTTTCGCAATGAAGGCTTTCAAATCCCGGTTGGTGGCCGCCAGAATGCGAACATCCACATCGATGGCGCTTTCGCTTCCCAACCGGGAAATCTCTTTCTCCTGGAGAACCCTCAGGAGATCCACCTGGGTTTTCAGGCTGATATCGCCGATTTCATCCAGAAGAATCGTCCCGCCCTGAGCCATCTCAAACCGACCTCTTTTGGCATGGTCAGCCCCGGTAAAAGCCCCTTTTTCATAGCCGAAAAGCTCGCTTTCCAAAAGAGAGTCCGGCAGGGAACCGCAGTTTATGGCCACAAAAGGCATAAAACAGCGTTCACTGTTACCGTGAATGGCCTGCGCAATCAACTCTTTACCGGTGCCGCTCTCCCCGTAATCAAGACCGTTGAATCCGATGCCGCCACACGGTCAATCAAATCAAAAATTTCCTGCATGGCCTGACTTTTGCCGATGATTTCATCATATTGGTATTGTTCTTCCAGCCTTTTGCGCAACATGATATTTTCAAGGCGCATTTCCCTGTGGGCCACTATTTTTTTGATCTGAAGCTCCACCTCTTCTGGATCAAAGGGTTTTACCAGGTAATCAAAGGCACCTTCCTTCATGGCCTGGACCGCCGTATCCACTGAAGCATAGGCGGTCATCATGAGCACCTCCGAGTCAGGGCTGATTTCCCGGATGCGCCGCATGGCCTCAAGACCATCCATTCCCGGCATTTTCAAATCCAGAAGAATCACATCGTATGAAAACGTCTCAACCAGGGCAATGGCATCTTTTCCGTCGACAGCCAGAGTAACACTGTAACCATCTTCCATGAGCCAGTCTTTGAGAGACTCCCGAATAGCGGCTTCATCATCCACAACCAGAATGCCGGGCATCTTTGTCATTGTTTACTCCTTTCATGGGGCGTTTTGCTTTTCGATTGTCGCGGTGGATAGAAAGAATTGAAAGCTAATGGTTTTCAGCCAGAGGAAGACGAAGGGTAAAGGTGGTCCCTTTTCCCGGTTCACTTTCCACATCAATGGCCCCTCGATGACGCGTCACGATCCCGTATACCACGGAAAGTCCCAGACCAACGCCCTTCCCTTCTTCCTTGGTGGTAAAAAAGGGTTCAAAAATGTTTTTCAAATGCTTTTTGGCAATGCCGCAACCCGTGTCGGAAATCTTGATTTCCATGGTGCGCCCCTCGGTGGCGCATTTCACCGCCACGGTCAGGATACCCCCTTCAACCATGGCTTCAGACGCATTTCCAACAATATTCAACAGGGCCTGCTGAATCTGTTTAAAATCACATTGAATCTCTGGAAGCGCTGGTTCAATGCGTTTGACCACATTGATCCCCTTCATCCCCAGATCATGGGACAAAAGGGTCAGGGTCCGATCCACAATTTCGTTGATGTTTTTGTTTTCGATACTGATCTTGGATTGGCGGGAAAACGCCAGAAGATTCTTTACTATTTCCCCGCACCGGGCCGTTTCGGACTCCATAACGCTCAGGTATCGCGCAATTTCCTCTTCCCTTTCCGGGGTAAGACGGCCATTTCGATTCTGTTTGATCATAAGGCGGTTATAGGTCAGTACCGCCGCCAGGGGATTATTGATCTCGTGTGCGATGGTGGCGGACAATTTGCCCAGAGAAGCGAGTTTTTCCTGGGCAATCACCTGTTCCTGGGCCTCTTTAAGTTCCTGGTAGGCATTTTTCAGGTTTTCGTAGAGAGCCGCCTTTTCAATGGCCACCCCGATCTGATTTCCGATAGCCGACAAAAACTCAAGATAATCGGTTGAAAAATCGGAGATGGATCGGCTGGAAATAACCATTGCCCCTACCGGCTCGCCTTTTGAAACCAGCGGCACGTAGATGGCGGATTTGATGCCTTCTTCCGCAAATAGATCGGCACAGGGATCATCCAGATTCGACGGATCACACACCACTTTTGTTTCCGACGTCAGAAGACTTTTCCCCAGGTAGCCCTGCCCCAATTCACGGGTCTTAATGCGCCCATTTTCCACAAATCGCGAAGACAGGCCTCTGCTGGCCAAAAGTTCCAGCATCTGCTTTTTCTTGTTAAGGCGATAAATTCTGACACTGACCGACTCAATGATACCCATTATTTTTTCAACGGTGTTGCTGACAATTTCATCGAGATCCAGACTGCTGCCGATGGCCATGGACGTGGAATTCAACATGGCCAGCCATTTGTTGCGCCATTCGATCTGCTCCTGGGCTTTTTTGTTTCGGGTAACATCACGAACGATGAAGACAAAACCGGTAATCTGCCCCACCACATCGAGGGTGACATTGGCTGTCAAAAGCCCATCAAAGACGGAACCGTCTTTTCTGAGCAACGGTGCTTCAAAGCCGATTAGAAAGCCCTCTTGAAACAACTTTTTCTGAAACCGGTAAAGATCGTCCTCGTCTTTAAAAAATTCGGTTACCGAGTTAATCTTTAGCAGTTCCTCCCGTTTCGAAAACCCCAGAATATCAACGCCCGCCTGATTGACTTCCAGAACAGCGCCTTTCGGGTCGGTTAGCATGATGGCATCACCGGAACGCTCGAAAATGGTCCGGTATTTCTCTTCCGATTGCCGCAGACGATTCAACCTTTCCGATATAACCTGTTCAAGATTACCCGTCAGTTGAGACAATTCTTTGAGCAGCTTTCCGCTCTCAGTGATATCCACAGCCGTTTCCAACACATACGTAATCCGGTCGCGAGCATCCTTGACCGGCGTGGTCCGAAGCAGCATCTGCGCATCACTTCCGTCCTTCATAACAACCTTTTCTTCACGCTGGTGGCTCTTTCCATCCTGAAACGTTTTTTCAACAATACAATCGTCGCATTTAAAATCCCTTTTTTTCCACGCGCGATAACAAAACCCTTTCGGATGCCCCCCAAAACGTTCTTTAAAAAGGTCATTCGCCATAATAATTTCATAATTTTTATTGATGGCGACAATATACTCCGTCACATTTTGGAGAAACGACTGATAGTTATTCTCTGTCATGGTTTCAAATTTTTTCACCGGATCAAGACCTTATAAAAAAATTAGGTGATACAAAACCTCAGCTTAAAGGAGAGATAAGCATGCAATTTGAGCGGGATTCCCTCACGCCTGTAACATAAATATTTCTTGACAAAAAAAATATTTTTTAACATGTTACCATAAATTTTCAAGAACATCCATTTCTTCGAATAAAACCAAAATACCAAAGACTGCATGGCCTGACGCCCCAAAAAAAGGATTATCTCATGAATGTAGATCTGTCGCCGACCCAAAAATTGATCGAAAAATACAGCCAGAAAAAGGGCGCATTAATTCCGCTCTTGCAGGATATTCAAGCCGCTTACGGCTACGTTCCCGACGATGCCGTGCAGCTCGTGGCCAAGGAAATGTCCATATTTCCAGTGGAAATCTATGGCGTCCTCACCTTTTACACACAGTTCTATCTGACACCGCGCGGAAAACACACCATTCGCGTATGCCAGGGAACGGCCTGCCACGTCATGGGCGCCAAAGGCTTGTTTGATTATCTGCTGGACAGACTGGCGGTTGAAGAAGGCGGAACGACCAAAGACGGCTTGTTCACCGTAGAACGGGTGGCATGTCTCGGGTGCTGTGGAATGGCCCCCGTAATTATGATCGATGACGATTTTTATGGGCGCTGCACCATTCAGAATATTGAGGAAACATGGGATAAGTATCGATCGGAGAATACGGAATCATGAAAAATAGAATACTCATATGCACGGGAACCAGTGGCATTTCAGCCGGCGCGGAAAAGGTCGCTGATCTATTTAAGGAGGGGCTTAAACGCCACAAATTGCAGAATGACTACGACGTCATCAAAACCGGGGACCGGGGCCTTTTCAGAGATGTGCTGGTAGATATTGTCCCACCCGATGGGAAAAGGATCACCTATGAATATGTGACCCCCGATGATGTGTCAAGAATTGTTGAAGAGCATCTGGTAAAAGGGGTGCCGGTCGAAAAAATGCTGGCCGGAGAAGACTACGAACAGTTCTTTGCCAGCCAGACCCGCATCGTTCTGGCCAATTGTGGTGAAATCGATCCCGAGAGCCTGGATGACTACCTGGCCCACGGCGGCTATAAAGCCCTTCAAAACGTTCTGGCCATGACCCCGGAGGAAACCATCCAACACATGAAAACCGCGGGATTGCGGGGGCGCGGGGGCGCCGGATTTCCCACCGGAATGAAATGGGATTTCTGCAGACAGGCCCAGGGCGACCAGAAATATATCGTTTGTAATGCGGATGAGGGTGATCCCGGTGCGTTTATGGATCGGAGTGTTCTGGAGGGAGATCCCCACGCCGTGATTGAGGGCATGAATATTGCCGGTTATGCCATCGGCGCCACGGAGGGCTACATATACTGTCGTGCGGAGTATCCCATCGCCATTAAACGGTTAACCAAAGCCATTGGCCAGGCTGAAGAACGGGGCTATCTGGGAAAAAACATTCAGGGCAGTGACCATTCCTTTCACCTGACCATTAAACAGGGAGCAGGGGCCTTTGTTTGTGGGGAAGAGACCGCACTTCTTGCTTCAATCGAAGGCCGACGGGGGATGCCGAAGATTCGTCCGCCGTTTCCGGCCCAGAAAGGATTGTGGGGAAAACCGACCACCATCAACAACGTAGAGACACTGGCCAATGTGCGCCACGTTTTTGAAAAAGGGGCGGAGTGGTTTGCATCCATCGGCACTGAGAAAAGTAAAGGGACAAAAGTATTTGCACTCGCTGGGAAAGTGAAAAATACCGGTTTGGTTGAAGTCCCCATGGGCATGACCATTCGCGATCTGGTATTCGGCCCGGGTGGCGGAATGCTTCGGAAAAAAGCCAAGTTCAAGGGGATCCAGCTGGGTGGCCCTTCCGGCGGCTGTTTGCCGGAGAGTCTGCTGGATACCCCCATTGATTATGAGTCCATCAATCAGACCGGTGCCATTATGGGTTCCGGTGGAATGGTGGTTATGGACACCCGTACCTGCATGGTGGATGTGGCCAGATTTTTTCTGGACTTCACGGTCAATGAATCATGTGGAAAGTGCGTCCCCTGCCGTGTCGGCTTGAAACGCACCCTGGAAGTATTAGATGAAATCACAGCGGGACGGGGGACGGTGGAACATCTGACGTTTCTGCGTGAGATGGGCGATACCATCAAAAACACCGCCCTTTGCGGATTGGGCAATACGGCACCGAATCCGGTCCTGACCACCATGCGATATTTTCCGGAAGAATATGACGCCCACATTCATGACCACCTTTGCCCCTCAAAGGTGTGCACGGCACTGATAAAATTTGAGTTTATCGAGGAAAACTGCACCAAGTGCGGAAAGTGTTTTAAAGCCTGTCCGGTAGACGCAATTTCATGGGAAAAGAAGCAGTATCCAGTACTTGACAAGGAAAAGTGCATAAAATGTAAAACCTGCATTGATGCATGCAACTTTGAGGCGATACAATGATAGCGATTACAATTAATGATCAGCAATTACAGGCCGAACCGGGAAAAACCGTCCTTGAAGCGGCGTTTGATGCCGGTATCTACATCCCCAATCTGTGTTATCATCCCGACTTACCCCCCCTTGGGGCCTGCCGCCTGTGTCTCGTGGAAATTGACGGCATGCGGGGGCTGCCACCGTCCTGCACCACTTATGTATCCGAAGGGATGGTCATTCGGACCGATACGCCTCAGCTTCAGGCGTTTCGAAAAAATATCATCTGGCTCCTGTTGAGTGATCATCCCAAAGATCTGGCTGAATCAACCCAGTTTCAAAAAGTCGTTGAATGGGTGGGCATCAAAGATGTCCTTCCCGGGCATGTTTCAGAACCCAGAAAGCTGCCGGAAATCCCGGCGGAAGAACCGGTCTATGTTCGGGACCTGGAACGCTGCATTCTATGTGAACGCTGCGTTCGCATGTGTCAGGAAGTCCGGGGCATCGGGGCTATCGGACTGATCGGCCGGGGTATCAAAACCTATGTGGGGACCCAGAACAACGTCCCGATCATGGATTCGGGCTGTAAATTCTGCGAGGCCTGCGTTGAGGTCTGTCCTTCCGGCGCCATAAAGGACAAGGTCGTTTTTAAGGAAGAAGAACGTGAAAGCTTTATTTTGCCCTGCACCAACACCTGCCCGGCAGGCATTGATGTGGCCCGCTATGTCCGTTTGATTGCTGAAGGCCGGTATCAGGACGCCATTGAAGTAATTCGCGAAACCGTACCACTGCCCTATACCTTGGGTTGTGTCTGCCCCCATCCGTGCGAAGGGGCGTGCCGGCGGGGTGACGTCAATGAGGCCATCAGCATCCGCGCCCTTAAAAAATTCGTGGCGGAACGGGACACCGGGCGGTGGCGCAAGAAGCTGGAAATTCTTCCCGACACCGGCAAAAAAGTCGCCGTTGTCGGCGCGGGACCGGCTGGCCTGACCGCCGCATGGTTCATCAGAAAGAAGGGCCATGGGGTCACGTTGTTTGAGGCCCTGGAAAAGGGGGGCGGAACCATGCGCATGGGGATCCCCGAGTACCGCCTGCCGCGCCACGTTCTGGATCAGGAAATCAAGGATATCGAAGATATTGGTGTGGAGTTCCGTTACAACACGGCGGTTGAGTCCCTGAATAAGCTTTTCGACGAAGGGTTTGATGCTGTTTTCCTGGGAATCGGCACCACAAAAGGGACCACCATGGGAATTCCCGGGGAGGATGACGCGCGGGTGCTGGACGGCCTTTCCGTATTGCAGAAAATCAACTTGACCGGCAAATCCGAGCTTAAAGGCCGGGTTGCCGTGGTCGGTGGTGGAAACGTGGCCATCGACGTGGCGCGCTGCGGGCTGCGCGTGGGAGCGGAAGAGGTCACCATGCTCTATCGGCGAACCCGCGAAGAAATGCCCGCCTCACCGGAAGAAATAGAAGCAGCGCTTAATGAAGGGGTAAAAATTGATTTTCTGGTGGCGCCCATTCGCATCATTTCACAAGGCGACTGCCTGGAAATACAATGCATCCGGATGGAGCTTGGCCAGCCGGATGCCAGCGGCCGCCGCCGTCCGGTACCCGTTGAAGGAAGCGAGTTCATGCTCGAAGCCGATTATTTTGTCATGGCCATTGGACAAAAAGCGATTATTCCAGGCGAGTTTGGCGTTGAGCTAACCCGGCGAGGGCATATTAAGGCCGAAAACGCAAGAGCCCATTCTCGAAAACGGGTTTTTACAGGTGGCGACGTAATGAGCGGGCCCGCAACGGTTATCGAGGCCATTCGAGGCGGACGAGAGGCTGCTTCGGAAATTGACAAGTATCTGGGAGGCAACGGTGATATTTCACAACGTTTCGTTCCTGAAGAACCGGAAAACAAACGGTTAGGCAGAGACGAAGGATTTGCCTACTGGAAACGTCTCCACGAAGAGATGCTACCGGTTGAGGAGTCTATAAAAGGTTTTGATGAGGTCGAACACGTTTTCGATGAGAAATCGGCTTTGGCAGAAGCGAAACGGTGCTTGCGGTGTCAGTTGCGGCTAACCATTTCCAAGGTCCCCATGCCCCCCGAGAAATAGACCCTAATCCCCAGTTTAAATCCTTACATGGTTTACGGTTGCCGATTCATAACGTTTAAAACCGGCAACTGTAAACCCTAAGCGACATTTCCGTTTCAGTCTTTCAACCTTCGAACGCGAAGCACCCCAATCCCGATCCCCGTGCAAATCAAACCGGCCACCAGCAGATAGGCCTCCAGACGGTATTCCCTGCTGAACTTCAAAAACTGACCGCCGTGCTGATTGATCCAGTAGGGAATCAGCGCAAGGGGAATCGCCCAGAAAAGACTGGCAAAGAAGTTTGCCAGAACAAAGCGCCCTGGCGCCATGCGAAGAACACCTGAAATAAGGCTCAGCGTCTGCTTCAAACCCTCAATATAGCGGCCGGCAACCAGCAATAAAACGCCCCACCGATTGATCTTCACTTCAATTTTGGCCAGTTTCTCTTCTCTGGGGAGAAGACGCGCGAACCAACGTTTACCAACACTGCGCCCCATGTAGTACCC
>JGI10211J34971_10002415_pt1 | contig 15233 bp, 18 predicted proteins | sample Etolagsediment_FD_34971 | JGI IMG/M metagenome (IMG submission 34971) | reverse complement strand
TAAATAGGGATTCGTAAGTATCCGTTACATAGGTCTGTCCATTTACAGTAACTGAAGCACCGTTCACCCGCAAGCCGGTCTCAGAATCAGTCAGGATGCCCGTCAGAATTCCAGGGAAAGGCCGCTCAATTTCGAATTTGTCCAGGACCGTCCAAAACATGCTGTATGCCATAAGCCGGGTATAGTCGGTATTCATGTCCAGCTGGTTCTGGAGGGGGTTGGTGTGATGACCCTGCTCGCTTAACTCGCTGGGCATATTGGTGTTGCGATTCACATAGAGATAGGGAATGGTGGGGTTGTTTTGACAATAGGTTGTCCAGCCGCTGTAAAAGGGACAGTCACCCGTTGAGCCCCAGCCACTCTGGGGAATACGCATGACGTCAGACAGCAGTTCAACCATGATGTCGCTCATGGCTTCTCCACCAACGGGCGGATCAGGCGTGCCATCGATCCAGGCACCCCACAAGAGCAGAACATCATTGGCCTGAGGACCTCCGGCATTGGAGTGAACAGAATGATACCAGGCGGCACCCCGGTCGTTGGCGTCGCTGGTCCGCTCGGCCAGGGTGACATCCACGTTGTCGTTGTAACGGGATGACCAGACCGTATCAATATCGGTTTTGCTCAGAAGTAATTGTCTTAGATGCAAGGCTGTCTGAAGGACTTCCTCTGCTTCAGAATAGCCATTGACACCCATGTTTTGAGTTTGACTGTGGCCTGGGTCAACGAACAGGTTCCAGCCAGAAAGACCGGTAACCTGGGCCATGCTGGTTCCCACAAACAGCGTCAGTATCCATACAAGATGTCTCATGCTTACCTCCAACCGATCTGCTGCATCATGAGTTGTCCTCGAAATTCAGTGTCATAGACGATCCAACTTCCGTCAGGCGACCAGACGGGGTGCATCTCGATCAGATCAGACGTGTTGGTAATGTTGGTTTTTTGGGAAGCGTCTCGACGCATGATAAAGATATCTGAATTGAGCATGCTATGGCCATCGTCTTCGGTCACCATCAGGGTGATCCATTCACTGTCTGGCGACCAGGATGGGCTGAGCCCCTTTCCCAGAGCGATCCGGTTTTGATTGCTGATATTCGTCATCCACAGGTTTTGACCAGAGGTGGAGTAGGCAACGTGCTCTCCATCAGGGGAAAGGGCATAACTGGTAACACGGTCCTGGTCCTTGGAGAGAAAAATCGCCGTTTTGCTGCCAGCAGGATAATAGACCAGCTTCCCATCTTCAACTGTCACCACATCCATGGGGATGGATGCCTGGCGTTGACCACTCAGGTCATAGCTCGCAACCTTATCAGAGAATGACATATAGAGCTGAGAATCATCCGCTGACCAGGTGGGGCGGCCTGACAGATAGCTCCGCTCATTAAGGTGGGTTTGCAGGCTGCCATCATGAATGTCATAACTCACCAGTGTGTTGGTACGGCGCATGTTGTTGTAATGGGCCACGCGAGCAGCAATGCGGTTGCCATCATGGGACCAGGCAAAGCCATAACCGGCAGAGGTGCCGCTGCTGAGTTCATAGGCCGATCCCGTTGGAAATTCAATGAGGTAGATGTTGTTATAGCTTCTACCTGAGGCAGCAAGCTGATCGCCTGTTGGTGACCACTGGGGCGTCATGTAGAATTCCTCCGGTGCAGTGAGGGCAATGGGATCCCCGATCTGGATGTATTCATCTGCGATCACGGCAACGGACAGCGTGAATAACAGACATAAAAAAAGAAAGTGCTTCTTCGACATAATTGTCTCCAATCGGGAACTGGGTTTGTCCCCTGGAAAATAGTTAGTAAAAAGTCTTTCCAAACTTAATGAGACAAGCAGTGCCTCAAAGAGAAAAACCTTAACGAATATCTATCTCAAAGCCAGAGAGAAGTGGAAAAAAGCGGGGCTCAACCGAGTTTGCGGATCACCTCGTCATCGCTGTGGGGAAAACGCCCTTCCTCTTTCTTTGAAAAAACGAGACGGTCATCCTGCCAGATATTGTATGCACCGCCAGAGGAGGGGATGATGATGAGTTCAGTGATATCATTACCAAAGGTATTAAGAATTCCGGCAACCAGACTGGTTGCTCTAGGTAGATAGTTTCAGGTAACGCAGTATTCGATCTTGACTTGCATAGGAGCTCCTTTTGAAACAAACTAAAACGGAATATGTTATTGGCAAACGATGAAATCCTGAGTTAGACTGAGCCTATGAACGTGGACTCAAATGAACGCAGCCATCCCATCCTTCTTTTCGATGGGGTCTGCAATCTATGTAATCGCAGTGTTCAATTGGTACTCAAGGCTGACAAGGAAAACAGATTCAGGTTTGCCAGTATCCAGTCAGATGCTGGCCAGGAGATCTTGAAGCAATTCAAACTGGACCGGAGTGATATTGATTCCGTTGTCCTGGTTGATGGGCAGGGTGCTCATGTAAAAAGCATGGCCGCGTTGCGGGTGATGTATCATTTGGGTGGGGGCTATCGTTTGCTCTTTGTCCTGAGGGGATGTCCCCGTTTCATCAGAGATAGGATTTACGACTGGATCGCCAGGAACCGATACGCCTGGTTTGGAAAACGGGATGTATGCATGATCCCCACACCGGAGCTCAAGGATCGTTTCCTGGATTAGCTGGTAATTGCTGCGTGACGGAGATCCGCCTTGGTAATACTCCGATTGATATGTTGTACGGCCAAAAGAGACACCAGGCTCATGAGCGCGCCAGCGATAAATGGAATTCGATAGTCAACGATCCAGGCTAGTCCTCCCAGTACGGGGATCACCACGGCAGCAATATGATTAATGGTAAATCCAACGGCCATGGTGGGTGCCATATGATCGGGGTCTCCAATTTTCTGGAAGAAGGTTCGAATCCCCATTGAGAAATTAAAGAAGATATGGTCCAGAACATAAAGGACTGCCATAATGGCCTTGCTGTCAACAGTGGCATAGGCCAGGAAAACAAGAATCAGGGCTGCATATTCAACTGAGAGGACTTTCTGTTCGCCAAATCGAATAATGGCTTTCCCGATCAGGGGGCTGAGAAAATAGTTGACTCCATTGTTCAACATGAACAGCAAGGTGATCTCTTTCACGGTAAAATGGAATTTTTCCACCAGGAGAAAGACGGCAAAGGCGACAAATATCTGGCGTCTGGCACCTGCCATGAAGGTCAGAAAATAGTAAAGGCTGTACCGTTTACGCAGGATCATTTTCTTGGCCTGGGGAACCAGGTCTTCCCGGGTGGGCGTTTGAAAAAGACCCCATATTCCGGCGGCAATGATCAAAGCCCCCAGGATCCCAAACATATGTTCATAACTGAGATAGCTGGTTACCACCAGCAGTACCAGCCCAATGGCAATGGCCGAGGCTGCAGAGTAACTCCGTAGCTTTCCCATGACCCAGGGCGAGGTGTGCTTGTCAAAGTATTGAAGGGTCAAAGACTGATTGGTTGTTTCAAAATAGTGAAAGCCAAAACTCATGAGCAGGGTTGAGAATATCAGACCCACATAGGATGGAAAAATGCCTGTCAGCGATATCCCCAGGCCCAAAACGGCGACTGAAAGGGCTGATAGTTTATGCTCTTTGATGATCAGGGTGACATAGACAACCAGCAGGGCCAGAAATCCGGGGATCTCACGCACCGACTGGATCACGCCCATATGATTTCCCTCAAGGCCCACCACATCGACGGCAAAATTATTGAAGAGGGTGCGCCAGACCTGAAAGCCCATGGTGGTTACCACTGACATGACAGCCAGGAAAAGGAACATGCGGTCTTTGCTAACATTTTGCATAAGGGGCTAGGCTAAACCAAAAGCGTGTTGAATGGAATACAATAATTGCCACCACCCAAAGGGGATGTTTTCCCCATCGGAGGTTGCGAGACAGGGTTGGTCGATATGCGTAGAATATAATCTATGATTTACAAAATGTAAATTATGCTTGACATATATCGCGTATACATTACATTTTCTCCAATTCAGATGAGGTTTTTATGGAATTCAGTAACAATTTAAGGATTTGGCGGGCAAAACGGGACATCACTCAGGAGGAACTGGGGAAGGCGGTCCAGCTTAGCCGGCAGACCATTCACTCCATTGAACGGGGGAAGTTTGTGCCTTCTGTTATCTCTGCTCTGAAATTGGCTCAATTCTTCGAAACCACGGTTGAAGAGATCTTTTTCTATAAGGAGGGGTGATGAATCGTTTGAAGGGTAATTATATTTTTTTGTTTGTGGTTCAATTTTTTGGCGGGTTCTGGACCTATTATGCCTGTTTTCAGTTTGGATTGATCGGCGTAGGTTATGGATTCATTCCTTTTCTGCTGGCTTTGCTGCTGGTTCAGCCAGGCTATGATCCTGATGAAAGAGAGCTGTCCCATATCCATAAGACCGATAGCATCCAGGGAATCGTGGTCGCCACCCTGATGGCAATAGTATATATCTGGTTCCCTGAATTGAACTGGTTCTATGTTTTTGTCTCAGCCATTTCCGTAGTGAGAGGTGCCGTTGGGGCAGGACTTTTTTTAGCGGGCTAGTCTCGATCTCAGGATCTTACCTGGTGCAGCGGGAAGCAATTTATAGTTGGAGACAACCTGCTCCCCCCGTCTGAAGACGCATTCGGGAAAAAGGGCTGCCTGTCCGGAATAGGCATTCCAGTCCAATGTTGTGTGCAAACGCTTTTCCCAACTCAATGGATCCTGCTGGGTATCAACAATGAGCAGATCGGCATCCTTACCAGGCTCAAGACTGCCTTTCCGATCAGCAATCCCAAAGATCTCGGCTGGTTGTGCACTGGTAATCTTTGATAGAAGATCAAGTGGCAGCTGCTTTTGGATAAAGTGGGCCAGTAAAGTGGGAAAAAGGGTCTCAACGCCGCCCATTCCATTGGGGATATCCTGGAAAAGCAGATCCCCATCCTTATCAGCAAGACAGAAGGGGCAATGGTCTGATCCCAGGGTGTGAATTTGTCCATTAATGATCCCATCCAGGAGTGCCTTTTGATCTGTCGGTTTTCTCAAGGGTGGACTGGCGACATACATGCGGCCATCTGGTCGATCATAATAACTGTCATTCAGAAACAAATAGTGGGGACAGGTTTCCAATTTGAGTCGGGGGAAATTAGCGGCCATGGCCAAGCCTTCTGCAGTATTAAGATGAACGATGTAAATGGTGCAACCTGTTCGCTGACTGATCTCGCCCAGTTTTGAGATGGCAGCTGCTTCTGCCTGGGCAGGACGGCTCAGACCGTGAAACCTGGTATGGATCTCATGATGTTCAATGTGGGGAGCTGAGGCACGCTGAATGATATCATTGTCTTCAGAATGCACCATGAGGATGCCATCTGACCGGGCAATGACCCCGGCCAGTTCCTCGATCTGATCATAACTGAGCATCATGCCGGCTTCTTCATAAGTGGTGAAGGTTTTAAAGCTATTAAAACCCTTTGCCACCAGGCCAGGAATTTCAGCCAGGAGGGGTTTTTCAAAGCGGGACACATTGATATGTAACCCCACATCACAAGTTGCCTGGGATGCCAACGCCATTCTGAACTCAAGACTCTCCCGAAGCGTTTGATCCTTTTCCAATACCGTAAAATCAAGGATACTGGTCACGCCACCATGGAGGGCGGATCGTGAGCCGCTGACAAAATCGTCAGCAGACTGACCGCTTTTGATGGGGATTCCCATGTGGGTGTGGGGGTCGATGACGCCAGGAAAAACCAGTTTGTCATGGGCATCTATCACTTCATGGTCAGGGGATGGAGCTAATTCTTTGCCAAGCCGGAAGATCTGCTCGCCCCTTATCAGGATATCAGCCTGGTCTATCTCGTGGGCATGAACAACGCGTCCCCCTTTGATGAGAATGTCCTTCATCATTCAGGATCCCGATAACTGGCAATCATTTCTGCCAGGATACTCACTGCAATTTCAGGGACGGTCTGAGCATTGATATTCAGCCCTACAGGTGCTTTCACTTGCTGTAAACGCTCTGACGTAATTCCATCTTCTTCCAATGCGCGCTGGAGAAGTGACCATTTTCGTGAACTGCTCACCAGTCCGACATAGCGCCGGTCACATTGAAGCAAGCCAGCCAGGAGTTCCCGGTCATGATGATGTTCACGGCTGGCAACCAGGACCAGATCTAAAGGGCTTATATCGGGGAGGGTGCTCCACGCTACGGGGAAATTTATCTCCACCAGGCGGGCATGGGGAAATCGTGCTGATGTCAGAAGATTCCGGCGATCATCATAGACATGAACCTGGATATCATTGTAGTCGGCCAGATGGGCAACGGCCTGACCCACATGACCAGCTCCGAAAATGTGAACCGCGGGGGGTGCAAAGGGCTGCCACAAAAGAACCATTTTACCAGCTCCCTGAGTCAAGGTCGTCCGCTGAGATTCAAAAGCCTTTTGGAGATGGTCTGCCAGATCTTTTTGGGACGCTATCAGATCATGACTTCTTGAAATGAGTTTCCGCGAGATGTGAACAGATGGTGTTCTAAGGATATCCATCTGAACCATGGTCTTGGGATGGCTATGCAGACTGGACAATAGCTGGGTGTAGAAATTTTGAAGATCTGGTGTGAACGGTTCTACAAGGACCTGGAGTGTGCCGCCACAAAGCCCCAGATCAGCATTTACATCGGATCCAGTCATGTCAAAATCAAAAATTCGGCTCTCCGGGTCTCCCATCATCTTCATTGCGGATTGAATGATCTTGAGCTCCATGGATCCTCCGCCGATGGTGCCGATCAGTGATCCATTCTCCAGGACAAGCATCAGGGGATAGTCCTTTCTGGGAACCGAACCCTTCCACTGGATGACAGAGCAAAGTACGGCTTGAACGTCAGATGCTGATGTGGACCAGTCTTGTAGCAGTTTGGCGATCATGGGGATTTCCGCTGTTCCTGGATAAGCATGGCTTCCAGAACCCCTCTGGCGATGGAGCGTGCCTTATCAGATATCTGGTGGTAGTTCACGGAAGCCCCCCGGGGGTCAATGTCTCCGATCTTCATACCGGAGCGCACCACTGTCTTTTCTGAGATCAGCCCCCGGACCATGCCGCAGGTTGGTGCCGTAAGCAGCTTCCCAGATGAGAGTTGGCCCAAGACCTGACCTGCTTCGACCAGTTCACCAAAGGTAACCGACCATTTGACTGTTCCATTACCAGGGGATCGAACAAGGCGTTTGCTGGATTCTCCACCGATCTGTCCAGGGATGCCTGTATCAGGGATGGGTGCGCCGGAAGCAATCACCCGCCCGAGGTCATGTCCGCGCTTGGTTTCGATCACAGCGTGACAATTCTTGTTCGTATCAAAACCAGGTCCTAATCCAATGACCAGATCCGCCCAGGCGCGCATATCAGGCAGGTCCTTTTTGAGCATCCGACCATCCACGAGTACACCAGGTTTGAGTGAGCGAAGCTGAGATTCATTATCCTCGAAAACAGGAATATGGTCCAGAGGGAATTGTGGTTTAAGAACCGTTGGGTAATATTTGGCCAGAATGTCTTCCACCCGCGCTTGGCCCTCCACGAGCGCATCGCTGAAGCTGACTGGACGCCGGATGGCAAGGGGCGGATCGATCTCCGACAGGATCACGGGGTAGCCCAGACGGAACAGCAAGTGGGCCGTGGCACTGGCCAGCTCGCCGGCGCCCCTGACCCAAACGAGGTCAAGTCTTGCCATGCTCAAACTCCAGATATTGATCCATGTCCAGTGTCACGCCTTCATCATCGACATCCACAAAAATCGTCTCGTGTCTAAAATCCTCCATGATCTGGCGACCACCACTGTCGCCGGAAATCTCCATGAAAAGGGGAAACAATTCCGTAGAGAAAAAGATCGGATGTCCCGGCCTGTTGTGAAATCTGGCTGCCAGGATCAAGGGCTTCTTTTCGTGGAGCACTTGAACCAGATGGGACACGGTTTTTTGTTGAATAAAGGGTTTGTCACCTGGGCAAAAGCCCCAGTAGTCATAGGTTCGGCCTGCAGCCTTGATACCGGTAATCACGGAGCCAGCCAGGCCGGAATGGAATTTCGTGTTGTATTCAAAGATGAGTTCATCCCCGAAACGCTTCTCCAGTACAGACCGGACCAGATCACTTTGATACCCCAGGATCACATAGGTGTCCAGGTCGGGTGACATAAAGGTGTTTACCGTATGCTCAATGGCTGTGCGGTCTTCCAGGATGGTGAGCAATTTGTTGGGAGGGAAGCGGGTGGATCGGCCTGCCGCAGTGATGATCATGGCCAGTTCAAGCGTCAATGGATTTGCTCCAAAAGTTCATTTTCGAGGCTCCCATAAAATACAGCTGCATTGGATACCCTGGAAATGGCCTTGGCCAATTGGGTTGCCTCCTGAGGATAAAGATCAGCCTTGTTTACAAAATAACTCAATTCAATATCTGCCGGAAGTTTCTGCAGGTAGCCATAATGACTGGTCAGGACCTTGGCAATAAATTCAGGTTCCATCTCATAGGTTGCCTTAACATCCCAGATTTCCCTGAACAATTCGGGCCGGTGCACGAACTGGCTTTCAATGCGAGCACCCACAGCATCAGCGCCCACCACCACGATGGCATGGGTGGCAAACTCGGGGACAACAGGATCATAGGGCTGATGGGCCTTGATGGGCCGCTTTCTGGCCCCATCACATTCAAAAATCATCACCTCAGCGTCTGGCGTCAGGGTTTCCATCTGGTTTTGGGAAAGACCGATAAGTTTATAGTCATTCTCAATGCTGTCCATGATGAAAACAGGGTTTTCCTTGCGGAAAACAGCGGTTCTAAAGGCTTCATCCTCGAGAGCGGAAAAAAAATGAACGGGATGGTCCTCGGAATAGCCATCCTTGGTAAGAGAGCTCAAGATCACAGGGTGATGCATGAGGGCTAGTTCGGAACCAAGGCGATGCATGAGGCTGGTCTTGCCACCGCCGCCAATGATACCAATGACTGCCTTGCGGGCATCAGCGGGGGTCTTGAAAAGAAGACGATGAAAGAACATAAATGAATATAACCTGAAATTTGATTATTCAATACAAGTGGCGCCGGGAACAGTGCTTTTTACTCATTCCCAATTGAAGGACTTCTCAAAAATATAATCGTGACCGTAAACCACATAGACGATTCCTCTCTCATCATGGGTCCAGTCAGCATGACTGGTCCGTGACCAGCTGCGTTGCTCTTCCAGATCCAGGTCATAACCAAGGGTTGAATTATTCTTGCCGATGAGCAGGAGTTCATTTTTTTCTGACCAGTTCAGGGGACCCATGAATTCTGAATAGGCATTGGTCGATTCGATCATTTCCACCATTTCTGATTCAATGTTGACCCAGCCCAAAAAATGTTCAGAGGCAAAAAACAGGATTGAGTCTCCCGGTCCCCAGGCAAAGTATGTGGGAAGTTCCGAGTTATCCCCATAGCCATCCAGGGTTTGATTGAGACTGACAGACGTCAACTTATTCTGGGAAAGGTCCAGATATTGGATACAATAGTCCTCGATGCAAACCTGGGGGTCCACAACGGTTTCCAGATTACGAAGTTCGCGAGGCAGGTAGAAAGCCAGCTTGCTGCCGTCTTGGCTCCAGGCTGGATGTAGTCCCTTGGTGAGAAACAGGTGTGTCTCAATGCCGAAAAACTTCAAGTATATGGAAGAATCTTTCTCATAGGCAAAACCACGCCCCTCTGGATGATAATTTGGGTGGGAAGCGAAGGTGACCAGTGCTGTCGGTGTAGGGTCATTGAAGCCCACAACATAAATGGTCTCATCTTTTACAAACAGAATGGAGTCTTGACTGGGAGCATGGTCCGGCCACTCACCATAGGTCCAGAAGCCCGGGTCGTCCTCAGGGTATCTTGGCGTGTCACAGGAAAAGAGGGTCAGATTGATAAATACAAGATATATAATGGATAGAAAAGATGATGATCTCAATGTCGAAAGCCTCCCCATGCCACTTTTGCTCAAATGAAAACTAATATAGGTTTATGCCATGGCGTTTCAAAGGGCCCAGGGAATCCCCTGCGAACTCAGAACCGCAGGGAAAGACAGGAAAGTCCACCATCCAGTTTTTTAAACTCAGACACTTCGACTTCAATGACAGCATAACCGGCCTGCTGGATGAGTTGTTTGCTTTTAGGATACCCATTTGGCAATAAAACCCGATCATTCACCCAAATGGCATTGGCCGCATAACTTTCCTCTGTTGGAATTTCCAGGCGGTTGAATTGCTCGAAAAGTGGGTTCTCAACGAATTCGCCATAAACCAGCAAGTGGTTGTGTTCCAAATATGCCAGACCCGTTTTCAAGTGGAGCATTTCTTTCAGTGCTACGGTACTGCCTGAATAGCCGTGGTCGTTGAGGATCTCAATTAGCTGCTGAGCACCCTTGGCGTTGGTCCGTTGAGAGAGTCCGATGTAATAGTGATCGCCGACCATCATAATATCACCCGCCTCGATGGTGCCAGGGGACTGGATGAGTTGGATATCAGAATAGAAAACGCGGATGGCATCAATGATATGCTCGCTCTCCCCCCGTCTGGATTCGGCTCCGGGATTGGTGATGATGGCGCATGTCGGCGTGAGCAGGGCGACGTCTTCAACAAAGGTGGAATCAGGAAAGGCTTCCAATGCTTCCAGGACATGGACCTGCACGCCGCATGATTGAAGGGCTTTGACATAGTCCTTGTGCTGTTGAATAGCCAGGTCATGATCGGGGAGCCCCAGAGTGGCTGTGGTGAGACCATTGACCATACTCATTGACGGTTTTCTAACGATAGCATTTTTAAACATAAGTGATTTCCCCATGAAGCATCGGAGCCTTTTAGCCTAGGGCGCGACCAGCTCCACTTTGATGCGGTCTGGATCTTCAAAGAAGACAGCGGTATAATCCGGGCCGCCTGCATGGGGGTGGCGATCTTCATACAGGATGCTGATCCCTCGTTCTCTGAGTTGCTCGGTTATATGGTGGACTTGCTCCGGAGATTTTGCCCAGAAGGCGAGATGGTTAAGGCCGGTGCGGCAGCGATGATATGTCGGCTGAAGATATGGATCCCCGGTTTGGACAAAGACGAGATAGGTGGACCCATGCAAAAAGCTGAACCCCTCCTCCCAGGTTTGATATAGTTGGTAACCCATGGCTTCCAGAAACCAAGTCCAGAAGATTCGCGATCTTTCAAGATCTGAGACATATATCTCCACATGGTGGAGCGTGCCTGGAGAGGGTGCCTTGTCATCCGGCATACTTGATTGTCCTTATCACGATTGAGTTTTCATCAATATGCTTAAGCAGGATGGGTGGGGTCGGCGCTCCGGTGAAGGGTCCCATGATCGGTCTCCTATGCAAGATCACTGTTCCATGACGCCTTGTCGAGCTTCATGCGAACAATGTGGTGGAAACGGGATGGAGAATCCGTCTTGTAGGTGACGTCTTTATATGGTTTAAATCCGAGTTTTTCATAAAGTGATTGAGCGGATTTATTGAAACTGTAAACACCCAGTTCAACTTCCTCAAGCTTCAGCTGGTTAAAAGCAATTTTCAGAACAGCATCAACCATTTCTCGTCCATAGCCTTTTCTTCGGAGTGATTCAGGTCCGATAAGGACCCGCCCCAAGGTGGCGGTTTTGGCGGTGTGGTTGACCTTGATCAGTTCCACATGACCCACCACCGCTTTGGTCTCGGTGTCCAAGGCTTTATACATGAAGGTCTTTGGCTGCTTGCCCTGCGTGGATTGATAAGTAATGCCAATCTGTTCGGCGGTGAGGGGGAAGCTGTACTGAGGTCCCGCCCACTGGAGTAGAAAATCCGCATCATGTATCCAGCTAATCAGTCGGGTCGTATCTCCGAACTCAAATTTTTCCAGCTTGATCAAGGGCTCTGCTTTCATTGAGAGCCATGGGGAGGGTATTTATTACTCAATCCCTGGCGCTTGTTGAAAACTAAGCGGAAATCTCGGGGTTACAACCCGTATGAGTCCAAAGAAAAATGGTCCCCATATGTAGAGACAAGGTAATCGACTGCGTTTTGTTCATCGCTGGGAACCCCTTCCAGGGCCAGTGGAACCATTTCAAGCCAGGCTCTATCGGGTGGGGTCAGGGGCATGTGTTGCAAGTGGATGGCTTCTACAATGGCTTCATATGCTTTCCAGACAGCTGCCAGTGTTTGTTGATAGCCACCTTCTTCCTTTACAATGGCCCGGGCCAGCCCGATCACCGTTTCAGGCTCCAGCATGAGGGCTTCGGGGCTGAGCCATGCATCACTTTTCACCAGGAGGTTTCGATAATTCATGGCGTCTTGTCCATGGGCAACATTGAAGAGGCGGCAATCGTAAGCCAGAAGTTCCATGAAGGCTTCTGGAGCCGAACCGCTCAGCAAATTGATGTTCTGGACCGATTCATTGCTCCAGAGATCAGCCGCAGCGCCGGCAATATTTCCCAGCGGGCTAAAATGGGCGCAGCAGGATGAGCGGCCTTCCATGCTGATGGGGACACCGGCAATCGCTTTGATGATGGGTCCTTCATAAGCACAATCCTTGGAGGGTCCCACTGCGCCATTTTCAAAGGCTGCCAGACTTCTTGGGGCCGATGCGGCTCGGTCGAGGGCTGCCAGACTGGATGGGATCATCCCCTGTCCAGCCAATTGCATCGAGGTGTTTGAAAACCCGCAGGCTGTATCGCCCCCGGGGATGATCTGGTACTCCTTGCAAATCGATGAGATCTGCTGCCAGAGCCAAGAGACGTCTGCGTGTCCCAAAATCCCCAGACTGGCGATGATACCGGGGAGGTCGGCGTAAAGCAGGGCTTGATCATGGACCTCTTTTCCTCCCACAGACTCGATTGACAGGATATCTGCCCCTGCCTGGGCCGATAACACAAAAGCTTGTCTTGTGGCTTCCCAGTTTGAACCGGTTCTCAAAAGCGGAGGCTGATCTGCATCCCTGAGGTCGACCACCGTAACCCGCAAGGCTGTGGGAATAGCGGTTTCAGCATGGAAGTCATCGAGATGTTTGCGAATCAGGGCTGTGATCTCTCCACCCAGAGCCGGGTTCATGGTCATGTCAGGAAGTTGTTCAAATTCAATGACCAGGCCGGGAATCCCCATTTTTTTTGCTCGCAAAAGCACACGCTCACAGATCGCATGATAGTGAGTCAGTACCTGTTTCCAGTTTGCTTCGTTAATGAGCATGGTGGGCAGGGTGAAATTGATCTCAGGATATACCAGTCCGCCTCCGATGACCAGACCTTGTCCACAGGTGACCGGGAAAGGGGCCGTACCGAAGACCAACTCATTGGGCGAGGTAATTGATAATTTCTTATAGGGTGCCATGAAGATGCTCAGTTTGTCCGCAGGCTGCGAGCCAGGCCATAGGGATCACGAAAATAGCCATCTGCTCCAATTTCTTCGGCAAACGCCGCCGAGACGGGTGCCCCCCCGATAAAGATCTTGGTCGCCGGGTCGTTGTCCCGCAGGGAATCCGTGACAGCTTTCATATTCAGCATGGTGGTTGTAAGGAGGGCACTCATGCCCACGCAGGCATCAGGATGGGTCTTCACCGCTTCAACAAAATCATGGCTATGTACGTCGGTTCCCAGATCCACCACGTCCCACCCGTCGCCCTTCATGATCATTTTGACCAGGTTTTTGCCAATATCGTGAAGGTCACCCTGGACAGTGCCTAGAATGATGGTCCCCCGAGATTGGATTTCACCGGATTCAAAAAAGGGTCTGAGATGTTCCATTGCGGCATTCATGGCCTGGGCTGATATGAGCATGTTGGCGATAAATGCCTGTCCCTGAGAGAATTTTTCGCCAATGATGTTCATGCCGGGGAGTAAGCCCTTGTCGAGAATGTCAGCCGGAGTGAACCCCTCTGCCAGGGCTTGGGCGGTAATTTCTGCTGCGCCGGGCTGGCCTCTCATGTCAGGCGGATAGGGGCTGTGAGCATTGATCTTTCCTATTGAGATCAGGTGGGTGAGTTGGGTGAGAAGGGTTTCCATATGGTGTCCTCTTGGAGGTTATGCCTTGATCAAATCTCTGGCCTGGATCATGGCAAAATAGTTTTCATCGGGGATGTAGTCGGGGATGCTGTTCCCTGAGCCCAGGGCGTATCCACCGTACTGCATGCCCAGTTCAAGCATGCTTTTTGATCGTTTGCGAATCTCGTCCGGGGTGCTTCTGGCCAGGAAATCCATGTCGATACCACCTAGAATGGCAATGCGGGATCCCCAGCGGGCATAGGCTTCTTCAACCGGTGTGATCTGATCCTCGAATGAGTGTTTGGCGTCATAGCCCATGTCATCGATAACCTCATCCATTACTGCCTCTAATTGTCCACAGGAGTGAAGAATGGCAGGTTTGCGGGCATGATGGAGGGCTGTGACCATCTTTTTATGCCAGGGGAAAACCCAACGGCGAAGCATCTCGGGTGAGAACATGGTCTGATTCTTAAAGCCCCAATCATCATTGATAATGCAGGCACCCACCGCATCAAATGTTGAAACCAGCTCATAGAATCGCAGCAATCGTGAGCCAACGGCATTAAAAATGTCCGTGGTCAGGGATTCATCCAGCATGGTCATGAGGCTCAATGTCTCAAAGCCAACCAGGTCGATTACATTCTCAAGGAGACCCCCGTTCCCGGAGGCAATCAGTTTCATTCCTTCTGGAAGGAGCGGACCCAAATCATCATAGAGCTCATAGTCCCCCGCTTCAGGGTCCGGCCAGGGATAGTTGTCAAAGCTTTGACGATCGATGATCATACCACCGGAATTCAGGGACTTGCTTGATTTTTCGGCAATATCACCCTTGGGGAACTGCAGGGTGCCCGTGCGCCATCCGGAGATAGTGGTGTAGTCATATCCTCCGGCCGCAAAAGCGTTGATCAGTCTCTGGAAGGGGGCAAGCCGCTGGCTGTTATCCTCATGCTCCTGGCCTGATAGTCGTCCCAGCAGCCGATCATTCATGGCAAATTCAAAAAGGGTGGGGCGTTCCGGTATGTGACCGTTCAGAATATGGATCAACTGCTGGAAATCTGCAGGGTAGCGCCTTTTGGATTGATGGATCGTCGACATAGTTTCCCCAGTGTTATTGTCAAAGGTAGTCCCTTTAGGTGATGACATCTTCTTCCCTATATGCAATAAAGTGTATAAAATTGATAATTTGCACCAGCGTATCAAATAAGTAGATTATTATAAGCCACTTTGAATCTTTCGCAGGTATGACATGAAGATCAAACA
>JGI10211J34971_10002413_pt1 | contig 15239 bp, 16 predicted proteins | sample Etolagsediment_FD_34971 | JGI IMG/M metagenome (IMG submission 34971) | reverse complement strand
CATTCAAGATCTCGCTTCGATTAACCGCGTGATTAGCGCGGCAGTCATGACTTGGGATTTGCCTGAGCGGGTCAAACGACTTGCGCTGACCAGTTATCACTATCATGCGGTCGATTTTGCCCACTTTGGGATGTGTGTTGCTGAACAAGGTGGGGTGCTGGTTGGCGTTGCGTCTTGGGAGCCAGCCGATCCGCGTGATCTGCCCGAAGAGCTCGGCGCACCCGCGCGCGGTATGTTGTTGCATGGCGTGTATGTTGATCCTGCGTTACAACGCCAAGGCCTCGGGCGAGCTTTAATTGCCGCAGTTGTGCAGAGCACTCAGGAGCAAGAGATGGCGGGTGTTTTGGTCAAGGCGCAGGCCGATGCGGTTCCCTTTTTTCGCGCACTTGGCTGGGAGGCTTTGCCGGTCCGCGATGCGATTCGCGATTACCCGCATCGCTATTGGCGAGGGCTGTGAAAGAACATGAAAGGGTTTGTGCGAAGGGGCGTGCCTTGAAAAAGCCGTGGCGCGGGCGCACTATAGTCCGCGTCTTGGGGGGCGACCTGGTTTCGACGGGGGTTGCGAAACCTGAGGTGCATGCCGAGGATGCAATTGCCTCGTAAATCACGCTGCAAACTTATAGTTGCCAACGACGACAACTACGCACTCGCCGCCTAAACACCGGTAGGGTGCCGTCCGACTGAAGCCGCGCCTGCGCGTTCAGATTCCGGGCGTCGACTCTCGCAGGATCGCCAGAAAGCTTGTTCGGGGTGGACTGGTTAAAACCTTACCGGAATCGCTTCGGGTCTTCCCTGCCCATCGGGTAGCTCGAAGTTAAATTCAAAGATGTGGATAAGCATGTAGAGCCGATGGCAGAGGGCTCACGGACGCGGGTTCGATCCCCGCCGCCTCCACCAAAAAAGAAAAGGGCCGCTTCGCAAGAAGTGGCCCTTTTTATTGGTTTTTTCATGCGTCAGCCACGCTTCAGAATTCGACCTTGTTCGCGCTTCCAGTCGCGTTCTTTGAGGTCAGCGCGCTTGTCATGGGCCTGCTTGCCTTTGGCAAGACCTACGTCAAGCTTGGCGCGACCTTTGCTCCAGTACAGCGCGAGTGGGATGAGGGTGTAGCCTTTGCGCTCGACCAGACCGATGAGCCGGTCCAGCTCGCGTCGATGCATGAGCAGTTTGCGTGTGCGAAGTGGGTCGGGACGAATGTGGGTCGAGGCGGTGGGGAGCGGGGTGATGGTGCAGCCGAACAGATAGGCTTCGGCTTCGCGCACCGTGACATAGCTTTCCGCGAGCTGAACACGGCCTTCGCGCAGGCTTTTGACCTCCCACCCTTCGAGCACGAGCCCCGCTTCGAAGCGTTCTTCGATATGGAATTCATGCTTGGCTTTGCGATTCAGCGCGATGGTGCTGCTGCCACTGCCGGTTTTTTTATTGGTTTTGCCCGATTTAGCCATGCGCGGATTGTAGGGGTTTGGCTGCGTATTGCATGCTTTTGTCTGGATTTCTTCTGAAAGCGTGCGGCAGTTCGCGTAGGATCTCGTTCTAGTAAAAAACGCAGAACGTAGGTTTGGAGGGTGCGGAATGCAGGCAGCTACGAATGCAACACTGAATGAATGGTTCGGCACGATCAATGGCTATCTCGCCGAGGTGATCTTTTTTGATGTGATGCCAGGTGAGGCGAGTTTCCCCTTCATTGTGGCCTGGCTGATTATTGGGGCGATTTATCTTACGGTGCGGATGGGCTTCATCAATTTCCGCCTGCTTAGACACTCCATACATATCTTGCGTGGGCGTTACGCCACGCCCCATGCGGCGGGCGAGACCACACCGTTTCAGGCATTAACTACAGCGCTCTCTGCCACCGTCGGCCTCGGTAATATCGCCGGTGTTGCGATTGCGATCAGTATTGGTGGCCCCGGCGCCACTTTCTGGATGATTGTTGCAGGTTTTCTTGGAATGACGTCCAAGTTTACCGAGGCCACGCTGGCGCAGATGTATCGTGAGGTGCGGCCGAATGGCTATGTGATGGGCGGCGCGATGGAATATCTCTCGCGCGGCTTTGCGGAGAAGGGCTACAAACGTCTCGGCTATGGCCTTGCGGTGTTGTTTTCGTTGCTCACCATCGGCGGTTCGCTCGGTGGTGGTAATGCGTTTCAGGTTAGTCAGGCGCTGGGTGCGGTCAAACAATTGGTGCCGCCCTTGGCGGAGGATCCTTGGATTTTTGGTGTGTTGATGGCGTTCTTGGTGGGGGTTGTCATCATTGGTGGGATTCGACGGATTGCACAGGTTGCGGAAGCGATTGTGCCAACCATGGTGGGGATTTATCTGCTTGCAGCCATTTGGATCATCGGCGCGCATGCCAGTGAAGTGCCTGCCGCATTTGCACTCATTATTGAAAAAGCCTTCTCGCTTGAAGCAGGTTTTGGCGGTTTGATTGGCGTAATCATCATGGGCTTTAAGCGCGCAGCATTTTCAAGCGAGGCTGGCTTGGGTTCTGCGGCGATTGCGCATGCCACCGCTCAATCTGCCTATCCCGTGCGTCAGGGTATTGTGGCGTTGCTTGAGCCTTTTATTGATACCGTGGTCATCTGTACGATGACTGCCTTGGTCATCCTCCTCACGGGCGTGTGGAATGATCCGCAGTATGCGACCCTCATTGATGCCAACCAGGGAGCGGCGTTGACTTCAGCAGCCTTCGGTTCAGTGATCAGCTGGTTCCCTTATATTCTCTCTCTGTCAGTTGCTTTGTTTGCGTACTCAACCATGATTTCTTGGTCGTACTATGGCGAGCGTTGCTGGACCTTCTTGTTCTCAGAGCGCTATTCCGAAGTGTATCGCTGGATTTTCTTGACCTTTGTGTTGGTTGGGTCGATCACCAGTGCGAGCAATATTCTCGATTTCAGTGACTTGATGATGTTGGCGATGGCCTTCCCGAACTTCATTGCCCTGTACATGTTTAGTGGCAAGGTGCGTCGTGCCCTCGACAGTTATGTTGAGCGCTTGCGCTCAGGCGAACTGGATCGCGAAGCTGAAGAGGCGCGCGCCTTGGATCGAGCTGCATCCTAGCGATCCGTATGTTGGTACAACGTTCCGCATTGGTTCCATATTCCGCGCACAGCATGTTTGCGCTGGTCGATGATGTTGCGACCTATCCACAATTCTTGCCGTGGTGTGCTGCGAGTGAAGTGCGGACGGTTGAAGATCCAATTATGGAGGCAGGGATCACCATCGGTTATCGCGGTCTGAATCAAGCCTTCGTGACGCGCAATCTGCGCGAACGAAACGACCAAAATGCGCGGATCGAAATGCAATTGCTGGATGGNCCTTTCCGGCGTCTGCATGGCTTGTGGCAGTTTCAGGTCCTGCGCGAAGATGCGAGTAAAGTGTTGTTGGATGTTGAGTTTGAATTCTCCAACAAGGTTCTGGGTGCAGTGGCAGGACCCGTGTTCAGTCAGATTGTCGGTTCGTTGGTGGATGCTTTTGTGAAACGTGCGGAGCAGGTGTATGGCCAGCAGTGAAACAAATGTGATGACGATTGAAGTGGCCTATGCCTTACCGCAGCGCCAAGAAATTGTCGCAGTCGAGGTGCCGATTGGCAGCACGGTGCAGCAGGCCGCGGCACTTAGTGNCATCGTTCGGCATTTTCCAGAGATTGATCTCGCTTCGGCCAAGATGGGGATTTTTGGCAAGGTCGCTAAGGGCGATACCGTGTTGCAGGCCGGTGACCGTATTGAGATTTATCGCCCGTTGATTGCCGATCCGAAAGCCGTACGTAAGCAGCGTGCCGCCGAAGGCAAAACGATGAAAAAGGGCGGCGGTGACGCGGACGACGTTGCGGCAGCGGAATAAAGCCTACGGCGTCTCGCTGATTGGCGTGCCCACCGTTACTTCAGCTTGGGCTTGCGGTTGTGGGATGGTGTCCCCCTCGATGCGCACCAGCTCATCGTTTTCAAAGAACAATGACATGCGCTGTTGTGTGGTTTCACCCTTGCCCAGCTTCACGCGATGAAAGTAGTCCCAACGATTCTGATGGAATACATCGACGATCAGCGGTGATCCCAGCAAAAACCGAACCTGACGCGTGCTCATGCCCGGTTTGAGTTGGTCGATTTGTTCTTGTTCAAGGATGTTGCCTTGATGGACGTCCACCTTGTACACGCCGGGCAGCCCCGGCACTTCGATGTCGCGTAATGCATCGTATTTCTCACTCACCCAGGAACATCCACTGAGTGCGGCAAGGCCGAAGCTCAGAGCAAAGGTGCGGATAACGATTCGGGTGGTGTACATAGGCGAGGCTCGATCGGGCAGGAACGGAATGGGAATGGATCTGAATCGCGTGCTATTCTCACCCGCAATCCGCAGGGCTGCAACGCCGATTTCTGTGGTTTCTCCAGAACCCTGTGCGAGTGACCTATTCATGAAGAACACACCGAGGGCGGCAAAGATGGCCGACAAGATTGCGGACTTGCCGATTGATCAAGAAGCCAATGAGGCCGAGCTGCGCTCAGCCGGGCTGAAAGTCACCATGCCGCGCATGAAGATTCTGAGCTTGTTGGAAAACATGTCGGTGCGTCATGTCAGTGCTGAAGATGTGTATCGGATGTTGTTGGATGCGGGTGAGGATATTGGGCTTGCAACCGTGTATCGCGTCTTGACCCAGTTTGAGCAGGCGGGCTTAGTTCAGCGCCAATACTTCGATACGGGGCATTCCGTGTTTGAGTTGGAGCGCGGTGAGCACCATGATCATCTGCTGTGTTTACGCTGTGGCAAAGTGGAAGAGTTTGTTGATGACACCATTGAGCGTCGTCAGGACAAGATTGCCGATGATCGTGGCTGGGAGCTGACCAACCACAATTTAGTATTACAGGGCGTGTGCCCGAGCTGCTTGAAAGCGCAGAGTAAGCGCCGGCGCTAGAGGCTGGCTTGCTTTAGGCGGTTTGTCCGCTACCTCCCAGCAGTTCTTTGGCGTTTGCGCGTGCACTGGCGCTGACTTCGCTGCCTCCAAGCATGCGCGCGATTTCTTCGATGCGCTGCTTCGCATCCAATGCTGTCAGGCTGCTCCAGGTGCGTACGTCTTTGCCTTTGCCTTCACTGTCTTTATGTACGCGCCAGTGATGTTGTCCTTGCGCAGCGACTTGCGGTAGGTGCGTGATCACCAAGATCTGATGCTTGTCGGCAAGGTCACGTAAGCGTTGACCGACCATATCGGCAACCCGACCGCCAATCCCGGTATCGACTTCATCAAAGATTAGCGTAGGCGGGCGACTGCTTTGCGCACAGTTTTCTAAGGCGGCAACTTGCAGGGCCAATGCGATGCGCGAAAGCTCGCCACCTGAGGCGGTTTTCGCCAAGACATGCGGCGGCTGTCCGGGATTGGTGCTGACTAGAAACTCAACTTGTTCCCAGCCATAGCGATGGGTCGGTGGTGCGTGTTGGTTGTGGTCATCCTTCTCCAGTGCAACGACAAAGCTTCCGCCCTGAAAGCCTAAGCCTTGCAGTTGGGTAGTGACTGCTTTTTCCAATTTTTTTGCAACCTTGCTGCGTGCTTGACTGAGCGCTGTGGCGGCATCCATGCAGGCGGCGGCGGCCTGCTCGAGTTCAACTTCGAGTTGGGCGCGATGTGCGTCGGCATTTTCAAGGGCATCCACTTGCTGACGCAGAGTGTCCAGACGCTCAGGTAGAGCGGCAGCTTCAACGCCATGTTTGCGCGCTAAACGCTGCATTTCGGCAATGCGTGCTTGGATTTCATCGAGCCGTTGCGGATCCGCTTCAAGGCGATCAAGGTACTGACGTAACTGTTGACGTAGGTCATCGATTTGGGCAATGGCTGAGCTGAGCCCTTCGCCCAGGCTTTGGGTGCTGGCGTCAAATCCTTGCAGTGTGAGGAGTGCGTGCTCGGCCTCTTGGAGCAAACTTAGGGCATTGCTTTCGTCGTTCTCACTTAGAACAAGCAGAGCATCGTGACTGGATTGTTGTAATTGACTGACGCTGGCGAGTCGATTGCTTTCCAGCTTCAGCGCTGCATATTCATTCGCTTGCGGTGCCAGCTCTTGTAGTTCACGCAATTGGAAGCCGAGGAGGTCGAGCATTTGTAAGCGCTCTTGTTCGTCTTGCGCGACTGCGTTGGCCTCTTGTTGAATACGTTTCCATTCGGTCCAGTACTGTTGAAAACGGGTGAGTTGCGGCTGGAGTTGGCCGAATTCATCCAGCAGGCTGCGTTGTGCATCGCGCTGCAGTAGAGATTGATGCGCATGCTGACCGTGAATGTCGACCAATTGATCGCCGAGCTCGCGCAGCTGTGCCAGCGTCACCGGCATGCCATTGATGCGTGCGCGCGAGGCGCCTTCGCGTTGCAAGGTTCGTTGCAACAGGCAGTGCTGGGCATGATCCGCATCAAGCAAATCTTGCTCTTGCAACCAAGCGATAACGGCGGGTCGTGTGGTGAGGTCGAATTCGGCATGTAAGTCGGCGCGTGTTTCTCCATGCCGGATCAATTGTGGATCCGCACGTTCGCCCAACAAGAGGCTCAATGCGTCGACCAGAATGGATTTGCCGGCACCCGTTTCGCCGGTCAGTACGCTCATGCCCGAGTGCAAATCGAGCTCAACCTGTTCGGCGAGCACGAAGTTGCGGATTTCGAGATGGGTGAGCACGCTGTGCGAGTCGTTACGGGGACTTGCGAAGGGTTATTGCGGACTTAACCGGACCAGCCAAGCTTTTCACGCAGCACTTTATAAGTGCAGTGCTCGGGGGGGTGGATCAGGCGCAGCGGGTGTGCAGAACGCTCGATACGAATGCGATCTCCGGCGTGCAGACGCTGATTGATTTGGCCATCCCAGGTGACCTGTGCGTTGCCTTGATTGCCTTCCTTAAGCACGATTTCGATGTGGCTTTTGCCTTCGACCACAATCGGGCGATTGCTCAGGGTGTGCGGACAGATGGGCACGAGGACGAAGGCATCCAGCGTTGGTGCCAGGATCGGGCCGCCACCGGAAAGCGCGTAGGCCGTCGAGCCGGTTGGGGTGGCAACGACCAGTCCATCTGAGCGTTGCTTATTGACGAACTCGCCGTCGATGTAGGTTTCAAATTCGATCATGCGCGCGACGTCCCATTTGTGCAGGACAACATCGTTGAGCGCATTGCTTTCGGCAATGATTTCGCCATTTCGCAGAATGCCGCTGTGCAACATGCTGCGTTGTTCTTGTTGGTAGTGTCCGGCAAGGATCAGCGCGAGTTCTTCTTCCATGCGCGAGGGCGCGACATCGGTCAGGAAGCCAAGGCGACCGAGGTTGATGCCGAGCATGGGAATGTCGAACGGCGCGAGCGTGCGCGCAGCATTCAGGAAGGAGCCGTCGCCCCCGACGATGATGGTCAGGTCACAGTGCGCGCCCAGTTCGCTGCGGGTCAACGTTTTCAGGGTGCTGCGTGGATGGAGTTCTGCGGTGGCCTCATCCAGAAAGACCTCAATGCCATGGCTGAGTAGGCAATTACTCAACTGTTCGAGGGTTGCGGAAACGCTCGTATCCGCAAACTTGCCGATCAAGCCAATGCGTTGGAAGGCGGGTTGTGCAGGTTCAGGCATAGGGTCGGTATCGAGATTTTGTCGTTGTTGTTATCCGTGAGCGGATCCTAGCACCCACCTTGACGGAGTGCTAACCTTCGATCCGAATTTATGAGCGAAACCACCACATCCTCGAGCGCGCAGCTCAACGACCGTGCCTTGCAGCTGTTGCGCACGCTGGTGCAGCACCATATTGCGGGTGGCGATCCGGTGGGTTCGCGCACTTTGTCGCGTGAGTCAGGCTTGCAGTTGAGCCCGGCAACGATTCGCAATGTCATGGCCGACCTGGAAGACCTAGGGTTGGTGCGTTCGCCGCATACCTCCGCGGGGCGCGTACCGACCGCGTTGGGTTACCGTGTGTTTGTTGATCAATTGGTCAAGGTGCGCACGCCGAATCCGCAACTGTTATCGGAGTTGCAGGGCCAGCTCGGTCCCGTACATGACCCCCAGCGCTTGATTCATTCGGCGTCTGACATGCTGTCGCGGATGACGCGCATGGCTGGGGTGGTGATGCTGCCGCGGCGTGAACGCCTCACCCTGAAACAGATCGAGTTCATCCCGATGGGCGAGCGCCGTGTGTTGGCGGTGTTGGTGATGAACGAGCACGAGGTGCGCAATCGCATCTTCCAAACAGATCGCAATTGGTCGACCCAGGAGTTGCATGACGCCGCGATGCGCCTCAATGAGCGTTTGTCGGGTTGCGAGCTGAAGACGGTGCGCCAGCGGTTAATGGATGAGTTGTTGCGTGATCGTGAACAGCTCGACACGGGATTGCGTGCAGCGGTTGATATTGCTCAGCAGGCGCTGGTGGATGACGCGGCGACGGCAGACGAATCTCTTGTGGTGAGTGGTCAGACCCATTTGATGGAATATGGCGAGCTGGCTGATATGCAGCGGCTGCGTGGACTGTTTGATGCGTTTTCTCAAAAGAGTGATCTGCTGGGTTTGCTGGATCGTTGTATTGAGGCGCAAGAAATGCAGATCTTTATTGGTGAAGAGTCAGGCTACGATCTGTTTGGTGATGTCAGTGTGGTGACTGCGCCGTATCGTGTCGACCAGGAAGTGGTGGGCGTGCTCGGGGTGGTGGGACCCACCCGCATGGCCTATGACCGTGTAATCCCGCTGGTCGATTTGACCGCGCGGCTACTTGGTAATGCGCTGGATGGGGGGTATTGAGGGCCGTTGTTGCAGCGATTTCCGGTTTTTGAATTTCCGGCTTGAAAGCTGGATCATGTGCCCCCAGATTGCGACGAGCTGCCGGATGGACCCGGTGGCTCAATTTTTTTGAACCCCGATGAATTCTCGAACCGGTTGATTCACGATCGATTCGACAGGAGTAGTGCGCAGGTGAGTGATTCAAAGGAACAGGCCACCCCTGAGACGGTGGAAGAGGTATTCGAGCAGGCCGCAGAAGCGGAAGCGATACAGGCTGCGGTGGATGAATCCGCAGAGCTTGCCCCGGGTGAGGATCTCGCGGGGCTGTTGGAAGATGCCCGCAGCAAGGTGGATGAATATCAAGAGCAGTTAGTGCGTTTGCAGGCAGAGATGGACAACCTGCGGAAGCGTACCGTTCGAGAAATCGATCACGCCCGCAAATTTGCTCTGGAAGGCTTCGCTCGTGAGTTGCTGAATGTTGCGGACAGCATGCAGCTGGGTCTGCAGGCGGCGGGTGAGGATGCTGAGGTGACAACGCTGCGTGAGGGCGTTGAGTTAACCCTGAAGCAGCTCATGGATGTGTTTGCACGGTTTGAGGTGCGCGAAATTGAGGCTGAGGGGCAGCGTTTTGACCCGGATCAGCATGAAGCGCTATCGATGGTGCCATCGCCGGAGCATGAGCCGAACACCGTCATGATGGTGGTGCAGAAGGGCTATTTGCTGAATGAGCGCCTACTGCGTCCGGCACGCGTGGTGGTTTCCGCTGCGAATTCCTAAAAACCGGCCTTGAAATGAGGGTTTGGCCACCCAATAAAGGCCGCAGAAGCGGATCGGAACGCCGGTCCAGCTAGCCACTGAATTTTGATTTTTGGAGACGTTTCAGTCATGGGCAAGATCATCGGTATTGACCTCGGTACGACCAACTCCTGTGTGGCCGTTCTCGAAGGCGACAAGGCACGTGTTATCGAAAACAGCGAAGGTGCGCGTACGACTCCGTCGATTGTCGCGTTCACCGGCGATGAGAATGAAGTCGTGGTTGGCCAGTCAGCCAAGCGTCAGGCGGTCACCAATCCAGCCAATACGCTTTATGCGATCAAACGTCTGATCGGTCGTCGCTTTAAAGACGACGTGGTGCAGAAAGACATCAATTTAGTGCCCTACAAGATCGTGGAGCATGAAAATGGCGACGCATGGGTTGAGGTGAATGGTAAGAAGATGTCGCCGCCGGAAGTCTCCGCGCGCGTGCTGCAGAAGATGAAGAAAACGGCGGAAGACTACCTCGGTGAAACCATCACTGAAGCTGTCATTACTGTGCCGGCCTATTTCAACGATTCTCAGCGTCAGGCAACCAAGGATGCTGGCCGTATCGCCGGCTTGGATGTAAAGCGCATCATCAACGAGCCGACTGCGGCGGCGTTGGCTTATGGCATGGACAAGAAGGGCGGTGATCGCAAGATCGCGGTCTACGATCTCGGTGGCGGTACTTTCGACGTTTCCATCATTGAGATTGCCGATGTGGATGGCGAAATGCAGTTCGAAGTGCTTTCCACCAATGGTGACACCTTCCTGGGTGGTGAAGATTTCGATACTCGCCTGATGGATTACCTGGTCGATGAGTTCAAGAAGGATCAGGGCGTGGATTTGTCGAAAGACACCATGGCGCTGCAGCGTCTGAAAGAAGCGGCAGAAAAGGCCAAGATTGAGCTCTCTTCGAGCCAGCAGACCGACGTGAATCTGCCGTATATCACGGCGGATGCCTCCGGTCCGAAGCACCTCAATATCAAGATCACGCGCGCCAAGCTCGAAGCATTGGTAGATGATCTGGTGAAACGTTCGATCGAACCGTGCCGTGTTGCGATCAAGGACGCGGGTCTTTCGACTTCGGATATCAATGATGTGATCTTGGTCGGTGGCCAGACCCGTATGCCGAAGGTGCAGGAAGCGGTGAAGGATTTCTTCGGCCGTGAACCGCGTAAGGATGTCAATCCGGATGAAGCCGTGGCTGTGGGTGCCGCGATCCAGGGCGGTGTCTTGTCTGGTGGCGTGACCGACGTTCTCTTGCTCGATGTGACCCCGCTGTCGCTGGGGATTGAAACCCTTGGTGGTGTCATGACCAAGCTGATTGAAAAGAACACCACGATCCCGACCAAGCAGCAGCAAGTGTTCTCTACCGCGGAAGACAACCAGCCCGCAGTGACCGTGCATGTATTGCAGGGCGAACGTGAACGTGCGCTCGATAACAAGTCCTTGGGCCGTTTTGATCTAAGTGACATTCCGTCAGCGCCGCGTGGCATGCCACAGATTGAAGTGACCTTTGATATCGACGCTAACGGCATCCTTAATGTCTCCGCGAAAGATAAGCAGAGCGGCAAGGAACAGTCGATTGTGATCAAGGCCTCATCAGGTCTGTCGGAAGATGAAATCCAGCGTATGGTCAACGATGCGGAAACGCATGCAGAAGAAGATAAGCGTTTCCATGAATTGGTGGGTGTGCGTAACCAAGCCGATAATCTGATTCATACCGTGCGCAAGTCGCTGAGTGAGGCAGGCGATGCGGTGGATGCAGACCTGAAGTCTTCGATTGAGTCTGCTATCAGTGATCTGGAAGGCGTGATGAAGGGCGAAGACAAGGCTGCAATTGAAACCAAGACGCAGGCTTTGGCTGAGGCCTCGACTAAGCTCGCTGAAAATCTGCAAGCCCAGGGCGGTGCCGGTAGCGCGCCCGGTGCAGGTAGTGCGGCGGCGGATGACGACGTCGTGGATGCAGAGTTTGAAGAGGTGAACGACGACAAGAAATAAGTCTTGTCCTTTCCTCAGACTGACATGGAACCGGGGTGCGCAGGCACCCCGGTTTTGTGCATTAGAAGCGCCGACGTAATTACAGAACAAACATCATGAGCAAGCGCGATTACTACGAAGTTTTAGGCGTCGAACGAAACGTCTCCGAAAGCGACTTGAAGAAGGCCTATCGCCGCTTGGCGATGAAGTATCACCCTGATCGTAACCCTGAAAGTGAAGAGGCAGAGGCGCGCTTCAAAGAGGCTAAAGAAGCCTATGAGGTTTTAGCCGACGCGCAAAAGCGTGCGGCCTATGATCAATTTGGTCATGCCGGGGTCGACCCCTCCCAGGGGGGCGGTGGATTTGGCGGTGGTGCCGGCTTTGGCGACATTTTCGAAGACTTGTTTGGCGATATCTTTGGCGGCGGCGGTGGTCGTGCCCGCGGTGGGAATCAGGCGTGGCGCGGCGCGGATCTAGGGTATGCGCTGGAGCTGACGCTGGAAGAGGCCGTTGCGGGTGTCACTCGCGAAATCAAGATTCCAAGCAAAGNGGCCTGTGAGACCTGTANCGGTAGTGGCGCCAAGCCTGGTACCTCGCCAGTCACCTGTCGGACCTGTGGTGGCAGTGGCAAGGTGCGGATTGCCCAGGGCTTCTTCTCGGTCATGCAAACCTGTCCGGCCTGTCATGGCACGGGGCGTGAAATCACCGATCCTTGTAAAGACTGTCGTGGCACCGGTCAGAAAGAAAAGACGCGCACCCTGTCGGTGAAGATTCCATCGGGTGTGGATACGGGTGATCGTGTGCGCCTGCGCGGCGAAGGCGAGGCGGGCGTGAATGGTGGACCGGCCGGCGATCTGTTTGTTGAAGTGCATGTACGGGAGCATCCGATCTTTACCCGCCATGGCAATGATCTGCACTGCGAGGTGCCGATCAGCATGATTACGGCGACCTTGGGGGGTGAAGTGGAGCTGCCATGTTTGAATGGCTGCGTCACACTAAAGATTCCGCCAGAGACTCAAACCCATAAGTTGTTCCGCTTGCGTAATCGGGGCGTGACTTCGCCGCGGAGTCATGAAACCGGTGATCTGATTTGTCGTGTGATTGTTGAAATTCCGGTTGGACTCAGCAGTGAACAGAAACGTTTGCTGGAGCAGTTTGGTGATTCGCTGGGCGAAAAACATTCGCCGCATCACAAGGGATGGCTGGACAAAGTGAAGGATTTTCTGGATAACCTCACCGGAAACGACAAAGATTGATGGGTAAGGATTCTTCCATGACAGCATTGCGTATTGGCATTCTCGGAGCGGGCGGCCGCATGGGGCGTGCGTTGATTCAAGCGACGTTGAAGAGCCGCACGCGACACTGGCGGCAGCGATCGATCGTGCGGGCGGGGCGAGTGTGGGTGTTGATGCAGGAGTGCTGGCGGGCGTCGATGCACAGGGCGTGTCGGTAGGCGATTCGCTTGCCGCTGTTTTGAATGAAGTGGATGTCTTGATCGACTTCACCGCGCCGGATGCCACCATTGCGCATGCTGCAGCCTGTCAAAAGGCTGGGGTGGCGATGGTGATTGGTACTACTGGATTGAATGAAACGCAACTTGCCGCCTTGCGTTCCGCTGCCGAAGAAACTGCGATCGTGTTTGCGCCGAACATGAGTGTCGGCGTCAATCTCGTGTTCAAGTTGTTGGACATCGCTTCGCGCGTATTGGGCGATAGCGTGGACATTGAAATCATCGAAGCCCATCACCGTCACAAGGTGGATGCTCCTTCTGGAACGGCATTGCGCATGGGTGAGGTGATTGCCGCTGCGCTGGGACGTGATTTGAAGCAGTGTGCGGTTTATGGGCGTGAGGGCCAGACGGGCGCGCGTGATCGCCAAACCATTGGCTTTGAAACCATTCGTGCGGGTGACATTGTCGGCGACCACACCGCCCTGTTTGCCGCTGACGGTGAGCGGGTTGAGATTACCCATAAAGCATCGAGTCGCATGACCTTTGCGCGTGGCGCGGTGCGTGCAGCGCTGTGGCTGCAGGGCAGGGGGCCGGGGCTGTATGACATGCAGGATGTCCTCGGGCTGCGTGACTAACGCTTCATTCGACTCATTAGTCGAATGATTTTTCTGCCGCATCAGCTTTTCCTGTTCCCCTGTAGGGGTACCTTCGGGTAGACTTCGCCGCGGCCGCTCCCCCGAGCAAAACATGAATCTGGTCCTCCCCATGCGGGGCGGGCCCAACAGCTTTGCGACTGATGGAAACACCCGCGCTTTTGGCCCTTGAAGATGGATCCCTGTTCACAGGGGTTTCCATTGGTGTTTCCGGTCAGACCGTCGGTGAGGTGGTGTTCAACACGGCCATGACGGGGTTTTTTTATCTCAAGCAGATCGTTACCCTGACCTATCCGCACATTGGTAACGTCGGCACGACATCTGAGGATGAAGAATCACCGCAGGTGCAGGCCGCCGGTCTGGTGATTCGTGATCTGTCATTGGTTACCAGCAACTGGCGTAGCCAAGAATCCTTGCATGACTATCTGGTGCGTCATGGCACCGTTGCGATTGCGGACATTGATACCCGTCGTTTGACTCGTATTCTGCGTGAAAAAGGCGCACAGAATGGCTGCATCCTTGCCGGTGAAACCATCGATGCCGATGCGGCACTGGCTGCGGCGCGTGGTTTTGCGGGTCTTAAAGGCATGGATCTGGCGCAAGAGATCACCACGGCCGAGCCTTATCTGTGGAATCAGGGCAGTTGGTCTTTGGCCGGCGGCATGCCGCAACCGCTGGCGGAAGCCGATGCGCAGTTCAAAGTCGTGGCCTACGACTTTGGGGTGAAGCGCAACATTCTGCGCATGTTGGTCGATCGCGGTTGCGCGGTGCACGTGGTGCCTGCCAAGACCCCGGCTAAAGAAGTTCTCGCAATGCAGCCAGACGGCGTCTTCATGTCGAATGGTCCGGGCGATCCTGAGCCCTGTGATTATGCGATCGCTGCGATTCAAGAATTCCTTGAGGCCGGCGTGCCGTTGTTCGGCATTTGTCTCGGTCATCAGTTGTTGTCTTTGGCCTGTGGTGCCAAGACGCTGAAGATGAAATTTGGCCATCATGGCGCGAACCATCCAGTACAAGCATTGAGCGATGGCACGGTGATGATCACTAGTCAGAATCACGGGTTTGCGGTGGATGAGGATTCGCTGCCGACAACGCTGCGTGCAACGCACCGCTCGCTGTTTGATGGTTCTTTGCAGGGCGTCGCGCATACCGAAAAACCTGCTTTCAGCTTCCAGGGTCACCCAGAAGCCTCACCGGGGCCACACGATGTGGCGCCGCTGTTTGATCAATTCATCGCATCCATGCAAGGGAGTACGCACGCATGATTGAGCATCATCCTTTGACCAAAGAGTTTCCAGAATTTCGTGACCAGATTCATACGCTCAAGGAAGGCGATGCCCATTTCGCGCGCATGATGAATGAGTACGAAGAGGTGGATAAAGAAATCGTTCGGATTGAAACCGAACAAGAAGCGCGCACGGATGAATATCTGGAAGACCGCAAGAAGATTCGCCTGAGTCTGAAAGACAAACTCTACGCTGCATTGAAGGCGGCTTAATTCCAAACACGATTTTTGACGCCGAACTGAAGCCATCATGCCCAAGCGCACCGACCTCTCTAGCATCCTGATCATCGGCGCCGGCCCGATCGTGATCGGGCAGGCCTGTGAGTTTGACTATTCCGGTGCGCAGGCGTGTAAGGCGCTGCGCGAAGA
>JGI10211J34971_10002412_pt1 | contig 15240 bp, 17 predicted proteins | sample Etolagsediment_FD_34971 | JGI IMG/M metagenome (IMG submission 34971) | reverse complement strand
GTAGCACCATCAACATCTAATGTGTTATTAAGTGTCGTAGCACCATCAACATCTAAAGTATCATTGAGTGTTGTAGCACCATCAACATCTAATGTGTTATTAAGTGTCGTAGCACCATCAACATCTAAAGTATCATTGAGTGTTGTAGCACCATCAACATTTAAAGTACTATCAAGATCAACAGCACCTCCAACATTGAGTTTTTTTACAATACCAACACCACCATCAATTTGAACAGATCCACTTGTAGGACTTGTGGAATCTGTTCCACTATTAAATGTAGTATCTCCATCAACATCTAAAGTATCATTGAGTGTTGTAGCACCATCAACATCTAAAGTATCATTGAGTGTCGTAGCACCATCAACATCTAAAGTATCATTGAGTGTNGTAGCACCATCAACATTAAGAGTTCCATTCACATCTAATGTAAATGCCGGATTATTGGTATTAATTCCAACATTTGTCATTCTATAAATGTCACCAGAACCAGTTGCTCCCCAAAAATCTTTAGATTGTATTCTTGCAATTTCTGTAGGATTTGATGGATCTGGAATTGGAATAATATTATCAGTGCCAACTCCAAGACTATTAATCTGAGTAAAATTAAGTACTGTGAAAGATTGTGCAGCACCTGCAAGTGGAATATAAGAACCTTCGTCTTGGATAAAAATACCTTCAGAAAATGCTGGTTCAAAAGTTACCCATCGAATTCCATTTTCATCACGATTTAAAAATGCTCCGTTAGCACCAGGAGATCCCGCAGAATCATAAATGTTTCTTGAAATTGATATTGTTCCATCAATATCAAGCTTTAGTTGTCCCTGAGCTGCAGTATCAATGCCAGATATATTTGATTCTGGATCTGTTTTTCCAATTGCAACAATACCTGTCTCAGTGACTATAAATGTTTCATCTTCAATACTGTTAATTTGAAATTTCTCGATCGGTTGTGTTGTTGCAATACCAACAATACCTGTCTCAGTGACTATAAATGTTTCATCTTCAATACTGTTAATTTGAAATTTCTCGATCGGTTGTGTTGTTGCAATACCAACTCTATCTGATCGAGTATCTGCATTAAAAAGTGTTCCACCTGTACCAACATTAAATCTTTTAAAAACAGTTAAAAAATCAGTGTCTATTATGCTTGCAGTTAATGTACCATCAATATCAACATCTTCTTTAAAAGTTGCATCATCAAAAAATGATGACTTTCCAGTAACTACTATATTTTGAATTTCTGTTATTCCAGGCAAAAATATATTATCTGCACAAAGTTTTCCCCAAATAGTGACATTTTCAAATACTGAGTCACCAGATCTTGTGAATATTGGATTTGATGGTACGGGACAATTTGCCATTTTAGGTTACAATATTAAGTGCTGCTTGAATTGGAGAACCTGATGCCGCAAGAGCTAAATCTGCAATTAGAGTTCCCTCAAATGTTTTTAAGAAAGAACTGCTTAATAAAGAATCGGCAAGAGTTCCTTTTGTAGTTCGTATGTCTACATTCTGACCAAGAATTTTAATATCTTTTGTTTTGTGCTCTTCTTCATATCCAATTTGTATTTTCGGAGATTGCATTACAAGTTGTTCAGTTGCTTCAATAGTAATTGCTTTTCCATGAATTTTAATATGTCCACCATCAACATTTACGGAAAAATCACCTTTATGAGATATAAATTGAAATGTATTTTGTTCAGGATTAACTAAATCTGAAGCACCAACTTCAAATTGCATTGAACCTTCACTCATGATCTTCGACATACCACTTTCAGTATGTGACTGAACAAAACGAATTCCAGAATCAGTCGTAGACATCATTTTAAATGATTCTCTTCCCGGAGTACCTATCTGAGGATTTCCAGTTTCAATAACTAATTTTGGTCCAAATACATCATAAGTTCTAGATTCTTGTCCCATAATTAACTCACACAATCAATAACTTGAATAACTTCAGTTTGTGGTGTTACAACTGACATAATAGGTCTTAATACTGCCCCAAAACCACTTATACTTTGAATATTTAGGTCTGGTAATCCATTATATGCAACACCAGGAATAGTAGAAACATTAGTAATTCTTCCTTCGGTAACTTCAATCTCAAAAGTATTTGCAATAATATTCACAACATCATCTTCAGCACCGATTACGGATATTAATTCTTCATCTGAATAATTCTGTCCCCCATTTTCAATTATGACATCAGTAATATAAAGTGGTAGTTCATCAATATCTGCAGGATAATTTTCACCTTCACTTGTAATCACAACAGAAGTGACTTGTCCAAATGTTGGTGATGATGGATTTTGATCAACGATTGCACGACCATATGCACCATATCCCTTATTACAACTATCTTGAAAAGTTACAATTGGTGATCTTGTATATCCACTTCCCGGTCGAGTCATGTTCACTCCAACAATACTTCCAACTTTCAATATAGAACCAACAGCATCTTCTGTATCAACATTATCAATAATATTTCCAAGAATAACTTCACCAGCAGCTCCTATACCATCTCCACCAAAGAAACTAACTGTTGGTGCTCCACACTTAATAATGTTTCCAAACTGGCAAGGACCAATACCACCAGTTTCACTTAATGGTGCTCCAAAAATATTCCATTTACCATATTTTTTCTCAAAATCAGTTACGAGGTTTGTTGCCCCCTGAGAGATTGCAGTTCCACTAAAAATAGTATTCCAAATACTACCTTCATCTTCTTCACTTAAATCTTTTAATAATCCTTGATCAATTTTATATTTACTACTTGCAGGGCAAATTTTACTTTCATCACACTCAAAAAGATTTGCAATCTTTCTAATTGCATTAATTCCAGTGAGTAAAAAATCTTTGATATTAAATCCAAAAATAAGTTTTCCGAATCCATTCAAAATATTTGCGATTGGAGCAAGTAGTGGACCTACGATTGAATCAACAATATTTACAAGATTATTTGTAAATGCACCTATTAGTTGCTCAACAACACACTGCCCCGCATTCAAAACATTTTTAACTGCACCAGTAATCAAATCTGTTAATACGTCTTTTGCACCTTCAAGTACCTTTGTTGATGCACAAAATATACCATCAAAAAGTTTTTGTGCAAGAGGGATTAATGGTTTCTCAATTCCAATAATTACAGGAATTCCAACACCAGTAGAAGTAAGAAGTTTAGTAAGGGCATTAATCCCCTTCTGGATAAGTTTGGATAATGCTTCACTTAAAGAACCAAGAATTTTATTAACAAATCCAGTAATCGTACTCTTAATCAAATTAACAACAGAGTTAATTTCATTAGAAAGATTTAATATTGCATTACCTACTCTCGTAATCTTATCAAAAAAGTTATTTAAATATGCTTCTATTTTCGCAAAAGTATTATCTTTACAGGGATCTGCTTGTATGATCGTTTGTCCTGTTGTATTTGATTCTGATATAGAGCAACTCATAATTTATATCCTCCGTGCTGATATTTATTATAAAAAATCTGATGCAGTAGCCACAATTGGTTTTACAAATTCTCCAGATGCTACAGCAGAAAATGCATCGATTCCTATTTCTTGAAGTTTATCAGCAGGAATTGCTCTTCCTTTGGACTTATCAGAACCTGAACCAGTATTCAGTGCTCTTGGAGTACAAACACCTTCACTAGAATTTACTTCACTTTTTTCAAAAATATTTTTTGGTTGATTTTTATTCCAGAAACCACTTTTTGCGTCAAATCTTCCCAAACCAAACTTAACTGTAGATTCACCACCCAAAGATGATCTGGATATTACCCCATCAATAAAAGCAATACCTCTCTTTCCTCCCATCTTATAACCAGTAACAATATCTCCCTGAACTATTTTAACTGATTGTCCTCGATTTGCTCCTCCACTACCAGCAGTGCAAGGAAGAATGCAAATTGCATATTCAATATTATTATCATTAATCTCTGCAGAACTTGATGAATAAAAATCATGAATTGCAATCTTATATCTCCATCCCCACCCTTCACCAGATGCTTGTTCTTTTTGATAATCAAATCCAACTACTGTAGCTAGAAATGGTATTCTATTTTCTGTGGTTAAACTATTTTTCATTATTTCTTATTTTTACTAGTGTATGCTCCAAAAGAATCACGAACAAGAGTTAAAGATGTAAAAGATCTCTTTGTATCAAAATGATGGCAGAGATCTAAGATTAAATAATTTCCACTTTGATTTATATCAAAAGGACTGATAACTTTATCATCGGACAATTTTTCAAATTCACATTTTATAATATCACCAGCTACCAGATTTAAATTTGATGGTATCATTATATCTATCTTCTGACTCATTAGTAGATTATATCTCATTGCTGCTTTTGAAAGATATTCTCTAGGATCATTATTAAGATTAACATCAATTCCAGAACTAAATGAACCAACATCTAACATTGAAGAGAATGTTCTTGAATAATAATTGTTTGATTTTACAGGAGAATAATCAATATCTCTTCCTAAAGTTGTTGTTAACTTATTATTTTCAATTTTAAAAATGAATTCTGTGACTTCTAGTGTAAGAGGATTTGTAAATATATTTCTAGTCTCGTAGACACCAGACTTCATTGCATTTACAATGTTTTGATTTTTTTGTACAGAAAATGAAATTATTTTATTATTATTACGATCATCTTCTAGACCATCTCTCATTGCCCCATAGTAATAATAAGTTTCCTTTGGTTCTTGTTTGATTAGATTATCAATTGCTTTGTATTTAAAACCTTCTCTAGTTTGATAAAAGAAAAATCCAGGATTTCCTTCTGCATATGTTGACATAGATGCGAGATCTGTTATCAATTCGAATGGATTATCATTAGCACCAACAAATGAATAACCATTACTAGTTTTATCTAAATCTAAGTTTGATTCTTGAACATTGAAAGAACTTTGCAAAATCTTTTTTACAGAATCTGAAATATTTCCATTATACTTTTTAGAATTTGCAATGTTATAATTTTCTATCCCTTCTTTAGAAATTAAACTCATAACCACAGATTCTCTCTGCGATTCTTGATTTGGATTAATTGTTGCGTTATTGAAAAGACTTCCCTTAAGTGGTCCAATTTTATATTTAATCTCCTCTCCACCAGTAATTGGCAATGTATTATAAATTGTTCCGAAAATATTTTTACTTTCGTCTTTTAGAGTACTGCCAGTATCAATAAATCCAATCGTTGCCGTCACATTTGGAGACAATAAACTTTCATAATAATCAAACCCAACAACCTTTCCTATGAGATTGACTTCTGTATCACCTTTTGTGATGGATAGTTTTTCATAAATTGAACTACTTGATCTATTTGCCATTTTATTTACTTTTTAAATTGGTTGTAAGGATTGATAGGAATTACTGGTTGTGTAATTAACCATATAAATGTTTCATTTTCTTCTTCGCCAGATGAAACTGGTTCTAAAATAATATTATTTTCTTTGAGTTTTTTTGGTGAAATAATCTGTTCAGGAGTTAACTTAGAATTTGGAGGAATTTTAATATTATTTCTTTCATTATTTTTGTTTTTTTTCAAATTATTAAATTCCTTTATAATCATATCTCGAAGACGATCGCCTCCACTACTCAATTCCTTACTTAAGTCAACATTTGGATCGGACTGATATAATTTATCCAAGTCCCACCTTTGAGGTTTTCCTGGAAGAATTCCATTTTTTGTTGCATATCTTTCCCATTCACCATGTGTTCTCACATTACTTCTGATATTTGACTCACTCCATCCCCAATCAACAGCAAGTTTTGCTGCTTCCAGTACCATTTTTTGTATTTGGATGTCTTTAACTGGATAACTACCGAAATTATTTTCCGTTGCTCCTGCCATTGCAGCAATACTTAAACCTACAGAATTAGTATTTCCTCCTCCAGTATGACTGTACTTATCTTGATCATATGGAGTATGACGAACAACCTCTCCATCCCCCAATACTATTGAGTGATATGCATTAGCAGCATCATTATAACCACCTGCACTCCAATGCAAAAATATTTTTCTACCAGACTTACCCTTTCCTGGAGTATATGGGATACTACTTCCTACTCCACCTCCAGATCCTGAAGAGTGATCATTTCGTCTATTACTATCCTCCGGAAACTGTGAGTCTTCTTCAGTAGACCCAGAAGTAGGAATATTTCTTGCAGATCTTGTTGCTTCATATCTTTTCCTTTCTTCTGGAGTAAATTGTTTGGGAGTAAAAATACCAGTTCTTTGACTTCTTATACCTTCAACTCCATCTTTCTTGGCAAGAGTTGTTTTTCCACCTAGTGCCTTATCTACTTCAACAATAAGACGATCGAGTCCATCATATGCTTTTTCTACTTCTTTAAGTGCTCCTCCGATTAATTTTCCATCATCACTAAATTTTGCAATATTATCAAATGCACCTTCTTTTGCAGCTGGTCCAGTAAAAGAATCAAATAATCCAACAATACCATCTTTTATATTAGATAAAATTCCAACAACAGAATTTATCGTTTCTTTATGTTTTTCTTTAAATTCTTCCACTTTCTTTATAATACCAGGAAGAGCATTTGCTAAAAATCCTCCTAACAATAATATACCAAAATTAAAAATCTTATCAAAAATACTCATAGGAGTTTTAGCAACTTCCGCAACTCCAGATAGAGGTGATTTAAGTGAATTTTTTTCTATTTTCTTTTCTTTATTTATTTTTTTAATCGATTCTTTTTGCTCATATATAATCTTTTTATTTTTCTTTTTCAACTTAATATAATCCTTATTAGATTTCATGAGAAAACTATTAATATTCGTTACATTAATTTTAAGTTGCTTTACTTGATTTTCCATATCTTATACATATATCCCATAAATTCCTGGTGTTTCATTTCTCATAGAATCTAATATGTTTCTAGAAGATATTGTTGGAACTGAAGGAGCAGGAGAAGGAGAAGATGTAGAACCTTCTCCACCCATCGGTACTGTAATCGGAGGAAGATCCATTGTTTGAATATTTACTTTTCTATTTCTTTTAGGATTGTTAGAAATCATATTATATATTTTTTCAGTTCTCATATTATTGACAATAGAACCATCAATATTTGGGGAGAATAATTCTGGACCTTTTTCACCTACGAGATATGTCCTTCCTGCCATTACAGGACCACCCATTTCCCTTGGTTCTATGTTAGTATATTCTGGAAGAACAATTTTAAGAATTTTATCATTATATTGTTTTCTAACTTTATTTCTTTCAAGTTCCTTCAAATTTGAAGTTTGGTTCAACCCATCTTTTGCACTACCTGTCCATCCTTGATATTCTACTTTAGAGGCTGCTTTTTCCATATCAGCCTCCATTTGAGACTTCAAACTTTTTAATTGTTCTCTTTTTTCTTTAACATCATCAACAATTGCTTGTTGTTCTGGAGTCAAGTCATAAGTCCTTGTCAGTCCATCTCCTGTATCGGCAGATGCTCGACCCATTAGATCAATTTTAAGACCAGCATCGTCTAACCTCGCATTCAAAACATCATACGCCTTATTAAAAGATTGACCCCCAGTAACTCCTCCACGAACAGACTTGTAAAGAGCTTCTCCTGCTTTAAATGCAAGAATACCAACACCAACAGCTAAAAGTGCTTTCCAAAATAATGGGTTCATGAATAATGTTTTAAGAAGAAAAAGTGATGCTTTCAGAACACTAAGTCCTCCAAGAAGAGATGCACCTATCTTTAAAGCAGCAAAGGTTGCCAATATTTTTGCAAATAATTTCCAATTTTGTGTCAATATATTGAAAAACTTTTGTAGTTTTTTCCGATTTTCTTCTTTAGATAACCAACCAAATACTGCATTAGTTAAAAATCCTGCAGCAAGAAATCCAAGAAATTCTAATATTTTATCAAAAAATCCTTTAACTGGTGATAATATTTTTGATGTTGTTTTAACTAATGCACTTCCTATTCTTTTTGCACTTTCTAAAGCACCTTCTTCCATTCCAAATCTTTTTTTGGACTTCTCTTTCTTTAAAGTTTGTTGCTTTTCTTTCTCTTCCTTTGCTAGATTACTGAAATGCTGTTCAAGTTGCTTCTGAATTTCTACAAGAATTTTATTTGTTTCTAAAAGAGTAGTATTAAAGTTATTTTTGCCTTTATCTTGCTTTTTATTTTTGGTTTGCGATATATTTTTTAGTTCTATTATTTTTTCATCTTGAACTTCTTGAGACTTTGCAATAGAGTTGATTGATATTCTATTCTTTCTTACAATCTTTGCAAGAGTTCCTACTTTGGAAGTTCCTCCTTGCCCAACATTACCCAAACTATTTCCCCCATCAGTCAGGGGACTTTTGATGTTAGAAATATTTAATTTAGGAGTTTTTACTTCTATGTTAGATTCCATTCTGCTGTTGTGCCTTTAGATTTTCTTCCTCGATATATTGTTGGAGTAAAGCAAGATAAATCTCTCTCTCCCACGGAATCATATTTTCTAACTCTGTTAATGAGTATTTATGATGCTGCATCATAGCAAAATTAATTTTATAGTATGACTCAAGATTAGTATGAGCCATACTTAGCTGAAAAAACTTGCCAGACCCTCAAGTACAACTTCAGATTCAACTCCTGTATTAGGATTCTTTACAGTAATTAAATGAGACAATTTTGGCATTGTGGTGAAGAAAGTTTCAATTTGTTTAAACTGCTTACTGTTTAGTTGATCAACAAATTCTGTCAATTCTTTTTTTGAACAGTCAGTTGCTTCCCAACTTTCTTCTTCATTATATACCATCTCAATGCAAGAAGTAATCATATCAAGTGATTTGCTCACATCGCTTGAATTATCACTTACTTCAAAATTATTATCAATAAATTGATCGAAAGAAGGATACTTCAATTTCATTGAATACTCATCATCCAACTTAATGATGTTCTTATGATCCTTATTCTTTTTAACCTTAATTGAATCGATGTCAATTGACATTTCTACAGTCGTTTCACCATCATCAGGGCAGGTAATATTTACTTCCACATTTTCCCCTACAGATTTTGAACGCACATTAAGAAAAATATATTCAATATCAAAAGTGGCAAGAGATTCTACTTTAACACCTCTCGTTAGAATACAATCATTCAAAATTTGAACTATTCCATTAGAAATCTGCTTCATATCTTCAGATTCTAATGCCAATAATAAAACTTTCTCTTCCTTAACTAAGAAAGGACGATATTTAATTTTTTTTCCAGTAGAAGGCAATTCCAACTCATAAGTAGGAGTATTAATCTTGGGTAAAGGCATAATCTTTCAATTATAAGTATTGTTATTTATTGTAGTTCCTCTAGAGGATATGGTCTTAGATTTATCGGTGATCTATTTACATATTCCTCAAAGGAAAGAAGAGATTGAGCATTTGGATTAAATTTGTTTAAAGAATTATCATCTGGTGGAGATTCATTAGGACTTGGTTTTGAGTTATTGCCTTTGTGATTCACAATATAACGATCATAATTAAATGTCACATTAACTTTGAGTAAGTCCGCAGTTCCATAAGAAACTGGAATCGATGTCATCGTCTTAGGAAATACATTCTTGAATTGATAACATATTTTTCTTTTTGTTTTATTGTAGTTTCTTTCAAATTTAGTAATATACATTGTTTCTATTTTATATCCATTAGGTCCTTCTGGAAATCTCATTCTTCTATAGTAACTTAAATCATCTTCGTTAATTCCACTTCCACTTGAAATATAATCTATCCATCCCTCAAAAAGTATTATATTCTCATAACAATCATCAACATAAAAAGTGAAATCGATATCAGTATATAATCTCGTATGAGCAAACTCTTGTGGTATTCCTATAAAATCACCTTTTGTTTCTGCAGTTGCAAATCCACTTGTTGGAAGAGATGCATCAGAACAAAGAAGTCCAGCCTTACGAGATGTAAAATCTTTTAAGTCAGTTCCAAATCTTGTTTTAATATGATTTAATATAGGAGTTTTTAGAGAAGAAAAACTCACCTCATAGTGATTTGATTGTGATATTTTACCAAAAATATCCTTAGCATCTCTTACCAAATTATTTCTAATTGGTGGTATTGCCATCTATAAATACCTATACGACTACTTTATTATTAGTTATTTAGATGTCATATAAGGGATATTACAAACCATCTTATCCTAGAAAGTATAAAGGTGATCCAAACAATATCATTTATCGTTCCTTATGGGAGCGTAAATTTATGAGAGATTGTGATATGAATGAAAATATTTTAGAATGGGGGAGTGAAGAAATTATTGTCCCCTATCGTTCTCCAGTTGATAATCGATACCACAGATACTTCCCTGATTTTTATATCAAGGTTAAAGAGAATAATGGTAAGATTAAAAAAATGATTATTGAGATTAAACCATATAAGCAGTGTATTGAACCCAAAGTCCAAAAGAGAAAGACAAAGGGTTATATCTATGAAGTTGTTGAATATGCCAAAAATCAGGCAAAATGGAATGCTGCTAAAGAATGGTGTTTAGATCGTGGTTATGAGTTTAAAGTTCTTACAGAAAACGAACTCGGTATTAAGTAATGCCAAGAAAGACACTCAAACAAAGAAGAAATCCAACAGATGATCAAGAAAATCGTGTGCGTGGTGTTGTTCGTGGTTTGATTGGCACAGAAAAAGTTGATGATATTATGACAGAACTCATCAGTGTTTTGTCTGAAGGTGGAAAAATTCCACAAGTTGATAAATATTATACATTCTTTTATAATGCAAAAACACCAGGAATTCAATACGATCAACATCCTCTCGTAGGTGTGACTGATGTTTATACTTGGGGATTTCGTGGGATTAACTTCCACTGGGGTGATAGAAGGCAATATGATTACAATCAAATCATTGGTGGACTCTACGAAATCTATCCAGAAGAAATGTCCGATGTCATAGAACTCGGTTTTGCTAAAGTTCGATCTAAATAACTAAAAAGGGAAAAATATAAATGGAAATCCCATATGCAAATTCTAATCCCCTAATAGGAACGGAGGTCGGAGGAGGACCTGATTTTCAAGAATCTGTAGAAATTGGCACTGGGCAATTAAGTGTTCCGAAACAAATACCTGCCGAAAATGTAGAATACAAACTTGACTTAGAAAAATTTAAAAGAAGAGAAACAAAAAAGAAAAATCCAAAAAATAAACAAATATTGAGATATCCCCTTGCAGTATTGAATGAAAATACTGATTATTTACATATAAAAGTGCTTGATTATGAACCAATAGGAGGAGGACTTGTAAGTGATTCAACAAGGAGGCAAAATGAAAAAAGTAGTAAAAGTATATTGCAAGATATAATTTTACCTATGCCATCAAATGTTCAAGATGGCAATACAGTATCATATTCAGACTCAAATATGAATACGATTACTGCAACGGCACTTAAGGGAATTACGGAGGTTATGGATGTAGGGCAGGGTTTATTTACTCAAAATTTTAGTGATACGGCAGCAGCTGCAAAAGGTAAAGTTGAAGAGGCATTAGAAAACAAATTAGATGCGTTTGGAGGAACAGCAGGACTGCAATCTTTGGCAACAAAATATTTTGCATCACAGGCAATTGCAGTTTTTGGTGGAAATGTATCCATAAATCAATTACTTGCAAGGGAACAGGGAGTAATATTTAATCCAAATATGGAACTTTTATTTAATGGTCCAACATTACGTGGATTTGGGTTTTCTTTTAAATTTACTCCTAGAACTTCAGATGAATCAGAAGAAGTTAAAAATATTATAAGAGTGTTTAAACAATATATGGCGCCAAAGACAACAACAAGTGGTGCTGGTTCTAATGTTAGTGCTACTTATTTGGGTACACCAAGTGTCTTTGAATTGTCGTATAAAAAAGGATCTGAAAACCATCCATACTTAAATAGATTTAAGCAGTGCTTTTTGGAAAATATGGCGGTGAATTATACTGGAGAAGGTACTTATGCTACTTATGAGGAGGGTGAGCCAATATCAATGATAATGACATTACAATTTAAAGAACTTCAACCAATTTATGATGTTGATTATGCTGAGACAGATACCACAGTAGGATACTAAAAATGGGATACTTTAGAGAACTACCAGATTTAGAATATCAGTCATTTTTGTCTGATGCAATTTCATCTAAAGACTATCTAACAGTCAAAAACTTATTCAGGAGAAACAAGTTACGTGATGACTTACAGAATGTCTTCACACTTTTTAATAGGTATGAAATACCTGAAGGTGCAAGACCTGATATTGTTGCAGAGGAATTTTATGGCAGTGATCAACTTGATTGGGTTGTTTTAATAACTGCCGGTATCATTAATGTAAGAGATGAATGGCCATTATCTAATTACCAATTATACAGATATGCAGAAGAAAAATATGGTGTTGAAAACTTATCAAATATTCGTCACTATGAGACAAAAGAAATTAAAGATTCGAAAAATAGATTAATTCTTTCTGCTGGTAAAGATGTTGATGAAGATTTTACTTTAAATTATAGTGATAATGGTTCTAATGTTTCTTTATCTGGTAGTGATATTAGGATAGGAATCACTAACTGGACATATGAAACACGTAAAAATAATGAAAAATCTTCTATCTTTTTACTAAAACGAGAATATCTACAACAATTTTTGAATGATATGAGGGAGATTATGACTTATGGATTATCTTCAGAATACATTAATGAATCACTAATTCGTACCGAAAATACTAAAGTCACAATCCCCAACTAAACTCAACCTTCTGCTAATGCTGCAAAGTAAGATAGAGTATCATCATCATCGTTTTCGGAACTCTTTGGCACAATATCGGGGTCGTTAAATCCACCATTATCACTACTTAGAGAGTTCAATTCATCTTTCATGCTTTGAGGCATAGGACTGGAATCTCCACGATTTTGAGCACGAAACTCCTCTTCTTCCTCAATACTCTCTTGGTCTTGAAAGTTGGGAGTACCCTTAATACCAAGAACATAATCAAGACGCTTCTTCAAAGTATCATAGTCCTTGAATTGATCTGCACCAGTAAACTCTTCCAAAGAATATTCTTTCTTCCAGATTGCTTCCATCGCATCATCGTCGTCCAATAGTGAATCTTGACGAGCAAACTCAGAAGAGTCATAGTTGCGATAACCGGCAACATTCTTTGCCTTCAGTTTGAAGTTAGCGCCCTGCCAGAAGTCAAACGGATCGATTGCTTCCTCATCCTCAAACTCAGGTTGCATAGCAGCAGTGATCTTATCAAAGATCTTCTTACCAAACTTATAGAGCATTACCTTACCCTCATTCTGAGGATTAGCAGGATCTTTGACTACATAGATGTTTGCAATATAAGTCAGTTTGCGTTTCTGCTTACGTGCCTGATCTTTGCCAGCATCAGTACCGTTGTTCCACAGCATCGTGTTATACTCAGACACAGGATCTTTCTGACCCAGAGTAGTCAGAGAGTTCTCAATATACCAACCACCAGGACCTTGGAAGGCATGAGAATACAGTTTTACGAAAGGAAGATCTTCTCCCTCAGGTGCAGGAAGGAAACGGATAACTGCATAACCGTTACCACCTTTATCAACTTCAAGTTTCCACAGACGATCATCGCCTGCACTACCTGCATTATTCATTTTTTCGACTTCTTTGACCAATTTCTGAGTCAGGGAGCCAAGTTTAGATTGCTTCTTAAGGTCAGCAAAAGACATTCGGATTACCTCGGATTTGTTTGGATTTGTTGAATTTACTTAGATAGTATAACAAGGATTGCTTCAACCGTCAACATACTCTCTGAGAGACTTAATAGTTGAATTCATACTATCAAATAAAGTTTGCATATCAGTCTCTGGTGGAAAACCCATCAGAGCAACAGATTTGCGGAGATTCTCTTTCATCTCAATTGCTTGAGGATCTTCTGAAAGAGAAAGTCTAGTATACATCACTTTTTGCTTGTCAAGCAAGTTTGTGAGTAAATCAATATGTTCAAGTTTTTCTTCATTAGACATTGCACTGAAAGACATAAGACTTCCATAAATTTTTTCTTGCATTCTGTTTATTTCACTCAGTTCTTCCTGAATGATTTCAGATTCAAAAAAGTTACTCATCTACAATATCCCTTAAAATCTTTTTATACTTGAACATATCAAGATTATTTAGAAAGGGTTTGTACTTTGAAATTTTAAGACTGACATTTTCCCATATAGGGTCATTTAGTTTTTTGTCGAAATTATTCTTAAAAGAAAAAATTTTTTCAAATATAACTAAAGTTTCAAGACTTATATTTCCACCAAGATATCTTTTTAATAGAATTGGATGTCCTCTCGAACAATCGAATACATTTTCCAATTTATTGTTCGAGAATAATTCATCACTCTGTTCTTTGAATAAGTATGTCAAACTCTGTTGCCTCTTTATCCAATCTGAATATGTTCTTTCTCCAGAATTGATGATTTCTCCTATCCACAAGTTTTGTGGGTTATCGGTAGCAGCAAAATTTGATACAAGAAATTTTACGACTTCTTCATTATCATATTTACGACTGGTTTTTTCAAACCAATATCTATCACGTCTTTTATTGAAAGATGTAATAGATGCTCTAGTTTTAGCACCATATTTGAAGAAGTCATATTTTGGATTTGTAAAGTGATTTTTTAATGACAAATAATGTTGATAGACCTCAAATGGTTTCACTTTCATAAAGGCAATTTTGCTCTCGAAGTTCTTTTCATAAAGTTGAGTCTTGTAGCATCCCACTTCAATTTTTCTTTGAGTGGTTTTGAGATTAGTTTTGTTACCGATTCTATTTCAAGATCATTCACTTGACAATAATGAACAATTGCATCAATATAATTAATATTTTCTTCGGCAACAATTTTTTCAATTTCTATTGCAAATTTTGCAGGTGTTAGAAATTTACTTTGAATTGCATTTTCTAATTCTTTATTCGGTTCCATAGAGTTCCAATTTATCTCTAACAAACTTTCTAATATATTCGGAAAGAAGTTTGATGTACTTTGATTTGTCTCGTTCTTCATAGACGACGCATTCTCCATTTTCACAGGCCATAATGATTACAAGTTTTTTGACAGAAATACCTGTCAATTCATACAGCATACAACCATATGCCATGCACTGTACAAAATAGTGTTCGATCCACTCTCGTGGTTTTGGTTTCTTTGAAGTTTTAAAGTCAATTATTGCTAACTCACCCTCGTATTCCGCAATACAAT
>JGI10211J34971_10002411_pt1 | contig 15240 bp, 15 predicted proteins | sample Etolagsediment_FD_34971 | JGI IMG/M metagenome (IMG submission 34971) | reverse complement strand
AACTTTTTTCCCAGCAACCCAAGAACACGTTGAACTTTTCGAATCCCTATATCTGTATAATCATCACGCTCCAGGGCTCCAATAGTAGTCCGATCAAGATGAGCCAGATCGGCCAGTTTTTGCTGGCTCCATCCATTTTCTTTTCGTAGCACTCTTATAAGTCCTCCGATATAGCTTAAATCACTCATTTCCACCCCTCATCATTAGCAGTCCCAAAAAACAACTATTTTGATGACAATATCCAACTTATTCGGAACAATCAACTAAAATGATGGAAATATGTATCATAAGATAGCGTCATAAAGATTGACATGCCGCTCAGCTATTGTCTCGAAAGAATATGTAGACAGCATTTTTTGACGAGCATCGCCCTGTGCGGACCTTCACACCAGGTGAAACAGGCGCAATGTGATGAATATGGCAACCATGGCCCTGGAAGAGGCATATTATAACGAAGAAAAAACCGTCACCGCCGGGATTAGTTACAACTCAGACTGGTTCAATGAATTCAAGCGAAACGGAGACACTTGCGAGGGGACTCCGGTGCCGAGGGGATAACTCCCTCCGCCCTTTCTTTGTTCCATTTGCTGACAGGGATTCGTGCCTGTGATTATTGTTGGATTATTTTATGAGAATCTACAATTGCGACGCATCTGCCAAAAAAGCTTTGGATGAAATTGACGGAACTGCAAATGTGAAAGTGAATCCTGAAAAGAATGAAACGCGTTATAATGGGATGTGGATACCGAAACGATACAAGAGATTATTGTTAAAACTGGCTTCGAGGTAGTTGGATAAGTTAATTTCTTACATGGAGAGATAGAGTCTATATGACAGCACTATAACACAAAAATGAATGTAAGAGCTTTGAGGTCGCTGGTGTAATATTATTTTACAATTTACCAACAGCTGTCATTTTATTTGTCAATCACAATTCAGCACATCTACTCACATCTAACAACGTTGAGTTACACCAACTAAGCAAAAACAGAGTAAACACCGGCAACACAAACAAACCACCAAAGGTGGCGTTAAATTTGCAAGACAACCAGCATCTCACTAAATATAACTGCTCACCGACTAAAAATAAGACGGAAAAATAATGGTTACGTTACCCCCACAAAAAAAGAGAATCGGTTCCGCCGGGTTTTCTCTTGTCGAAATAGTAATTGTGATAATACTTATCGGGATTGTTTCAACTGTAGCCGCTCCACTTCTCCTTAATTATTTACCCAACATGCGTCTAAAAAGTGCTGCTCGAGATTTGTTTTCCAGCATGCAAGAAGCACGGATGGCGGCGATAAAAAACAATTCCCCAGTAGCGATCATTTTCAACAACAGTGGTGATGCCGACCCAACAAACGATAGCTATGCAGTGTATGACGATCCAGGCCCTGATGGAAACTGGGGAACACTTGCAGACAACAATCTGGTTAAAGCTACCAATCTGATTACATATAAGGGCGATGCACAATTTGGCCATCTTGGACTTGCAGGCAATCAAAGTGTTACAGGGGGGCTATTCCCTGGTGATCATATCAGCTATGGTGGCCTTGCCCCAGCCAACCCTAAATGGGTACTGTTTAATGAAAGTGGAACCGCTAATGGGGGATACGTCTACCTCGATAACGGCTCGAGTCTTTTTGCAGTTGGAACACGAACAAGTGGCTTTATAAGCTTGCAACGATGGCAGGGGGGGGCAGCATGGGAATAACAGCACCAGAGAACAACAAATTCACCACGGCTAACACAAGAGGTTTCACCCTGATCGAAATGTTGATAACCCTACTCCTTTCAGCACTGGTTATGGCTGCAGTTTACACATCGTACCTTGCCCAGCAGAAAAATCATTACAATCAAGATGCTATTGCTGAAATGCAACAAAACATACGCGCAGCCATGCTTTACATGACTCGTGACATAAGGGAAGCCGGCTGCGACCCTACTGGATTTGCGGATGCTAAAGTTCGAGTTGCTCAGCCGGGTGTTTTTCGTTTCACTCGAGATATCGGCGGAACGCTCGGCCAACCTAACCTCGCCAATGGAGTTATTGATCCCGATGCCAGCCAGCAAGAGGACGTAACTTATGGATTCTCAGTAGGCTCTTTCGACGGTAACTCCAACGGCATAGCGGATGGCGGCATTGGTGCCGACTGGAGTAGCCCAGGAGAGTTAGGAAAAGACACAGGGGCTGGTTTTCAGTCTATCGCCGATCTCATCAGTGCCATTGAGTTCAATTATATTCTAGCAGATAATACCACGACCACAACCCCTACCAGCACTCAACTCAACTCTATCGTCGGTGTTCAGGTTTCCATTTTAGCACGTGCCCCTCGAGCAGACTCCGAATATAATGCAAACATTACCTACACCACGGCAGCTGGAACAAACTGGGGCCCATTCAATGACAACTTCCGCAGACAGCTGGCCATAACAACAATACAATGCCGCAACCTGGCGATGAAGTAGAGTGAGGGCAACATGAAAAATGACAGCGGATTTACGCTTATTGAAGTACTGGTGGCCATGCTCATCCTTTCCCTTGGTATTATCGCTGCCGCTGCAATGCAGCTAAGCGCAGCGCAGGGAAACAACTCGGCAAGCTACCGCAGCGCCGCTACACACCTTGGCCTTTCTTTTCTGGAAGAATTGAAACGCATGGACTTTGATGACACTAGTACTTACCTCGGTGAGAATGCTAACGGTATATCTCTAGATGACGGAAAGGCTGAGGCCAATGCAGGACAGGCATTGCCAATCAGTGTTGACCACCAGTTTATTCCCGCTGATTTCCCGTCATTTGCATCAGCCTACCAGCTCGTTGGACAGACATTGGTCGACAATAAAGGGCATCAGTTTACAATCTTCTGGAATGTTGATTATGAGAAAACAGCAGGCTCTCCGGTGGAATCCAGTTCAGGGGTTCCACCCTATTGTACTATTCGCCTGTTTGTTTACTGGAACAGCCCTACAGATTCGGGTAGAAACCATCTGGAATTCACGACAATAAAGTACAATAATGTCAAGGTGTAAAATGACAACTATGGATACGAAGATACGCCAATCAAACTCAGCCCCTCAACTTTGTAAAGACGAGCAGGGGTTTATCTTAGTCCTCTCACTCATGGCTCTAGTGATGGTCAGCCTACTCGGTGCCTGGGCACTCACGACCTCCACATTTGAGATCAAAATAGCAGGAAACGAGCAAATCAAAGAAGCCAGTTTTAACATTTCAGAAGGAGGCGTATACTTGGAGGGTTCCAAGTTGGGGTTCACCACTTCAACAAATTTCAATTGGTATAACGTCTCTGACCCTTCCACCCTTAACCAACTGTTACTTCCACCGCTCGGAACTGCTGGCTATGATCCTGGGGACGATATCCCCGCTGCCGTCGAAGCAAATATTACAATCGCCAACATTGAAGGCACCCCTAACGACGCGACAATGTGGCCACGCCAGAACTTGACCGCAGACTTAAGTACCAATGCCACAGTAGATGCCCATGTCGCAGATGATTCTTCAGACTATGCATACCTTGTGAGGTATCTTTATCCAGACATTCCCCCAAAAGGATACGATGCCGGATCTTTTGCAGCGTACAAATTCCGATTAAACGCGGAACAAACTATCACCGTCGAAATTGGTGGTTTAAAAGTTGGCGTGAAAGCGGCAATATAAAACTTATTTTTAATAACAAACCTTGTCACCCCATCAACACAGATGCTTATAGCTAAACTTGGTGAAGGAGAAAAAATTATGACACGACCACAGCTGTTCAATAAAAACTTAAATATGGTCTTTTTTCTGTGCACTATTTTCTTTTTTACCACCACCCTAAGCTCTATAGCCACCGCACGTGATACCGATATATACGACGTGAATACTAAGCAAAACGCTTACGTTCTCATGGATAACTCTGGAAGCATGGACTATGGTGTCTATGAATTTAACATTGATTATGGGGCAATGTATGACTACTTGATAACCCTCAACGACAGTAACCCGCCCAGTAATGATTATATATGGGACACGGTGAATGATTGGGCAGCCTTTTACCAAAACCACCGGGAAATGAGAAAAATTTTTCTCTGGCCAGGTAAAATGCGTGTCACTGTCACCAGCATTGATGGAGAGACGGTGGCCTTTACGGGAGATGCAGCAGACCCCGAATATCTGTGGTACTCCGGTCAAATCGTCGACACAAATACTCTACTGGATGAATCTGGTAATCTTATTTACGATGGCAGTGGAACTCAGCGTTTAACCGTCGATGCAGAGGGCCATATCCTGTTTGATGGTAGCAGGCTCCCCCTAAACCAAGACATCAAACTCCACGATCTTCAACAGCTTTACGACGGCTCAGTAATTGACAATGGGTTTGGAGGACTCCTTAATGCTCCAGGCTATCTTTTCAGTGGATACGAAGGCGTTACAACCGGCTCCCTTGATGTTGCCGAGAACGGTGATGAATATATTTATTTTTTCGTCACAGGCAACTGGACAAACATGCAGGCAATGTACAACCTTCATTACACTGAAAACCCTGGCCCCCACGCAGCCAGCGGGGATCCGGCCTGGAAGCATGAGCTCTTTCCCATTTCTACCAATGCGTGGTCACCCATAGACCATACTGCGGAGTATCCTGAAGAGGCCTCCCCTGCCGCCCCTGAAACAAACTATCCTAACAATGTCAGCCTCAATGACGCAGAGCCTGTAAGAACCATAGTGCATAACGGTGCCGCACAAATACAGGTTCATTTTTCCTCCTTCGACGTGGAAGCCAACTTTGATTTTGTCTACCTCTATGACACCAGTAACAATCTGATCGCTAGATACTCAAATAACAACAATCCTGCTGACGGCTGGTCTGCTGCCATTACCGGCGACACAGTAGTCATTAAATTCTCATCTGATGGCAGCATCACTGGTACCGGATATGAGATTGATAAAATCCGAGTCACATACCACCTCGATTCCTATCTGATGCAAAACCGTATGGATGTAGCCCAAGACGCTATGACATATGCCGTTGACGAGTTTGAAGGTAAAATTGACTGGGGATTCGCCACATTTAACTACCAGGGGACCACTGGTGTTGGTGCAAATCTACAGGCTGCACTGGCCAGTAGCAACACTGCCATTAAAACAGCCATTGCCGGTAGCAAACCTCTATATGGTACACCACTTGGTGAAGCCTTACAGGATGTCTGGTATGGCGGTTATTGGATTAAACGCAGCGCACTGGACAACGTTGAATGCAGAAAGAACTATGTCATAGTGATGACAGACGGTTTTCCATCAGACGATGAAGACTGGGAACGGATAGGAAATAACAATCCCCATATAACCTTTACAGATGCTGACGGTGATGGCTGGACCGCTGACCCTTATCAGTCTGCAACTCCACCTGCAAATTACTATGATGATGTTGCTCACTGGATGTACACACATGACTGGCAAAGCGACACCGCTATCAGTGACCCGGATGGTGCTATAATTACTGACCCTGCCAATTCTTACAACAATGTTATCACACATCATATAGCTTTTGGCGCAAGACACCCTCTCCTGCAAGATGCTGCTGGAGAATCTGGTGGTCAATATATTACCGCTTACAACAAGACACAGCTGGTTGCAGCTTTTTATGCCCTTGCACTGGAAATGACTGAAGCTATATCTTTCACGGCTCCTGTTGTTTCTGTTGATGCGCAAAATAAGATCCAAAATGGTGATGACTTATATATGGGACTTTTCCTTCCCCAGGGCAATAGTAGTTGGGTCGGTAATCTAAAGAAATATCGTTTAGGAGATGGAAGCACTGACCGGCCAGATATCTGGATGATTTACGATGGAGGAAATAATGAGGCCATTACCAGCAACGGGGAATTTAAGGACAACCTAACGGCCTTCTGGGCAGACGATTTCGATCCAAACGATTCTGACAACTATGGTGCCGCAGATGTTAAGGAGGATGGTGTAGGTGAACTTCTGGCAGAAAGAGCCGCAGCAAACCTTACCGCGACGACCTACTGGGAACGTCCTATTTACACTTACCTCTCCGGATCTCTGATTGAATTCAATCAAAGCAATATCAGCAGCGCTGACTTAACCGTTGCAGACGATGCGACCAGGAACGCATTGGTTAATTACGTTCATGGTTACACCAATGAAGCCGATGCCATATCAGGTGCCCCCTTACTGGCACGCGACTGGGTACTAGGGGCCATAATTCACTCTCGCCCAACCATCATCGACTACTACGACCCAAGTGATATTAGTGTGTTACTAAAGCGATATATCGTAATTGGGGCCAATGATGGCATGTTGCATGTCTTTGATGATGCAGACGGTGAGGAAATATTTGCTTTTATTCCTCCAGACATCCTGCCGGAACTAAAACTCCTGCCAATTACTCCTTTAGTGGACACGGTGGATGGCGACATCACGCTATATCGGCGCGACAAGCAACCGAAATACCTTATATTTGGCGAACGACGAGGCGGTGAATATTATTGGGCACTTGATGTCAGCAAGAGCGACCCGCTATTGTGGGACGTTGCCTGGAGTTACACAAATGCTGAGATCAAACAATCCTGGTCTGAAGTTGCCGTTTCAAAGATTCCGATAGGTATAGATTCAAATGGTGTTCCTACGTTCAAAGACGTTGCTATTTTCACTGCGGGCTACGACCCTGAAGAGGATAATTTTCCAGAGCCCTTTCTTGATATTGACAACAATGGCACACCATTTAAAGCCAATGGCCAAATTGACACGGTAGAATGGAAGTCTTCAAATGCCGATCAAGATGTCAACAGCAACAATATATACGACAAATACAACCCTGACATCAATGAATACGGTCGTGGAATATATGTGGTTGATATTGACGACCCAACAGCAACAATTGCCGGTATCTTGCCATTTTCTGTCAGCTATGGCGCTGCAGATGTTACCACCGGATCTACTCAAACACTCACCGGTATGAAATATAGCTTTCCCGCCAGTCCTTCAGTGGCCAACTTTACAGAAAAGTATCTTTACCGACAAACTATTTCAGGAGTTGTCACCCCTAGAATCAGTATGCAGCCTGGGATTTTCAAAGTTTTATATGCAACCGACATTTATTCAAACCTCTACAGAGTGGAATTTGATTTTGATATTGACATAGATCGTACAGATCCGGATATTGCGAACTGGACATGGACCTCGTCACATGCATGGAAAGTCAGCAAGGTTTTCTCCGGCAACCCCGGTAGTGATAATCAGAGTGGCACTTACGCCGGCAACGATGACAACAATGACCCATGGCGTAAAGCGTTCTACTCACCGGCAATATCCTGGGGGGGGTCCTGTCGTTACTTCGATAAGGGAAACTATGTTCCCCTCGATGAAAAAACCACCTTCTACGGACAGTACGATATTGCATCTCTCTTTTTTGGCACGGGCGATCGCGAGCACCCAACATACACAATGATCCGGAACCGCATGTATGGGGTGTATGATGACTCTAAAGTTTACGCCGAACAAGACAGTGGTGCAGGAATCACCCCCGTAACGGTTACAACATTCCCATACACAGAAAAGGATTTATTGAATCTCTCCTGTGACGAGCTTGACGTAAATACCACCGTCAACTCCGGCGCAACCAAGGAGGAGTTGAAGGAAGATTTCACAGACGATGCCACCTACACTCCGGTCGCAGACCTGGAGTATGAAAATGGGGTCAATGAAGACGATGCCAAAGGCTGGTTTATTATTCTCGAAGATCAGGGTGACGCCACAGCATGTAGCCATTGCTCATACGCCACGGTTGACGACGCGACAACAACTGACCGTGACAACCATGATGGTGAAAAAATATTGAGCAAACCTATACTGTATGCTGATATTCTTTATTTCACTTCCTATCAGCCATCTGTTGAAGATCCATGCAATCCACTAGGTAACGGTTTAGCATATTCCATTAATTATTGTGATGCCACAGCAGCGTATGATCTCAACAGCAACAATGGAAGCAACAGGGATGTAACAGATCGTTATAAAAAGTATACAGGGATCCTTGGTATTCCATCCGGCTTCGCTGTAATTAATCGCCACGGTGAGGCGGGTGCAATGGCCATGATCGGCTCTAAAGTCATCGGTCCTAAGGGGCCGGACGATTTCACCATCGATAGCCCTGGAATGGGACTCGAGCTCTACTACTGGCGTGAAGAAAATAGCCAGAAACCATAATTACAATCTTCAGGGAGCCGGTCCTGCTTTAAGCATCGGCTCCCATCTAAATTTAAGGAGAATACAATGAAAATTCGATTCCTTTCCGTTTTATTGCTCTTATTTTTCAGTATCCCTGGCCATGCTGCCGTTATACTGGAAACCGAGATTATCAGTGGCAAAGTAACTCATATTGATGCAGTATCGATCACACTCAGTAATAATGATCGCTTTCTTTCCACTAAGGTACACTCTGGAAAACTACCATTCCAGATAAACCAGATGATCACACTTCGTTATTTTAAAAAAGCAGATGGAACACTTGTTTATGTTGAGGCTGCTTCAGGGAATAATTCACTTAAACCTGCTAACACGCAACGTCCGCGGCAAAACTCACAATTTAACTAACCCAGGTATTGTTAAGCATACCTACCACACCTGACCCTGTAAACCAGTAATGATTGATAGGGTCAGGTTATTTGCATTAACCAAGAGTAAGGCAATAGCAATGGTGTACTTTCGGTAAGCCTGCCATGAACTGCTAACGCCTTCCTGGTACAATCGGCGGATCATTTCAATTATGGAGGATAGCCGATGCATAACACCACCCCAGCAGTTTCCCATCTTTCTCTCACCGAAGTACAATCTCAATTCACAGCCTGGCGTAACGCCAGAACATCTCGCGAACATATACATGAAGCTCTCTGGTCTCAATGAGGGCTATATTGATCTGAGAACAGCCCCATTGTCACTGTTTTCGGAAAATAGATCCGTCCCCTATTTACGTTTTCGGGAAATAGATTCGTCCCCTATTTATGAGTATTCCTGAGGATTTATCTTCAGAGGGTGCCGGATTCTCTTTTCTTTTTGCTGTCCGGGCGTATAAGATGAAGGTTGGGCGGATCGTAGGTAAGAACAAAAGAGTCTTTTATCTCAGGCAGTTGAGACATGAACTCGGGGGTTAGTTGTTCTAATCCCTGGGGGGCTTCACCATATTTACCAATATAGGCATTCAACCCTTTTTGTACTTCCAGAGCTTGTTCAAAAATTGCGATTTCTTCTTCATAACGGGTGCGAACCATCTCGTCTTTTTCTCCGACAAGCAAGGTCTTCAGTGAAATCAATCCAGCGGTAATATCTCCACCTTGCGCGGAAAGCAGAGCGGCCAGATGGCTAAACATGGGAGGGGCCTTGGGGAGTTTTGCCGCTTCCGCAAAGGCCTCGGCCCCTTTCAATGGCTCATTCATCGAAAGGAAAAAATTGGTGCCATAAAAGAAACGGAGGACAAGGTCGTCGGGGAAGGCTGCGATTCCGGTTTCAAACACTGTGGCTGCCTTGGCGGCTGACTCTGGTGAAATGGGGGAAAGAAATGCCTGACAGAAATAATAGGGGTCAATAAAGCGGGGATAAAGCTCCGTCATAACCGCAAAGTTATTTCCTAAGGCATCCGCGTAGCTGGTGGGCGGGGTACCGGAGCGAACCCCACCGAGAAAGACACTGGTGCGGATAAAGAGCATTTCCGCCGCCAGTTGTTTGACATATCCTGCGGCGATCTTTTGAAAGCTGACCGGCAGGGCAAGTTCCAGAGTAATATCCCTTTCCTTGGCCTTTTGTTCCCGAATGGTGAAAACAAGTCCATACAGGACAATGAGACTGGTGAAAATAATGGTGCGGGCAATCATCATTGCAGGTCCCGCCGGGTATAGATGAGACAAGCCAGCCACAGGACAATAACGACATAAAGCGTTGACAGGCCAAAGGGCAGCAAGATCTGGGAGGCAATCGGTGCTGTGTCACTGGAAGCAACCAGGGTTTTGAAATCCAGCCAGGAGAAGTCAGGAAAAACAGCGGTCAGCCATTTGAGCATGGCAGCAAGACCCTGGTCGGCATCAGCGCCACCTTTCTGTTGGAAAGCCTCTCTGACCACCGGGAGCCCGGTACAGATAAAATAATAGCAGAGGGTGAGAAGCAGTACCGGGAAGCTGCCCCGCACGGCGCTTGAAAACAGGAGGATAACGGCCAGAAGCATCAGTTGAATCCAGTACAACCCGGCTCCGGCCAGAAGATAAAAAGGAAATGACAAGTGCTGAAAATAGGCCGCTCCAACAGAACCTTTGATGAAATTCAACACCAACCAGCCTAACCCCCCGAGGATGACATTCAGCGCCAGCAAGAGCAGCGCCAGCCCCGCATACAGCGCCAGGGCATATTCGGTGCGGGAGATGGGGCGGGCCATGAAGGTATGCAGCGCCCCGCGTTCGCTGTCCCAGGCCATAACCTGGACTCCGTGAAAAAGCAGAAAGATGAAACCGGTCAGCCAGGTGATGGAAAAAAGAAAATCGTTGCTGGCCCGGCCTATATCGCGCGGGATAAAATCAAAAAAGAGCAGGCCGCCGGTGATTCCGGCCAGGGCGAAAAGAACCAGGCCGATTAAGGCGTGCCGCCGCAGGCCGTCAAGGATGATGAGGCGGGCCAGGGTGCTGACGCGGCGTGCGGAGTCGAAAGGATTACGCATGGCCTTCCTCCTTTTTAACCCGGCTGACAAAGGCCTCGGCCATGGATGGCGCGCCTTCCGCGGCGGCCAGTTCGCCGGGTGCGCCATGAAACAGTTTCTTCCCCTTGTGCAGGAGCAGGATGTTATCCACCAACCGGTCCACATCCTCAAGGATATGGGAACAGAAGAGGATGGTCTTGCCCGCCTCTTTCAACTGGGTGATGAGGTCAATGATCTTTTTGCGGCCCATGGGGTCAAGGCCGCTCATCGGTTCGTCGAGAATCAGCAGTTCCGGGTCGTTGATCAGGGCAATGGCGAAGTTGGCCCGCTGCTGCATCCCCTTGGAGTAGGTGCGCAGGGGGCGACGGCGGACTTCCCAGAGATCAAGGGTGGTGAGCAGCTCCCGGCTGCGCTCATGCAACAGTTCCCTGGGGATGTCGCAGGTCGCGCCGGTAAAACGAAGCAGGTCGTGGACCGAGAGATTGGCCGGGAAGTTGGCCACCTCCGGCAGATACCCGATCTGTTGGCGGACGCGCGGACTGCTGGGCGAACCGTCAAAAAGCTGAATGGAGCCGCTATCCGGCCGGATAAAGTCCATGAGCAGTTTGATGCTCGTGGATTTACCGGCCCCATTGGCCCCGATAAGGCCAAGGGTTTCACCCTTGGCGACGCCGAAAGAGAGACCGGCAAGGGCGGTATGGGCTGCAGCGCCGATTTCTTTCGAGTATGTCTTGGAAACAGTCTGAAACAGTATCATGGGCGTTGATAACCAAAGTCTTCTTTTTTGATTTTCCGGCATTAATGCTACTTTTTCATATTATCGAAAAGGCGGCTGCCTGCCCTTGATATCGGGCATGGATATGCGGAAGATTATGGCGTTCATCATTGTAAAAGTAAAGACAAATAATGATTTCGCTAAACATACTGATGGTGGGCATGGCGTACCTTTCGGGGGATATTTTGTCAAAAGCCTGTTGGGCAAATGATTGATAACGGTAACTGATGTTGAGCGGAAAGAAATGCTATGGCAGAGCAGCAGGGGAAGAAAAACAAGTCAACCCTTGAGGCGGGTCTTGTTGAAAGGGTGAAGAGCATTGTGGGGGGATTTGGCGAAATTGGAATAAAAATTAATCCGTCCCCTTTTCCCGTCCAAATAAAGAAAACAGAAAAAAAGGCACTCCCTAACCAGAGAGTGCCTTTTATAATATCATGTATAGTAAAAACTTATTTTGCTACCCAGGTACCACCAACTGCGGCGATATCATCTGCGGCCACGGTGTTAGCTGCTACAGATGCCGTATAGAGAGCATTAGTCAGCGCTGCAGCGGGAGCGAGAAGCGCAACGTTTTGATAGACATTAGTTGATTCTGCATCAACTGCGAATGTTGTATCGCCAGACAGGTGTTTGGCTACGGTCTGATAAGTTGCAGTGGGAACTAACTGCAGAGGGGCAGTATTTCCCAAAACCAAAACCGAGACACCATTGCCAATAGAAAGTGCTGTGCCCCTTGCTGTGTTTCCTGAGTCTATGGTGGAAAGGCCATCACCAATTCCATCACCACCTAATACAGTAGCGCCTACTGTTGGAGCAGCAAGAGGAACAAAAGGACCAACAGCAGCTACAGCCCCTGATGTGCCAGCACGCTGCCAGTCAGCAATTAAAGCCGCTTGCGCCGTAACTGCATTCTTACAATCACTTAAGGCCGAGGTGTTGAATCCCCGAATCCGGTACGCCGCAAACTGCGGGATGGCAATCGCTGCCAGAATACCAATAATGGCGACAACGATCATCAACTCAACAAGAGTAAAGCCCTGGCTGTCCCTGTGCAACTTCTTCAACTGTTTGAACATGATTTTTCCCCTCCTTAGGGCATGGGTTAAAGGGTACTTCGTGGCGGACTTGGCGTCCATTAACATATCATTTGCCGTCATTAATCCATGAACCGTGCCATTTCTGAAAAGAATTTTTTTTTAATGCCTTAACCGTCTGAAATAGTAAATCCTTTAGAGTATGATGCCTCCAACCCCGCCCCGCCTTCCCACCATCCGTCACCACCAAAATTTGTCACCAAGGGCAGAAAGTGACAAAAAAAGCGGCCCCTGACTGACAAAAATTGTCACCTCGGTTGGATAATGGGGACAGATCTAATTAAAAATTGACCATTACTATCTGCTATAGTAATACTCCCACATGCCAAGAACCGCCAGAATCATAATCAGCAACTACCCGCACCACATCATTCAACGGGGGGCATAACCGGCAAGCTGTCTTCGCCTCCGATGACGACTATCTGTTCTACCTTGCCAACCTGCTTGAATGGAATGAGAATCTAGGCTGCAAAGTATACGCGTATTGCCTGATGACGAACCATGTTCATCTTGTCGTCGATCCTGGCGGGGAGGCTGGCAGTTTGTCCCTATTGATGAAGCGTGTTGCCGGGCGACAGACGAGATTTGTGAACACAATGGCGAAGAGGAGCGGCACACTGTGGGAAAGCCGCTTCAAATCAAGCCCGATCAGTACGAACGAGTATCTGCTGCAGTGTTGCCGCTATGTCGAGCTGAATCCGGTGCGGGCTTGAATCGTCGTCAGGCCCGAGGCCTATCGATGGTCGAGTTATGCGGTCAAGGTGGGAATGGCAAGCCAGCCATTGCTTGATTTTGATCCGCTCTATCTTGGCCTTGCTGCAACAGCACAGGAACGCCGGGAGAAGTACCGGAGCTTTGTTTCGGGCACCATTGCGGAAGAAGAAACTGAGCGGATTCGTAGAGCAGTTCAGCGCGGCCAGTTGACCGGCAACGAGCAATTTGTCGAAGAGATTGAGGCGCAGATTGGCAAACGGATCGAGTTTCGAGGGCAAGGGAGGCCGAAAAAGAAGATCGATTAGAATAATAAATCTGTCCCCTTTTAGCTATTTTGTCACCACACAGAAAGAACTTCTTCTTGCCTTCTCTCCTCTCCTGGGCTACATTGTAGAACAAAGGAGGTGGATTTATGAAAACAGCAGTGATCAGAGCTCGCATCCCTGAAGATTTGAAACGGGATTTCGAAGCTGCGGCAGAAGCACGCCATTTGAGCTTAAGCAATGCAATGCGTATGCTCATGAGCAAATACGTAGAACAAGAGAAGGAATTGGCCCGACGCAAGGAGGAGACCCTAGAGGCTATTGAGGACATTGATAGCGGCAGAATAGTTGATGGTGATGAAGTGTTGGATTGGCTTGCTAGTTGGGGCAGTGAAACTGAGTTGGAACCGCCCCTGTGAAGCTGCAATTTTCCCGTGCTGCCCTTCACGACCTGGTTCGCCTGAGAAAGTTCATTGCCACGCATAACTCCATAGCCGCAAATCGGGTTGCCGACAGGTTACTGCGTGCTATCAAGGGACTGATTGCAACTCCGAGAATAGGCCGCCCTGTTGATGATTTCCCCGGTGAGGTAAGGGAATTCATTTTTGGCCGGTATGTGGTGCGGTACGAAATTAGAGAGGAGGTTCTTTATATTCTTCGGATTTGGCACGGCAGGGAGAATAGGTGATGTAAGACGTAACAGGATTCGGGGGCATACTTGACTAAGCCGTTGTAAATAAATAACTATAACATTCTAATATTGCTAACGGCACTCTTCACCGAAATTATAGGTTGTCATACTCGGCATCTTCCGTGTTGTCCCATGCTTGCTGGAATGATTTTTCAGAAAGCTTGCTTGCTGTCTTTGTCAGGGTGTTATTCCCGCTGCGATATCTTAAAAAATCTACAAAATTCTCAACCTCAGCAACTTTTTCCGGCGGCAGCCTACAAATCTTATTAAAAACGGATGAGATGGGGACGTGAGATGGGGACGTGAGATGGGGACGTAGTTGATATTTTGATTTACTTTGTTACAATACCGTTATGCCACGTCATGCCCGTATCGATATGCTCGGCCTTTTGCAGCACGTGATTGTCCGGGGAACAGAGCGGCGCAATATCTTCCACTGTGACGAAGACCGGGAGGATTAATGATTCTTCAATGGGTGCAGCACCTTTCAAGAATGGCGTCTTTTTCTGGATATACCTTGTTTCAAATTCTCCCACCAGCAAAGAAATTATAATTTTTTTTGATATCAGAGAGATAAAGGTGTATACAACGTAGATGATAAACTTTGAAGTGAACATACTGCTTTCTGCTTCCGGATATGTTGTCAAGCCAGGCCTAACCAGCCTCAACGGTCACTGATCATGGAAAAATTCTTTAATACTGCCGGGCCAATCATCCCTGAGGATCATTACTACATTTCTTCGTTTGAACGCGTTGACTGGGAAGAAATCACAAATCTCCTGGCACAGAAACGTTATTTCCTTCTCCACGCTCCCCGGCAGACTGGAAAAACAACCGCCTTGCTGGAGATGATGCACCTGCTCAACAAAGAGGGGGCATACCGGGTTTTGTATGTCAATGTTGAAACGGCGCAAACTGCGAGAAACGATGTGGAACGGGGCATTGCGACTGTTTGCTCCGCCTTTGTCGCTAATGCCTCATTTTACCTCCAGGATTC
>JGI10211J34971_10002409_pt1 | contig 15243 bp, 12 predicted proteins | sample Etolagsediment_FD_34971 | JGI IMG/M metagenome (IMG submission 34971) | reverse complement strand
AAAACTCACAGGAAACTCCTTTGTATCTCTATTCATCAGCTTCCGACTCGCCGATCCCCGGCGCCATCGCCGCGGCGCTCGCCGCAAACGTCTCGGCCTTCGGTATATCGAGGCTCAACAGCATATCTCGGTCTTCGATGGTCACGCGATGGGTGATTTCCTGTCTGTTCGTACGCAACACAGATACGTCGTAGTGACCGGGATCGAGACCAAACAGCGCTTCCCACGGTCCCTGCGCACTGAACGTCTGCACCAGTCCAACCTGGCGCATCCCGCGGAGTTCCTTGTCGCCGTCGAACACCCGTATCACCGCGCCCGGCGCTTCGGTGTTCGGAAGACGGATACGTAGCGCGTACCAGCCTTCCGTCCGGGGCCAGTCGTTGACGATGATGCCCGATTCGGTCCGTTCCCCGGTGACCAGCACATCCAGGTCGCCGTCCTCGTCGAAATCGGCCATGGCCATACCGGTAGCACTGACCGCGCACGCATGCAGATCCATACCGGCCGCGAGCGACTCGTCCGTCATCTCCCCCGTCGCCTCATTGATGAACACGCGTAGCGGCCCACGTCCGTAACCCACCACCAGGTCGAGGAAGCCGTCCACGTTGACGTCGCCCCATACCGCTGACTGAGCGTCGTGTGCTGCCGTCGCCAGCTCGCCGGTCCCTCGGGCAACGTCATTGAACGATCCGTTGCCGCGGTTCTGATATAGGAACGGACGCCCATTCTGCGGCACGAACAGGTCGAGGTCGCCATCGTTATCCCAGTCGCCGAACGCCGTCCCGAACTTCCACGGGCTCTCGCTCGCATACGTCACGTAGGCGCCTTCGGCGAGGCCGTACGCACGCCCCTGCATGTTGCGGCCCAATACACCCGCCTTGAGATTGTACAGGAAGTCCGTGAAGCCGTCGCCGTCGTAGTCAGCAAGCGACAGAAAGTCGCCGTTGCCGACACCGATTCCGTTCCTGCCGAGGCCCCACTCATCCTCGACGTCCACAAACCAGGGCTCGCCGCCGCCCCTGTTCAGCATCAGATGGATGCCGCTGCCTCCGTCCGCCACCATGATGTCCGGCATGCCGTCCGCATTCGCGTCGAGCCACCCGGCGCCCTCGGTGTTGGAGAACGGATACGCCGGGATCAAGCTCGGACTTGCGATGAACTGTCTGCCGTCATTCGTCCACAGTACGCCCGTGGAGTAGAACAGATCCATGTCGCCGTCGCCGTCGTAGTCGGCCCACGAGGCGCAGCGGCTCCCGCCCCGGAGCCCCACGGCGTCGGTGACATCGGCATAGAGCCCGTTGGTGTTCCGGTAGAGCTGATTCAAGGAGTTCGAGCAGATCAATACGTCAAGGTCACCGTCTCCGTCATAGTCGACCCATGCCACCCCGCGCGCCTCTCCGCCCGAGTGTGCGAGGCCGATTGCCGGGGAGAAGAACGTCCCTTTCTCCCAGCGTGCCCTGAACGCCGCGGCTTTCGCTTTGGCCCCCGTCAGCGCGTCCAGGTCATCACGCATTCGGGCCATCTCCGTGCCCATCTCCGCGAGCCGAGTCTCCGTCTCCCGCACGAATTTCCTGCGATCTGAGCGCATCCTCATGTGCCCTGCCGCAAGCAGCAGAAGCACGAACACAACCGTGCCACGGAAGACGGGCCGGACCGGCAGTGCGGTCGTTTCATGTCCGCGATCGTCGTTCTCCCGAAGCTGTCGATCCGGTGGGGCTGTCATCTGTGTCGGGCTCCTGGCTGTCTCTCAGTCGGCAATCGGTGTCAGGCGAACGACCTGGCACGCGTGCGGCGCCAGGACGCCGCTGTTCAGGATGCGGGTGTGGACGCCGAGATCCTCGCCGGTCCACAGATCGCGCACGTGACATGGCCGGCGATCGTGAATGTGCAGTTGCTCCCAGGCAACCGGCACCTTGGCGTTGGTGCCTTCGCCCAGATTGAAGAAGCCAACAGCGACCGAACCGTCTGACAGTGGCTTGCTCCACACATCGCACCTGCGGTGTCCGCCAAGACACGTCGCCTGGAGACCGAGGGGGTCTTGGTTGACGGCAATCAACTCGCGATTGAGCAGGATCTCGCACGTCGCCTCGTCCATGTTGCGGACATCGCACCCGATCATCAAAGGCGAGGCCAGCAGGCACCAGAGCGCAAAGTGCGAACGGTACTCGTCATCGCTGCATCCCTCCTTGGCTACGTTGCCTCGATTGCGCATGCCCACCACGAGCATGTCCGGATCGTTCCAGCCGTCGGGCCGTGCCCACGGGTGCAGGTCCTTCTGCTTGCGGAAGCCGATGTTCAGGATGCTGTGCCAGGAATCGTTGATATCTCCGGTAGTCCGCCACATGTGCCCACCGGTCGATGCGCCCCACGTCCACACATCGTCTTTGCCCCAGTTGCACAGGCTGTAGAGGATTGGTCGGCCAGTCATGCGCAATGCCTGTCCCATCCGTCTGTACGCATCGTGTCCGCTGGCCCCGGGCGGGAAGTAGCAGTGGTCGAATTTCAGGAAATCGACGCCCCAGTCGGCAAACGTCTGTGCGTCGACCTCTTCATACCCGAAGCTCGCGGGTTTGCCCGCGCACGTGTGCGTGCCGCTGCACGAGTAGATCCCGAACTTCAGCCCCAGAGCGTGTACGTAGTCGGCCAAAGCAGGGATGCCGTCCGGAAACTTGTCGACGTCCCACGTCAAGCGTCCGTCCACGCGTTCGTCGGCTTCCCACAGGTCGTCGATGCAGACGTAGTTGTACCCGGCCTCGCGCAGACCTGTCTCTACCATGGCCTCGGCTGTTGTTCGGATGACGTTCTGGTCAATGTCGGGGCCAAACGTGTTCCAACTGTTCCAGCCCATCGGCGGAGTGGGAGCGATCTGCATATCAGTCTCCTTCGGTTGTCTACTCGGCAATTTCAAGCTCCGACACGACCGACGTAAGGCCGGTCTGTGTCGGTGCGCAAACACCACTGCAAGAGCCGCAGCATCAGTTCCGACGTGATCTGCTCCGTGCCGGGTCGACCGTGGATGTTGTTCAGCTCGCCCGGGTCGGATTCGAGATCGTACAGTTCGTGATCCTCTATCTCGCGGATGACCAGCTTCCATCGGTCGGTGCGAATCACCTTGGTGCGCGCCATCGCATCAGGCACATCGTGATAGGTCTGCTGCTTGCCGTGCGTGGCCGGGAAGCCGTCTCTGTCCTGCCCGGGAAAGCTGAACCGCGAGCGCATAGCCGCTTCGTGCCCGCCATCGGCAAACACGGCATCCCTTGCCGGGACGCCCTCGACAGCAGGCAGCAGGGACCTGCCGTGTACCCCCCAATCCGCGTTGAGCCCGAGCAGTTCGAGCAGCGTCGGGACGAGGTCGGTGTGGTCACTCAAACTGTCCACGCGGCGTCCGCCGTCGAGGGTGGGCGCCCACAGAATGGTCGGCACGCGAATCAGGCAATCGTGCATGACCGTGTCCCATTTCTCCGGCAGACCGAACTGGCCGGCAAAGTCGCCGTGGTCAGTCGTATACAGCACAACCGTGTCATCCCACAGTCTCTCCTCGTCCAGCACCTCGAAGAGGCGCCCGAGCAACACGTCGACTTTGGTGACCATGCCGTAGTACACCGCCTGGAGCTCACGGAAGTGTGACTCATCGCCTTTGCCCGTGCGGCTAGCGCGCATGGCGCGCAGCGGGAGCGGCGCGTTCTCCGGCAGGTCGTGCGGCCACGTCGTGATCGAGCTTCTGTCGTACATGGAGAAATACGGTTCCTCCACGTCGTAGCCCGGATGCGGCTTGCCCGTGTTGAGCTGCATGTAGAATGGCCTGGACCGGTCGCGGACCTCGCGCAGGTAGTGGATGGCCTGCTCGACCCGGTTGTCGTCGCAGAAGAACGTCAGCGGCTCGGTTCGGCGCTGTACACGCAGGTTGGGGGCGCCCGGGTCGACCGGCACGGACTCGCCCGCGGGCACGGGCCACTCGCGATCGAGCATTGGACGGAACACACCATTGGTGAATGAATGATAGTCCACGCAACCGGAGCTCTTGGTGTTGTCGCCCCAGAAATCCTGCCACACATGGTTGTGCCCGAAGTAGGCCGTCTCGTACCCCGCGGCCTTCAGCGAATCGATGATGCTCGGAGCGCCGGGCGGCAGATGGCACTCTTCGTTGATCGCCCGGATGCCGTCGGTGTGGCAGTAGCGACCGGTCATCATAGCCACGCGGCTGGGCACGCATTTCGAGTGCGGCGTGAAGTGGTTGGTGAACACAACGCCTTTCGCTGCGAAGTGGTCCAGGTTGGGCGTACGACAGTCCGGGTTGCCCATGAAGCCGCAGGCATCGGCTCGCAGTTCGTCGGAAGTGATGATGATGAGATTCATGTCTCTACGCGTGCTCAGGTACTGCAGTGTAACGGCAGCCCGTCCCGGGCGGACCCGATGTCGCCAGTCGGCGGTCCTCCGACGCCGCCTGGCAAGGGACAGGGCGACGTTCTCGGTACCGCAGGAACATGCCTCCAATTCCGGCCTCGGCAAGGCCCCCCGGGCATGTTGCCGCCTTATCTTGCACGACAACGGGCGGACACTATCTTTTCTGGCTTCGACCCCCTATCCCACAGGAGACGCTCAATGTATTCCGTACGCACTATCGCCACAGTCTGCCTGGCCGCGGTCGTCCTCGGAGCCCGCGGCACAGCAGCCGACAAGACGGCGACGTTCGATGATCCCAACGCTCTGGCCGAGTGGCAGACCGACGGACCTGTCGCAATCGACACGTCCCGCAGCCACAGCGAGGGCGGCGGCTCGCTGAAGGTCGCTCCGGGCGGAAAAGCCGTTCTCCCACTCCGTGACGCCAACGGTAGCGGCACAGTGGAGTTGTGGGTGTATGAGGACTGCAGCGTGCCCGGCAAGGACAAGGACCGACAGACAGGTCCCTACTACGGAGTTGTCCAGAAGGATGGCCGCGTGCTGGCGCCGGGGTCTCTGTATGCACCGTACCTGTCGGGCGGTTCCACCTATGCGCTCACCGCCTTCAACCCCGAACAGAAGGAGCAGTCCTACTTCGCTGTCCAATACCTTGGCCTCAAGCGCAGCCCCGGTTGGCACAAGTGGACGTTTGTATTCGATCCCGACAAAGGGGTAACCGTTCTCCACGACGACAAGGACGTCAACTCACCACGTCAACGCTTCAAGTGGTTCAGCACCAAGGTAGAGGGATTCACCGGCATCGTCGTGATGGGAGACAGGACAGCCGACGCCAATCAGACGGTCTGGATTGACGATGTGAGCGTCACTTTGGGCGGCCCTATGAAGGTCAAACCACAAGAGCTTGCGCCCCCGCCGCCGCCACCGGCAACACCGGAAAGCGATCCTGTCCCCGACCGACCCGCGCGCATCGTCGAGCACCTGCGCGGCGTGCATCCGCGTCTGCTCTTCACGGCCGAGGACATCCCGGCGATGAAGGAGAAGATCAAGTCAGGCTACGGCAAGAGCTTGTACGATCGCATGCTCGCCTATCTGCCGGCCTGCGCAAAGCCGGATCACACGAATTTCCTCAAGGATGCCACCGACGGACAGCGCCAGGGCTTCTGGCGGTTGCCGACCGTCGCGCTGCACTACGTCCTGACCGGAGACAAGCAGTCCTTCGATCGCACGGTGGAGTTTGCCAGGTTTCTGGTCGGTCTGGAGAACTGGGAAACGGGCGAGTTGGACAGCGGCATGAGCTCGGCGAACGTCATGGTCGGCGCGGCACTCGCTTACGACTGGCTGTACAACGACCTCGAGCCCGAGTTCCGCCAGCAGTACCGCGACAAACTCCTGCTGATGGCCCGGCGCCAGTATCACCAGGGGCACCTGATGAAGCTCAAGGGCACCCATTACTGGCAGGGCGACCCCGCCAACAACCACCGCTTCCATCGCGATGCCGGCATGGTCCTGGCTATCTGCGCTGCCGCCGAGGAAGACAAGACGGATGACGACTGGATGCTGACAAAGGCACTCGACGAGGTGCGATACATCGTGAACTGGTTGCCCGAAGACGGGGCCTCGCACGAATCCCCGACGTACGCGGTGTTTGGCAACACCCACCTGATGCTCGCGGTCGATGCGGCTCAACGCTGTTTTGGCGAACCGTTCATGGACCACCCGTTCTTCCGCAACGGAGCCAGCTTCAAGGTGCAAAGCATGCGCCCCGGCCTGACAGAGGTCTTCCACTATGGCGACAGCGGCGGCGGCGGCAGCGGCTACCACAGCTTTCTCCATCGCATGTGCGCATACCACAAACTCGCCAATGAACAGGCTGTCATCACCGAGATGGACAACCGGAACAAGGACTTCTTCAACTTCACGTGGTACTCGGTCATCTGGTGGCGGCCTCTTCCGGCCGGCAGCCTGGATGCCATGGCGAAGTATGCCCTGTTTTCGGACGTCGGCGTGTCCTACTTCCGCACGGGCTGGGAGGAGACTGATGTAGGCGCCATGTTCAAGTGCGGCCCCATGGGCGGCTACACGCTCAACCGGTACCGGCACTCCGAGAATATGAAGTACGTAAACGTGGCCCATGACGACCCGGACGCGAACAGTTTCATCATCTTCGCTGATGGCGCGTTCCTGGCCGAGACTGACCGCTACTCAAAACACAAGCGATCGTCCAACCACAACACCATTCTCATCAACGGCGCCGGACAGATGACCGCGGGGCGTCCGGAAGGCGGCGTGTGGTCGCAGCCGGGCGGAGACATGTCCGTGATGGGCGTCATCACTGCCCACGGCCGCAACGGCAACAACGTCGTGATCGAGGGTGAGGCGGCCGGTTCCTACCTGGCCAACCCCGCCCGTGGCCCCAAACGCCCGGCCCTGGAACGTTTCCGTCGAACGTTCGTCTGGGTCGAGGGACGATATATCCTGGTGCTGGATGATATCCGCGCACCCGCTACGGTCGACGTCACCTGGCTGATGCAGGGCGAGCAACTCGAAGCGGAAGACGCCAGCGTTCAGCGCTACGTCCTGAAGAAAGGGACGGCGTCCTGTGCGTTCCAGGTGGACGCCACCGAGATAATGGATGCAGAGATCCTGCCCTCGACCGCCGACATACGCGGCAAGGCATTGGGATGGCAGCAGTTGCAGTTGAAAGCCACGACACCGGCCGTTCGTCTCGCCAGCGTCTATGATCCGTGGCACAGGGGCACGTTGAGTGTCGCGTTGAGGACCGACGGAACGGATCACGCCACGGTCAAGATCACGGGACCGGGAATCGAAGACACATGGGACTGGACGGCCGGCGACGGCCGTTTCGGTCCATCGAAGGTGATTGGCAAGGACTCGGGCGGCAACGAGATCGTCGCGATGACGGAGCCCGAACCTGAAACGCGCAAGCATCTGGCAGCCATCGCTGCCGAGGATCGGAGATAGCCCGATGACTGTCTGGGATAGACGACGGTTCATGACGTCGCTGGCAACTGCGGGCGCCGCAAGTCTCCTCCCGCGAACGCGCGCTCAGGGCGCGCCGACACCACCGGGACGCCGTGGGATTCGTCTCGGTTTCGACAACTTCTCCATCCGGACCTTCGGGTGGAAGGCACCCCAGTTGATCGAGTACGCCGCATCGCAGGAGGTGGACACACTTCTGCTCTCCGATTTGGGCGTGTACGAGAGCCTCGACGACGCGGCCCTTGCGGACGTGGGCAAGCTGGCACGCGATCGCGGTCTCGAACTGCAGGTTGGCACCGGTAGCATCTGTCCCACGTCGAAGAGCTACGACGCCAAACTCTGGGGACCGGCCGCCGACCATGCCAGGTTGCTGATCCGCGTCGCGCGTGCCGTCGGCGCGAAGGTCGCACGCTGTTACCTGGGCACCCACCGCGACCGTCAGGGAACGGATGGCATCCACCCGCACATCACAGAGATGGCGGCGGTCTGCAAGTCAGTGCGATCCGAGGCGCTGGACGCCGGAGTCAAGATTGCCGTCGAGAATCACGCCGGTGACATGCAGGCGTGGGAATTGGTCGAGTTGATCGAGGCCGCCGGAAAAGACGTCGTCGGGGCAACCATGGATGCGGGGAACGCAACGTGGACCATGGAAGACCCGATGAGCAACCTGGAACTGCTGGGACCGTATGCGCTCACCACCGGCATGCGCGACAGCACGATCTGGGAAACGGACAAAGGCGCTGGCGTCATGTGGGCCAATATGGGTCAAGGCATCGTGGATTGGACGGCATACCTCGACCGTTTCCGAGAACTGTGCCCCAACTGCCCCTTTGTACTCGAAGTCTGCTCCTACACATGGCAGCACGATGCACGGTACCTGGAGAAGAGCTGGTGGGACGCCTTCCCGCGTGCCCGTGCCTCGGAGTTTGCCCGATTCGTCGCGCTGGCCAAGAATGGCACGAAGTTCTCACTTCCCGAAGGGCGTCCCGCCGGTCCCAAATCCCGCGAACTCCAGCAACAGCAGCAGAAATGGGACTTGGAGCAGAGCCTGCGTTATTGCCGGGAGGACCTCGGGCTCGGACTGACGGCAAGCGGAACAAGCCGGAACTGAGGCAGCGGGCGAACGAGGAAGCGTGCGACCCCCTCCGCCCCACTTCTCGACCGCGCTCCACCATCCCTGTTTTGGAAACGATGGGACGAAAGGGCGCCACGGGATATCGATCCGCAATCCGCCTTCCGCGAATTCCGTGGTCCTGCCCAAGCCGACGACACAGTAAAGCGCCGAATCTACGGGATCGCCTGCACCGGACTGCTGTCGCGACTTCTCTCTATCAGTCTGCCACTTACGTACTTGTGCAGGACGCTGGCCATGAGTGTCTGATAGGGAATGCCCTCTTCAACGGCTAGGGTCTGTAGATCGTCCAAGTCCCGCGAGGAAATGCGGATATTCACACGGCGGTCCTTCTTGAGCGTGTTCCTCGCGTACTCCCGATGGCGAGCAATCTCCTCCTGCAAGTTGGGTACTGATTGCCATTCGCCGGCTTCGACCGACGCCAGAAGCTCCTGCTCCTCTTCGTCAAGCTCTGTTGTCTTCATCGGGTTTCCTCAGATACTGCTTGGTCAACTTGCGGCTTGGAATGATGGTCTTGAAAAACCGTTCCTCGCCCACTTCCACGAATGGTATCGCATACACATAGTCCTTCATCTGGACCACGAGGACCTGTTGGTGCGGAAACTTCGACCTGTTCGGATGTCGAATAACGTCCAGCAGGTCTCCGCGCTCAACATGCATCACAAGCTGATCGAAGCTGACGTTTCGTTCGAGCTTCAGCTTCAGGTTTTTCTCATGATTCCATCGATAAGAGACCACAGGAACACCATATCACAATGTGTGCCGTTTGGCAACGGAATCGCATGGGCGTTCAGGGCGGGAAGCGGAGGGCGGACATTGGTTGGTCGCCGCATCGAACATGGCGAGGATGTTCGCCGGCGGTGTCCCCGCCTGGATGACATGCGACGGACCGAGGATGTACCCGCCACCCCTTCCGAGTATCCGCAGAAGCCGCTCTGTCTCCTCACGGACGTCATCCACCGTTCCGAACGGCAGCGTGTGCTGCACGCTTACCCCGCCCTCGAAACACAACCGGTCGCCGTATCCGTCCTTCAGCCCCACCGGGTCCATTCCCGCCGCATCGAACTGCAAAGCCTGAAGCACGTCGATCCCCATGTCGATCAGACCTGGTACAGCCTCCATCACGGCGCCGTCACTGTGATAGATGACCTTCACACCAAACTCGTGGACCAGCTCGTTGATCTCAACGTGATACGGTTTGATGAACTCCTCCCACATCGCCAACGACATGAGCAGTCCTTTCTGGCCACCGATGTCGTCGGCCGTGAAGGCCAGGTCGATCTCACCGGGAACGGCTTCCAGCATCTTCCGGAAGTGCGCCTTGTGGAAGTCCGTCACACGCCGCAGGATACCATGCGCCAACTCCGGATCGAGCAGCATGTCCATGAACATCTGCTCGAAGCCGCGCATGTACCACGAACTCTCGAACACATTCGCGTTGGCGATCATCAAACAACGCTCGCGCTCGGTCTGAATCTGCCGGACACGGTCGGGCAGCACCGAGTAGTCGAACCAGTCCGTACTCGGGAACCCGCATCGAGCCACATCCCCCGCGTCACGCGCCCCGGCCAAAGGGTAGTGCGATATCTCGTTGTATGCCGCCACCCCGTAACTGACCGGAGTCCGTTCGACTCCCCAGACGTCCGTGTTCGCCGCCAGCGACGGCCCTGTGTATGCCGGGCCAACCGACGCGACATCGAGAATCCTGTCCAGGAACTCCCTCAGTCGCACGCCTCGCTCCCGTTGCAGCAACGCATCGAGAGCCGTTGCTGCCGGCTCATTGATGCCCGAACACACCATGGCGACAGGCACGCGATCAGTCTCGCGGTGTTCCAACGCCAACCTGACCCGTTCACGTGACGTCGTCACTTCATGCTCCCGTCAATACAGCCACGTAATCCTGCCCCGATCCTCCTTCCCACCGGTGCGGTCTGCGCGACAGCCGCTAAAGTAGCCCCCGCCCCCCATGTGAACCAACCGGACTCGAAGAGACGCATGCGAGACCGCTTCCTGACAATGCCCGTTCTCCTCATCTGCGCCTTGTCCCCCTTCGTACTGGCGCAACCCGCCATCGAGCCAGCGCTGACCGAGATTGCCGCGCTGCAGCAGAAAGTCCCGACGTTTCGCCCCATCCCCCTCCCTTCGACCGACCTCACGCTCACGCGCGAGCAATCCCTTACCATCGAGCATCTCCGCGGCGTGGTCCTCGACGATGCTCCTCCCGTCCTGGCTTCACCAGCCAGTCCCTACGATCCACGGATGACCGACGCGTTTCCGCCAGACGAAGCCCCCTACATTGCCAGAGACATTGGGCCATTCCGGATGAAGTACTTCAATTGCGAGTTCAACTACGGCGGCTGGCACAACTACGCCATGGCGGACTACGCGTCGACCCACGGATTCAACGTCGTCTACCCGTACGTCCGCACGATCAAAGAGGGCGTCCATCTTCCCGTGGGGACGACGTGGCTCAACTGGGGCGGTTTCATCGACTGGCGCAAGTGGTTCCCTGAGCACAACCTGCCGGAGGGCCGTTACGACCTGCTGATGGAGATGGACCTGGAACGCCTCCACGCGGAGGCCGCCATTTTTCGCAGGACAACGCCGCCGGAGACATTGAAACAAGCCGCCGACCTGCTCATGATCGATATGGAACACCCGGTCCTGTCTCCTGAGAAGCTCCGTGAGCAGACGTGGTATCCGGCGAAGGCGCCCGAGGCCGAGAGAGCCGCTTTCGAAAAGCGCTACTACGACGGCTACGCCCGTACGTACACTTCGGCCGTGCGCGCCGCGCGCGCCGCCGGCTGGCGCAACATCAGCATCTACGGCTGGCAACCCTACGGGCGAACATGGGGCGGACTGGAGAAGCCTGAAGTCGATCCCGGCACGGACCCAAGCCTGGAACGCCTTTGGCGGGCAGATATACGACACCATCGACATTGTGCACAGTTCCGTCTACTGCTTCTACTGGTCGCCGCAGAACGTCGCATACACCCTCGCCAACATCGATTCGAACATGGCAATCATCACCGCCGCATCCGTCAAGAAGCCTCTGCGACCTTACTACTGGACACTCCTCCACGGCGGAGGCGGCGGCTGGCGATGGTGGCGCGGCCAGCCGCTGGCCAACGAGGAGAAGCGTGCGATGATCGCCATGGCGTTCTTCACCGGCATCGACGGCTTCGACACTTGGAACTGGTCCGGCACGGGCAGCCACCACATCCCCCCTCCCCTGCTGACCGGCAATGAGAAGGATGCCGACTACTTTTCCAGCGGCGCCGATGTGATGCTGGACAAGGGATTCGAACTGGCCCCCGAAGGAGCCGGTCCCAAAGCAAAGTCGCACGCATTCAGACGCTACGACGTTCTCCACGTTCTCAGCGTGGACGAAGCAACCCAAGCGGCGCGCTTCCAGAAAATCCGCCGGGCCACCAGGGACCACGGCGTAACCGATGATCAACCTGTCTACCGCATGTCCATCCCCGACCTCACGCCGCACCTGCGGATCAAGTCCGAGCCCGTCTCCGCCATGATCGAAGGCATGGCTCTGGCCAAGCCCTTCGAGTACACCCTACGCCACGGCGACGTCAAGATCGACATTCCAGCGCGCGAGCAGTTCAAGAAGCAGCTCCCGGTCGTGCGCCGCGTCAAGCTCGGTCCCATCCACGTCCTCATCACCTACGACCCCGACGTCGTCTACGGCGGCAAACCACGCGACATCGTGCTGACCGACTTCGACAACACCCCCGGCCGCACCCTCACCCTCCCTGCCGATCAACACACCCGCATCTTCGTACTACGAGACACCATGGAGAGAGTTCCCACGGATTGAGAACGACCACGGAGGGCGGGCAGAAGAGAATTCCCACGGATTCGAAACGGCCCACGGAGGGCAGGCAGGGAGGGCAACTGAATGGACGGCAACTGAATGGCGTTCCCCAAACTCAGAACTCAGAACGCCGAACTCAGAACGCCTCCCCAATGATTCTGCGCAGAATGGTCCTGCCAGACCAAATCGTCCTGCCAAACTCAGAGGAGCACAGAACACGAGATGAAGCTCAGACTCGAACGCGATCAACTGATCATCCTCGACGGGGACAGCATGACCAACCGGCGGAGCGCGGGCAAGCCGGACACGTGGCCGTTTCTGCGATTGATGAACTGGGACAAGCCTTGGCCCGACATGATGGCCGAGATGCTGTTCTGCTGGCGCCCGGAGCTTGACCTGTCCTTCTTCAACGCCGCATCGGCCGGCTCGACATGCCGCGGTCTCGCGGAACGGTTCGGAGCGAACGTGCTGGCCCGGAACCCGCAATGGGTGATCGCGTCCTTGGCGGGTAACGACTTGCGCGTCGGAGTGCCGGCCAGCGAATTCCGCAACACCATGACCACCTACGCCAAGCGCCTGACCGAGGAAGCAGGCGCACAAGTGTTGTTCTTCGGCGTAAGTGACCACGGCCCCGACTACCCGAAGGCGGCGACATTGCCCGGGCGACGCGCGTTCTACGACATTCTTGCCGACATCGCAGCCAACACCGACGATGTGCACTACGCCGACATCGGTCCTCCCCTCGCCGCTAAGGCCAGGGCTCTCCGGGACAATTGCGGGTGCCACACCATTTACGGCGACAACGGCCACTTCAATGCCGTCGGCCACATGATCGTCGCCGGCGAAATCCTCGGCCTCTTCGGGGTAATCAACAGGGAGTGATCCTGAACAGGGAGCGCGGGGAGAACGGGGAGGAGAGGACTCGGCAAGACGATTCAGTTTGGCAGAACCGAGCCGAAGGCGAGTTGGGCTCTGTGCACACAGAGCAACGTAGTGGCAATCGTTTTGCGCAGAATCATTGGGGAGGCGTTCTGAGTTCGGCGTTCTGAGTTCTGAGTTTGGGGAACGCCATTCAGTTGCCGTCCATTCAGTTGCCCTCTCCGTCCACCCTCCGTGGGTCGTTTCGAATCCGTGGGAACACCCTCCTGCCCGACATCCGTCGGGACGCGCATGCCATCCGTGGGTTCCCTTCTCCCTGCCCGACATCCGTGGGACGCGCATGCCATCCGTGGGTTCCCTTCTCCCCGCCCGGCATCCGTGGTCGGGCTCAATCCCCCCCACCCGTTCGAAATCTCCGCTTCTACAAGCGTCTCTGGAAATGAGGCCGCGCTCCGGCTATCGTGCCAGCGTTCGTGCGATCATCCCGTCAACCCGAGGGAAGCGATGAGACACCTTACCACCACCCGCCTGAGAACTGCCGTTCTGTTCCTGCTCGTTGCATCCACTCTCCACGCATTCCCTTGGTCCAATCGACGCACGCCACGCGATCCACTGGCCACGGCCACCGACGTGCAGGGATCGGTCTTGGTGAAGCCCGTCGGCGCAACACGCTGGACGCCGGTGGCGGCCAACCTGCCGTTGCTCCCCGGCGATCTGGTGCGTACGGACACACGCGGCGCGAACGCCGCGACCTTGCGTCTCGACAACGGCGGCGAGGTGATCCTCGGGCCCGGCGCGCTGATCGAACTTGCGTCCGCGAACCGACTCGCCCTGCTCAGAGGCGAAGCCGAAGTCACCACGCCCAGCGACGGGGAGCTCACGCTCTGCGGCCCTCGCAAGGACGAATCGACTGCCGCACCCGGCACGCACTGCTACAGGGCGATGCCGGACACGGATTCTGTGATGCAGCTCCGTGCGGAGCCCAAGTGGCTCAGCAGCTACAAGGGCGCAGGCGCGACTGAAGCGATGGGTTCCCTGCTCGCCAACGTCGACGGACGGAATCTGCCGCTGACCGTCGGCTACCACAAGGTGACCGTGGACATCCGCGACCAGATCGCGCGCACGGTCATCGAGGAGTCGTTCGTCAACCGCACGTCCAGCCGGCTCGAAGGCGTGTTCTACTTCCCCTTGCCCCAGGACGCCTCCATCTCCGGCTTCGGCATGTGGATCAACGGCGAGCTTGTCGAGGCGGACGTGGTCGAGAAACAGCGCGCCCGCGAAATCTACGAGACCATCCTGCGCGAGAAACGCGATCCCGGTCTGCTCGAGTGGACAGGAGGCAACATCTTCAAGGCCCGCGTGTTCCCCATCTTCGCGCATTCCGAGAAGCGCATCACCATCACCTACACCCAGGTTCTGCCCATGCGCAACGGCGTCTGCCGATACCGCTACGGACTCCGCAGTGAACTGCTGCAGAAACACCCGTTGCGCGAGCTCGACATCACCGTCAACGTCAGTTCGGCCATCCCTCTAGAACGCGTCTCCTGTCCGTCGCACAGAACGCGTCTGCGCGAGAACAAGCACACCGCCCGCATCGAGTATTCGGCCCAGGAAGTGAGTCCGGAACGCGACTTCGAGGTCGAACTGCATGCGGACTCCGCGAAACACCCCGTCGTGTTCATCCCGCACCGCCGCGGCAACGATGGCTACTTCCTTCTCCTGCTCAACGCTGCGGGGTCCGCAGCGGCGGAGCGCGATCTGGTGGGCGAAAGCTCCCCCCTCGACATCATCGTGCTGGCAGATACGTCCGGCTCCATGTCGGAGGCCGACCGGGAAGCGCAGGACGCGTTCCTGGCCGCGTTGCTCGGCTCACTGGGCGAAGCGGACCGGTTCAGGCTGGCCGCGTGCGACGTGGACTGCAACTGGTTCCGCAAGGAGCCGCTCCCTGCAACGGAGAAAAACGCGGACGCGGCCCGCGAGTTCCTGGCTGCGCGCGAATCAC
>JGI10211J34971_10002407_pt1 | contig 15253 bp, 14 predicted proteins | sample Etolagsediment_FD_34971 | JGI IMG/M metagenome (IMG submission 34971) | reverse complement strand
TAAATAGAATTTTTTTCATATATTATTTAATTGAATTTTTAAAATAAAAATATACGAATATAAAATAATATGAATAATGAAAAATGGATTTTAAATACTGTAAAATTTTTAAAAAATATTGAAAAAAATAATTATAGTTGGATTTTAACAGATGATGCTAAAAAATCAAATGTGAAAAAATTAGATTCTAATGCTTTATTTTGTAAATGTGCAAAAATATTTGAAAACTATTATCAATTTGATTATAATCAATTAGAAAAAAATATTTTAAAATATAAAATCAAAGGACATTTTTTTAAAGATAAACCTAAAGATTTTAAAATATTATTAGCTGAAACACGTCAAGCTTTATCAGGCTTATTAAATATTGGAAAACCAATTTATTTAATTAATTTGAAAACTTATTATCAAGATTTGGATGATTTAGATAATTTATATTTTAATTCACCAGAACAATGGAATAATCCATACAGTACTGGAGCTCAACTAAGTCATTATTTATTTTTTAGTCAAATGAATAATAAAAAAGAACGAATAAAGCATATATTAACTACATTAAAAAAATACGAAAAAAAAGATGGTTGGTATAATGAAAAACCAGACGATACAAAGCGTATTAATGGTATTATGAAAATATTTACAGCATTAGATATTATTAAATTTAAGTACAAGAAAATAAAACATTTAATACAAGGAATTATTGATTCTATTTTAAATATTAACCAAGAAGATGAAGGTTGTAATATATACGATTATGTATATGTATTGGTAAAAGGAATAGATTTAGATTATAAAAAAAAAGAATGTAAAGAAAAATTATTAAAAATATATGATTTTATATTATCAAGACAACATAAAGATGGAGGATGGTCTTATTTTAAAGATAAAACACGAAAAGAAATGTATGGAACTAAAATTCCACATGGAGAAAATATAAGTGATATGCATGGTACAACATTGATGTGTATGTCTTTATGGATGATAGACCATGCATGTAAATTAAATCTTAATCTAAATAAAATTATATCTTAAAATATTTATTTATTTTATCTATTATTCTTTGTTCATCATGTTTTTTCATTAATTCACAACATTTTTTACATGTACCTTCTTTAAAACAGTTAAAATGTTCTTTAGTTCTTACCCATTCAACTATAACATTATCATATTTTGTCCAAATAGGGTCAAACATAGGACAATATATCATTAAACATTTTGTTTGATGTACATTTGCTCCATGCATAAGTCCACCTTCACTACTCATAAATAACGAAGCATATTTGAGTAATAAACATGCTTGGCGAAAATTATGTATATCTTTACCAATATCAATAACATTATTAAGTACCTTGTTATTAGGCATAGACATTTGTACAACTGGTATTTTTTTATAAATAGTATTTATAATTTTTTGCCATTTATCAAGTGGATATTGTTTATGTGCACACCATGATGTTTTAGCATGAGGTTCTATAATAATGAATTTTTTGGGTAATTTTTCCACAATTTTTTTTACATAATCTATTTCAGAATCAGAAAATTTCATATGAATTTTTAATTTAGGTTTAAAATAATTAAAATAAGCACATCTTGAAATAATTGTATGACATTGAATATTTGGTTTTTTATCTTTTGTTAAATCAGGACGTACATTCATATCAATTAATTTATAATTTTCATTATTTAATACATCATTATATGATAAAGAATGAACTTGACTATTTAATATAAAATCTATATGATTCCATAAACCTAATTTATCCTCTACAATTTTTTTATTCTTAACAAAACATGTTATTTTACCTGTTTTTTTATATACTTCAAATGCTAAAGGTGACCACATTAAATTACCACCTAAACCCATAATTAATACATAATAAAAATAATTATTTTTGAATTAAATATTTTTCTATATTTTTTGATAAAAATTTTACATGATATTCTTTAGTATATTTTTTTATTAATTTTTTTCTTTTTTGATTATATAAATCATAATAATAATCATAATTATCTAAAATAAGTTTAATCTTTTCTTCTAAATCACTTAAATCATGTTTATAAAAATGAAAAATGTTATCTTCTTCAAATAAATAGTAAAAATCTTTTACACATGATGTATTTATTTTTAAAACAATTGTATCATTACATAAACAAAAATAGTCATCTTTTAATGACTCGCCTAATCCCCATGTTGAGATATAAATTTTAGATTCTAATATTTTTCTTTCATAATCTTCTTTAATACATGATTCAGTAAATATCTTGTATTTATCTTTCAAATTATTAATTTTATCCAATGTTTTTTTTCTTAATATACAATTTAATTGTCCTTCTCTATAATTTTTAACATAAAATACGTCATATATTTTTTTTAAACATTTTTTTTCATATTTCTTACCAATAAAACCATACGCAAATTTTTTATTATTTGGAATTGTAAAACATAATGTATTTTTTAAATTATTCATTAATTCTTTTGTTTCTCTTAAATTATTATAATGATGGTTTTTATAAATTATATATTTTATATGACTATTAGCTTGAGTATTATATTCTTTTTCATCTTTTAATATAAAATCACGAAGAAGTAATATATCCTTTGGATATTTTTGAATAAGATTATTTATATTACTAAATATTGAACTTCCATCACTTCTTAAATAAACAATGACCTTCTTTTTTTGTTGAATAAAATATTCAATTGCTTTTATTTCATTTATTTGATCATATTTTTCTTTATTTTTCAAATGTTTAAATTCACTATTTAATAATTTATTATTTCCTGAATTAAATAAAAAGAAAACAATAGAAGCATTTTTAAATTTACTATTTATATTTATATTATATTTATTAAATAATTTTTTATCTCTAAAAAATTTAAAACTTTTCTTATCGAATGATAAATATATATTTATCATATACTTACTATTATAGATATTTTAATATTTTTTTTTTATCAAAATTCTTAACATTCTGAATACGATTTTCAAAATTACCATGAGCACCTTCTTCTTTACCAACACTTTTCATATGTATGATATATGTTTTATCTTTTACATATTTTTTATCACATGATATATGTATTTCATCTAATTCTCCTATTTTAATTATTTTTTCATATTTTTTAATCATTTTACACATAGAAGGTGTTTCATATGCCGGTTTTAATTTTGCTTTTATCATATTTTTAATTTCTTGTATCCAATCTTTTAAAAATTTTTTTACTTTTTCATTATTTTTATTAATAATTAAAAAAGAAGCAATATATTTCATTGACATGTTTATGTCTTTTCGTGCTGACTCAAATTCACGTTTACATACTTGAATATCATAATTAGTATCTATAAAATGGCTAAAATCTTTTATTACTAACATATCACTATCTATCATGATAATAGGTAAATTATTTTCTTTTTCAATAATATTTAATAATGATTTTGTTTTATAAGTTAATGATTCTAACCATTCATCACTGTGCATTTTAGAAAATCCAAATTGTTTATGTGTTTCATAAAATTCAATTTTAGGATATTTTTCTTTTAATTTATTTTTATTATTATCTGATAAACCAATATTATTGATAATAATTTTATTTATTTTTTTCATATCGGCATTTTGATGAAGTGAATTTAAAAAAAGTGTTGCCAATTTTATATAAGGATCATTTAACATAAGTAATAAATTATATTGAGACATATATAATTAATTAAAATAATAATTTTTTTATTTTTACATTATTATGGAATTAAAAATATTTATTGATGTTTCAATTCAACCTGAACGATTTAATATATTAATGTATTTTTCAGAAAAATATAAATTATTTAACAAATACAAAATTAAAATAGTGAATGATTATCAACAATCAAATTTAATATTATTTTTAGTGAATAGTCGTAATAATTTAATTAATTTAAATAAAGACCATTATGTATTTCAAACAGATATACCTATTATATTATTAGAACGTCAAGATTCATCTATAACATGGGTAAGAGAATTTGATAAAATTAAAAATTTAAAAGCAGTTTTTAAAAATCGTAAATTAAAACCCAAAGAATTACAAAACTCAGACCAAGTATATTATGGTAAATATCAATATCATTTAATTCATAAAAACTTTCAAGTTATTAATTTAGAATCCAAAGATGCTACAGATATTGGCATTGATTATTATCCAAAAAATAAAAAGTTACCTCAATTATCAACAGAAAATCTTGAAAAAATAATGTGTGTATTATGGGATTTTCATAGTAGTCCTTTATGTCAAAAATTATCAATGAAATATTTTCGTTTTAATCAAATTCATTTTAAAAAAGAATTTGATATTTTTTGTGTAAATCAAAAAAAAACAAATAATTTTGTAAATATACCACGTGAAAAAGCAAAAAAAATAGTTAATTCATTAAAAAATAAATACAAAGTAATTACTAAAGATTTAAAAAAAGAAGAATATGAAGAAATTTTTTCTAAATGTAAAATCGCAGTTGCTTGCTGGGGATTTGGTGAATGGGTGCATATGGATGGTTATGCTATGTTTGCAGGAGCTATTTTAATTAAACCAAATACTGATCATGTTAAAATGTACCCAGATATATATAGAGCACATCAAACATATATACCATGTGCTCATGATTATTCAGATTTACAAGAAGTAATTGAACATACTTTAAAAAACTATGATAAATATATTCCAATGATAAAAGAAAACAGAAAATTTTTATCAAATATTAATGAAGAAAATACATCTAATTTATTTTGGCAAAAAGTATTAAAAGTTATGAATATAAATCCAAAAAAATATCAAAAATAATTATTTTTTGTTTATTTTGTTATAAATTTAATTTTTTATTACTTCATATTTATTTTTTAAATATTGATAATCTTCAATTGTATCTACTCCCACTTCATGAACTTTTGTTTCTAAAGCATATATTTTATAATCTTGGTCTAAAATTTTTAACCATTCTAAATCTTCAATATCTTGTATATATGATTTACCTGTTTTATATTCTTCTAATAAATATTTTCTTTCAAATATAAATATACCAATATGAATACAATAATTAATTATTATTTTATTCAGATCTTCATTATTTTTGAGTGCTGGAATAATATTTCGAGATCCATAATTAATAAAATTTTGTTGATTTATAATTAATTTTACTTTATTTTTAGATTGAATATAATTATAATCTTGTGATTTATAATATAATGTTCCACATTTAATATGATCATTATAATGATGTCTTCTTTTATAATCTTCAATTAATTGTTCTACTTTTTTAATATCAAAAAAGGGTTCATCCCCTTGAATGTTTAAAATAAAAGGTATTTCAATATTTTTTTCTTTTAAATAATTTAGTATACGAACACTTCCATTTAAACATTCTTGTTTTGATATATAACAATTTCCACCAAAATTTTGAACTTCTTCATAAATTTTATTATTATCTGTTAAAATAATAATATTATCATTATGAATATCTTTTATTTTTAATGCATTTAAATAAACATGTTCTAATATTGATTTATTGTTTATCTTTAAAAGTGGTTTTCCAGGTAATCGAGATGATGCATATCGTGCAGGAATACAAACTAAGACATTATTCATGATTATAATTATAATTAATATTTTTAAATAATTTTAAATCCATGACTTCCATGTATATATGTAATTTCATTAAAAGGTTTTTTTTTCCCATTATTATAATTTTTTTTATCAATGAACATGGATAAAAATGATCCCCAAATTGGTAGATCACCCCATCTATTACTATAAATACCATGTGTTTTATCAATTATTTTTATATATTTATTATACATTTTATTATTTAAAAAATATTGAATATCAATAATCATAAAATTTGTATATGGACATCTTACTTTTTCATAACTACATTTTTTTTCTAATTTAAATTTTTTTGAAAACTCTTCTAATGTTTTTTTTAAACCGACCGTTACAAAATCATGATCTTGATTTTGCCATTTTCTTGATGAAAAATATATTTTATCATTTTTCATTTTATCAAATATATCATGATTAAATTTTAAGATAAGACAATCCTCGTCAATACGAATTATATATTTATAATCTTTTAAATAATATAAATAATCAATTGCCCAAAAATGACACATATGTTTATATCCAAGACCAAATCTTTCTGATTTTTCATTAGGTGGACATAAATCCATATTTTTTAAATTTTTTTTATTATCAAAAGCATTTTTTGGATCACATTTTTTTATATCTTTAAAAATAAGTTCCAATTTAGGCGTCATTGATTGAATAAAATTTTGTTGTTCATAAGTTATATTTCCTTCATGAAAAATAATTATATCTATATTTTTTTTATTTATATTATTGTTCTTGTTTTTTTTATGAAATAAAACATTATCAATCATTAAATTCCTTGAAATTAATTTCATATATTTATGATTTTCATTATACCCCCTTGTTAATACTACAATAGCATTTTTCATATATTATTATATATTATATATTATTATTATTTTGAATCTAAATATTCAAATGTATTTATTAATCCTTTTTCTAATGACATTTTTGGTTCATAATCAAAATCTTCTTTAGCTTTATCAATACATGCATAGGTATGAGGGACATCACCTAATTGATTTTCAATTTGGTCAAAAATAGCCTTTTTTCCACACACTTTTTCACAAGTTTCTATAAAACCATTCAAACTAATCGGACTTGAATTACCCAAATTATAAACACCATATTCAATATTATTTTTATTTTCTAACGCACTTATAATCCCACTAACAATATCATCAATATATGTATAATCTCTTGATGAATCACCAATACCATATTTTTTAAACTTTGTTCCAGTCATAATAGCTTTTAAGAATTTATAAGGAGCCATATCTGGACGACCACGTGGACCGTATACAGTAAAAAAACGTAAACCAATACAATTCATTTGATAGAGTTGATAATAAGTTTTTGCTAATAATTCCATGGTCATTTTACTACAAGCATATGGACTATTACATGTTTTAATTTCATCAGTTTCAGAAAATGGTAATTTTTTATTAAGACCATAAACACTTGAACTACTAGCATAAATAATTGACTTCACACCAATTTTAACAGATTGTTCTAGAATATTAATAAATCCATTTACATTAACATCAAAATAAAGTTTTGGGTGTTCTATACTATAACGAACACCAGCCATAGAAGCTAAATGAATTATTTTATAAGGTTTCCAATTTTGAATAATTTGTGTAGTCATAATATCTTCTTGAACGAATTTAAAATTAGAATAAGTTTTAAGTAGATTTATATTTTCATGTTTTAATTTTACATCATAATAAGTATTAATATTATCTAATCCTAATACATAAAAATTATTTTTTAATAAATATTCACATACATGAGAACCAATAAAACCCGCACATCCAGTCACTAATATTTTTTTTTTTATTATAATTTCAGGACAAGAACCAATATCATTACATATTTGATGATTAAAACTACATTTTTTTACAGGAAAACAATGATGACATTCATGTTTTGAACAATCACCTAAAACACAAAATATTTCAATATCCATTATAATATATAACAAATAAATCATTTACGATAAAAACAAATCATGTATAAAATAAAAAAATAAAATAAAAATATAAAATAGATGAAATTAGAAGAATCTTTTTTCAAAAAAAATATAATGAAAAAAAAAAATATATATATTCATCAATCAAAATTTAAGTTTGAAAAAATTGTTTTGAATAATAGTTATGATTATGAAGGTGCATCAAATAATTATTATAAAATATTAAATGTAAAAAATAAATATTATTTATATTACCGTGCATCTAATAATCCTTATATGTTAGAAAATGGTATTTTTAATAATGAACCAAATTATCATTTAGAAAATACATGTTTAGCAATAAGTAATGATGGTTTATTATTTGAAAAATATATACCAAATAATAAATTATATGAAACTAAAGAAAAAGAAGAAAATAACATTTTATTTAAAAATATATATTCACATAATTTCTGCCCTACTTATTTAAATGAAAATAATCAATTTATTGCATTATCTGGAACACAACTTAATAATAATGGATTATTCTTATTTATATCTCAAGATGGATTTAAATGGAAAAATAAAGGAAAATGTATTGACGAAAAAAATATTATGCAGAATTTTAAACATAAAAATCATTTTGATACACAAAATACTATTGTCTATAATCCTATTGATAGATATTATTATTTATTTTTAAGACATAATGATGAAGATAATACTCGAAAAGTACAAGTATTAAAAAGCGTTGATTTTAGTTATATTATGAAATCAAAAATAGTTGAAATAAAAAACAAGGAAGAACTTGAAATATATAATTTTAACCCATATTATTTAGAAAATAGTTCATGTTTTATGTCCATACCTAATATTGCTAAAAATAAATATGTAGAAACGTATGTAAATTCAGTAAAAAAAGATAATTTCTTAGTTAAAGAAAAATCAATAAAACATTTATGTATAAGTGAAAATGGAGTTGAATGGAATTCAATTATGAATATATCATTAAGTCATATGAATTATAATAATCAAATATGTCCAGTTAATGGGTATGTAATAAATCTTGAAAAAACTAAATATTATTTTTATTTTCAAAACAATGTTCATACACAAAACCATGAAATCCAATGTTATTCAATACCTTATAATCGTTTTATGAGACAATCATCAATTGGATATGGATATATTCTAACAAAAAAAATATTATTAACACACAATGAAATAAGTATTAATTATAAGACATCATATGTAAATAAAAAAGGTTTTATTATTGTTGAAATTTTAGATATAAATAAAAAAAGAATATGTATAAGTCAAATATATAAAGGAAATAAACTTTGTCAAAATGTAAAATGGTTAAAAAATATACCTTTTAAAAAAGATAAGTATTTACTAAAATTTCATTTATTCAATTGTGATTTATACAGTTTCTCTTATAATACAAATAAAAATAATGAATTTAATTATATTTGGTCAAAAGGTGTTTATGAACGCACACCTTATATGTTAAAAGGAACAAATTGTAAACCAAACGAAGAAGAGATAATTGATCTTATAAAAAATACGAAAGATATATTATGGCTACGTAATTCATCTCAACAATATTTATATAAAGATTTAGATTTATTTGCTAAACATATATATTTACTAAATCATAAAATTATTTTAGTATCTGGTGATGGAGATAATCCAATTCCTTCATCATATTCTTTTAAAACAATTCATAAAATTTTAAAAAATAAAAATATTAAAAAATGGTATATACAAAATTATGATAGGTCTATTATAAATGAAAAAATGTATCATTATCCAATTGGATTAGATTTACATACTGGAAAGTGGCTTATGGAAATGAAAATTAAACAAAAGATTGATTTTTATAAAAAAATACGAAAACAAGATTGTTCTTATATTAAAACAAAAATATTTTGTGATACACATTTAAGTAAAACTCATCATAACCGTGAAATTATGTATCAAGCTCTAAAAGATAATAAAAATATTGATTTTTTAGTTAAACAACTTGATTTTAAGGAAATTATTGATACTTATCGAAAATATAAATTTGTTTTAAGTCCTCGTGGTAATGGATTAGATTGTCATCGTACTTGGGAATGTTTTTTATGTGGATGCATTGTAATAACTACAAGTTCAAGTTTAGATAATATGTGGATTGAACATGAGTTACCTGTTGTTATTTTAAAAGACTGGTCAAAATTAAATATTGATAATCTAGTAAAACGTCTTGAATCGTGGTATAAAAAATTTAATAAATTCACAAAAGAAGAACATATATTACCTAAATTTAAAAATAGTTATTGGTTGAAAAAATAAGTTTTAATTAAATAAATAATATATTAAAAATAAATAAAGATGCCAATATTACATGATTTAAAAGCAATATTTATTCATATACCAAAAACAGGAGGCACATCAATTGAAGAAAGTTTAATTGAAAATGCAGAATTAAGAGATTGGAGTATAAAAGATGAGAAAAATTGGTATGGAAATATAAAATCATTACCAGGTACATACAATAATAAGTTTTGTTATGAATTAGATCATTCTACATTACGTTATATGAAAAATAATTGTTCATTTTATAATCAAAGTTATTTTAAATTTGCATTGGTAAGAAATCCTTATGCTCGTCTTGTTTCAGAATATAATCATTGTAAATATGGTTATTCACGTTTTATAAGAAAAAAAGACTTTGATAGTTTTGAAGATTTTGTACTTATTTTAAAAGAACGATTTCAATTTGTATTAGATAATGAACAAAAAAATCACTGGTTAATAAGTCATTATTTACCACAATATAAATTTACACATAATTATAGAGACAAACCATTAATGGACTTTGTTGGAAAACTTGAAAATATTGAAGAGGATTGGAAATATATTACTGAAAAATTAGAATTAGAAAAAGAATTATTAAAATCAAAAAAATATAGTTCTGGATTTAGTTATGATTATGAAAGTTATTATACACCTGAATTAAAAGATATTGTGTATGAGCTTTATAAAAAAGATTTTATTTATTTTGATTATCAAAAATAATATCTTTACTTAGAGTATAATTTAATTTTGTTAATGGTGTTTTTTGATTATTATTATGATCATTATCACAACCAATATGATATGTTATATATTCATTTCTTAATAATTTAAAATTTTTAGCTATTTTATTAAGATATTTCATTAAAATAAGACCCCAAGGAGGAGCTGCTATAAACATATGCTTCATATCTATTTGAAAAAATACTTTTTTAGACATGACAAAACAATCTCGTCCTGGATGTTTATTACCATCAATATGTGTTATAATAGATAAATGATCTTTATTAAAACGAATATTATTTATAAATTTAGGTATATTATCTCGACGATTAATAATTAATGCTTCTGATTTGTAGCAATTTAATTTTTTTTTTACAATAGTATAAAAGTTTGAATGTAAAGTAATATCACTATTTGAATAAATATAATAATCAGCAACTACATTTTTTTTTACATTATCAAATATTTCTTGTAAATATGGAAGTTTTCGCTTTGTAATATATGGAAAATCATTACATATTGCTTTTTTTAAATAAGGTAGTGTTTTAAAATATTCAGGAACAATAGATTGATCTTCAGGATAATATATAGCAAATAATTCTATTTTTAAATCTTTATTTTTTTTTTCTGCTACTTTTTTTGCTATTTTCATAGATTCAAAAGTAATGGGTTGAGCATAATATAAATAGCTTTTGTTATCTTTATTCACTTTTACAGGATTGATTATATGAGCTATTTTCATAATACATTCACTGAAAATAATTTAATTAAAAAAATTAATAATTTAAAAAAAACCATCTTTAATTATTTTTTTAACATTATCTATTTCATCTTCCATAGGTTTACTTAATATTTTGTGGGGACCTACCATCAATTTTGGATGAATAAATAAATTAGCTTTGTGTTTCTTGATCATTTTTTTATGAAAAATAACATGTTCACATGTATCTTTACCATCATATCTACATCCTCTTGTATGTTTATATTTATAAATACCAATACCATTGAAACAAGAAAAAACTTTAATAGGTTTAGAATCTTTAGCGATTTTAAAGTAGTATTTCATGCGTTCTTCACGTGATAAATCCCCTAACTTCCAGAAATCAAAATAAGGAAAATCCATGGTTCGTAATGCCCACATATCATAATATATTTTTGAGTTTCCACCAAACATAGACCAATTAATATTTTCTTTAAAAGGTTCTAAAATACTTACACATTGAAATTCTTGTAATACTTCATCCATATCAAGTTGTATTAAATAGTCAGGATTTAATTCATGATTATCAATATAATCTAATATAGTATTTCTTCCATGAGCTATAGTTTCTGTTCTTGAACCTTCAATATTTTTTTCATTTATAATAATAATATTATTTTTATGATATTTGGATTTAAATTCATTTAATAATTCATTTGTTTTATCTTTAGAATCATTTTCATAAATAATAATAGTACTTTGAGTAAAAAAATGAGTTAAATATAAAAACTTATTAAGTGTAGTGTATGCATATTTTTCTATATTTTTACACACACCACATATGATAATGTTTGTATGAATTTTAGGTAATATTTGAATTATATTATGTTTTCTATTTTTATCTTTAGGAATGTTTATATTTTTTAAAGATTCAAAAAATGTAAGTTCAAATTTTGTATTTAATAATTCATTCAATTGAAAAATAAAATGGTTATCTTTATTAAATATTTGTTTAATATCTACATATAAAATTTGTACTTGATATTTATGATTTTTTAATTCATATAAAAAATCATTTATTTTTTTTTTATTATTTTCATCATCATTTAAGATAAAAATAATTTTAGTTCGTTGTAAAATATTTTTTTTTATTTTTTTCATTGTTTCTTCATAATATATTAATTTAATTGATTTATGATTCATAACATCTGAAAATGATTTTGTATATGTATTATGTGTCCCAGTGATTAAACAACTCATATATTAAATTATAAAAAAATAATAATAAAATAAATTAATATAATCATAAAATAATTTAATAGAATTATAAAATAAAATAATATTAATATTATATGAAAAACTTTCAATTTGTATTAGATGCAATTCCAGATAATCTTTTATTTGATTATTCATATGATAAAGACAAAGCATATACAACTTATTATAAAGATGAAAATAAATTTTGTAATATAAGATATATTTATCAAGAAAATAATAAAGAAAAAGGTGTTATTGTAAATATTGAATTTATATTAGGATTATTAGAGATTTCAGGAAATATTTTAGGAACTATTGAAAATGTATCATTAAAAAACATAAAAAATAAATTATTTAAATACAAAATTAATATTCAAAATATATGTGGAACAAATTCAGAGTTAATCAAGATGTCAAAATTAAATTATTATTTTGAAAATAGAGTAATGGATAATAAATATACAAATATAGTTTTTTCAGAGTCTTCTTCTGAACCTTTATATGCATTTTATTTTTATGAAAATCCTTCTGACCAAAATGGTGCTTTAAGTCCAGTTGATAATGAAACAATTCTTAATATACCATATAAGAATAATTGGAGCGGACAGCGTTATTTATTATCTACTTTTAATTCAGATAAAAATAGCTATACACCATTAAAACTTACAAATTTAAAAGAATTAAATTATACCATTGATTTATCAAACTCTACTTTTAATTCTACAGATAATTGTAATTTTAATTGTTATTTTGTAGCATCTACCTCATCAAGTAACCCAAATTCATCTCAACCCCCCATTAATAATACGACATTCGTACCATCAGCAAACTATTATGATTCAGCAGGTGCTGATGGTGGAAGATATGGAATTGAATTTGATATTTTTGAAACAAATACAGGTAATAATGACAATTCTAAAATAAATTTTTATCAACATACAGGTCATTTTAATTCAAATTTATTAGACAATACAGGTTCAAATAATACTCAATGTATATCATTTAGTTCAAGTACATCATTTAATAGCCAACCTATAGATCAAAGTAATGGTTCACCAGACACAAATTTCAGAAATACTTTTTCATCAGACAATAATAGTGTACAATTAAAAGTACAATTTCCAGATCCATCAAGTACAGATGGAGCTACTATTATTACATTAAATGATAAAGAAGTTTGGAATTCAACATGGTTAATTGGTGGAACTTGGGATCAATGGTCTACAGCAACACAACCATCACCTCCTGAAGACAATCCTTATCCTTGTAGTGTATTAGGAACATTAGTACCATTTCAAAATACAACAACAAAAACAGCTACCCCTAATCAAAATTTAACATTAGAAACAATTAATAACGCAAATAAAGCTGGTATGTATCTAATGATTGGTATGAATCCATTTTATAATCCACCAACAGATTCATATCAAGCAAATCATAATGGGTCATCAAGTTCAAATGGTAGTGGTGGAAATATTAATATTAAGAATTTTAGTTTTACTACTTATTAAATTATTTTTTATCAAATCAATAAATTATAAATATCATAGTATATATATGAATAAAAATAATATATTAATTATTTATCATCATAAAACAGGATGTGTATTATCAAAAAAACTCATCAATTTTTATGATAAAATATTGAATAAAAAAATATCTACAATTGTTAATTATCTTCAAGATGGTTATAAAAATATAGATAATAAAAGAATTATAAAAAATTTTGAAACAAAATATATATTGAATTCTAAATATAATATTTATTTTCAAGCAAGTCCATTTTATGCATATAATATTTTTAATAATTTAAATAAAATAGATAAAGTTGTTCATTTTATTCGTAATCCATATGAACAAGCAATTTCAAATTTTAATTACCATCTTCAAACACCCACACCTGAAAAATGGTTTTTAAATATAAGTAATAATTATGAAAATTGGTTCTCAAATATAACAATGATAAAATTATTATTTCATATTTTAGATATAAATGTAGGATTAATTGAAAAAGCAAAAATATATTTAAAAGAAAATTTTACACCAAATAAAAATTTATCTTATTATGAAAATATAAAATTATTAAGATTGACAGATGAAAGTAAAGCGTTAAAAATTGAAACCTTAAGATTTATTTTTTGTACAAAACATGTATTAAAGATGGCTTCTATTATTATTAATAATAAAAAAAATAATAATTTATTGTATGTAAATATGAATGATTTTAAAAAAGATAAAATTAATCATACAATAACACAATTATCTTCATTTTTATTTAGAGATGAATTAATTGATAATAAACGAATTATTAATTTTTATAATAAAGAACAAGAAAATAAAAATAGTAAACATATTAGTAATAAAACTCAACAAGAAAAAGATAATTTAAAAAATAGTTTATTTCAAAATAAAGTAATAAAAAGGATATTTAATAAAATAAATCGAATAATACAAAATAATACATAATTATAATAATTATTATAATTATACATAATATAATACTATATTATTTGTTTTAATTTAATCATTATTATATATTTTAAATATAATAAATGAAATTACAAATATTTAATAAGATTCCAGGTCATTATGAAATTATTGAATCAATCATTGTAAAACATAAAGAAATTATAGGTAATCATAAAATAAGTCAAATATATTTACAAGT
>JGI10211J34971_10002406_pt1 | contig 15256 bp, 11 predicted proteins | sample Etolagsediment_FD_34971 | JGI IMG/M metagenome (IMG submission 34971) | reverse complement strand
CATGGTAAATACTCCTTAATAAAATCATTTAAACCATGCCATATTTATCGGACAAATATAGACAACCCCTTGAATTATAACACTATTTAAAGCGAGCACCCAATGTACATTTCATAAGTTCTTTAGTTTAAGTGAGTTATAGAAAACAGAAATTTGTGAACATTTTCAATGTCCGAATTCGAAGAAATGCACCTGTCACATAACCTTTTGTAAAGCCTACTCTTATGTTTTGCTTAACTTTGACGCCTTGACGCATGTCTCCCCTATGTCGCCGATTTGCTCGCATCTCAACTCCCTTTTTGGCTTGATTCGCACTCTTATAATTACGATAGAATGAATGATATACGTAAGGTTTGGGCTTACAAAAGAGTAGGCGAATAATTATGACTAAGCGGTTTTTATTCTCAAATACTCTATCCACTTAATTTTTGACAGTAAATGAAGAATTATATATAAATTATTGAAATTAAGCAGATACGGATTTTCTGGAAGGCACAGGCTATCTTATGTCAACGGAATGGTTCAAAAATGCAATAATCTATCAAATATTAATAGACCGCTTTGCAGGATATGAATCTGGCGAATGGGATAAACCAGAGTTTTTGGGAGGGCATATCAGAGGAATAGTTGAAAAGCTCGATTATATTAAAGGGCTTGGAGTAAATACTATATGGATTTCTCCGTTCAATAAGACAAGCACTTATCATGGTTATCATATTACAGACTTCTTTCAAGTGGAGCCTCATTTTGGTAACGAAGAAGACCTAAAAGAACTTATCAATGAAGTCCATAAGATAGATATGAAAATAATCACAGACTTTGTACCCAACCATTGTTCCAATAAACATCCTTATTTTCTTGATGCCCAAAACAACAAAGACAGTATTTACGGAGAATGGTTTTATTTTAAAAAATGGCCCAAAAACTATTTGTGCTTTCTCAGTGTTAAGGAACTGCCAAAACTTAATCTGGATAATAAAGAAGCAAGGGAACATATTATTAATGCGGCAAAATACTGGTTGAGCCTGGGAATTGATGGTTACAGGCTTGATCACTGCATTGGTCCTAAACATGATTTTTGGAAAATCTTCAGAGAAGAAATAAAACAAGATTATCCAGACCGTGTTCTTATTGGAGAAGCCTGGTTGATGGGAATAAAGTTTAAGGAACTGAGGACAATAAATATTAGAAAAAAATATCTGACTTTACTAAGGCGTAAAGAATTGGATGGCCTCTTCAATGAATATATAGGAGAACTTGACGGTGTTCTTGATTTTCAATTCCAACATATTATCAGCGATTTTGCTGTTAATAAGATCACAAAAAAGAAATTACTCGATAAATTGCAAAAACATTACAACAAATTTCCGTCTAACTTCTATCTTCCCACTTTTCTTGATAATCATGATATGAACAGATTCCTGTACACATGTAATAATAACAACGAATTATTGAAAGAAGCAATAAAGATTCAGTTCTCAATTAACCAACCAAAGATCATATATTATGGAACTGAGGTAGGGATGAGCCAGAAAAACTCAATCAGCGATGTTCCTGCACATGGTGACCTTCAAGCACGTCAGCCAATGAAGTGGGAAAAGCAGGACAAAGATTTGTTGGAATTCTACAAGGACATTATACAAAGTAAACCATAACATATTGTTAGCTAACACTGTCAATCGGCTAAGCGATTTTAGAAAAGTTTTAAAATGTCAGAAATTTGCTTTTTCTGTCAATAGCCAAAAAAACTCGATTTTTTGCGAAATTCGTAATTCATCTGTGATCGTGGCCGACACGTGCTTCGAAACACTTCCTTGCCAATGCTGATTTCTTATGCCAACCAACCATCCTCGTTTTTCGCGTAATCCATAACTCTGCTTTCCGGTCACTTTAGCCAAAGCAGGTTAAGAATTCCGCGGCAGGTTTACTCGGAGGTTGATTGCTATGCAAGAAATCAAGCATAAGCAAGAAGGCAGTGCTCAGAGCAGCACTGAAAGCAAGGATTGCTGCGACTGTCATAAAGGGCATTGCGGCCTCTGTGATGTCTACAGCGAACCGCAAGAGCGGGTGAAAGAAATAAGGAGGTGTCAAGCGTGAACAGCAAGGAAACTGACAAACAATCCGACAAACCCCTGGTTGAAACTAACAGCTACCGCATATGGCCCGGGAACCATATCCCACCCGAGGAGCGGGAAAAAATGGAGCAGATAACCCTCAGCATCCATCCCGGTGAAAGGATACACAATGTTGTGGTGATAGACCTGGGCGGCGGATATGCCCTGAAGGTGTTGTCAAAGGTACGCGACAAAGACGGACGCATCAATGTGTTGCTGAAACTTGAGAAGCCGATGAACCGATGCAGCGTTATGAAGTCAGACGAATGGGTTACGAAGGACAGATATGACGAGCTGCTCGGCGTGCTCAAAAAGGAACTGCCAATAAACAACATACCGGTTACCAGCGGCGAGGAGGTTCATGTGGGCATTGGATATGCTGCACGCCGAGGAAGAGAAAACGCGCCGGAAGCGAAGACGGGGGCGTAACAGCCCCCGCAGCTCCGGGGCAAAGGGGAACCGGGCAGGCAATGGTAACCAGCAAAGTTCGGTTGATATACAAACAAAGTAGTTCCAGTATTGAGGAAGTGTCCCGCCGACTCAACGACCAAACGTCGAAGACCGAAACAGGACGAACCGGCAATCAGGTGACTAATCATCGACCGTAAAGCCCATCCTGACGGCTTTTCTCACCATATCGACCGCATTCTTGGCACCGAGCTTGTGCTTGAGCCTGTGGCGGTGATTCTCAACCGTGCGGATAGACCGTCGCAGGTCAGCAGCAATTTCCCTGTTGTTTTTGCCTTTTACGAGTTCTCTCAATATCTTGATTTCGCTCTTTGTGAGAGTTTTTCCCTTGGCAATATCCTCGCTGTGGCAATTCTTAATCGCCTTTCTGACAACAGGAAGAAACGTTGCCTCGTCCAGAGGTTTTTCGATAAAGTCTACAGCCCCCGCCTTCATGGCTCTTACGGCCATGGGAACGTTAGCATGGCCGCTGAATAAAAGTACACTCAGTTGCGGACGACCCCATTTGACTCGGTCCAGAAGCTGCAGGCCACTAGTTCCGGGCAGGTTAACTTCGGCTATGACTAAGTCGCAGTCATTGTTTCGCAGGGTCTTCAAACAACTGTCAGCGTCTTCGAAGCAGCGAATGTCACAATTGTCCAACTGCGAAGTAAACATCTGACTGACCGCCTTGCAGGCCTGAGGCTCATCGTCGACAAAAAATATTATGCTTTTTCGTGTCGCTGTTTTCGCCATCTAATTCTTAACTCCTGAAATCTTTTATTTCCATTCTAACCTAAAACCATCTACAATTACCGTTAAGCGATTCTACACCAAGTGATTATACTATAGCAATCTCCAATAGACAAGTCTTATATAATTCGGTATTTCCCATTTACATATCCGTTGCACAACTGCCAATCGAGCTAAGAGGCAGGGATGTTAGCAATGTCCCGAGATGATATTTATGATTCAGCCTTTTCACTGCTGTGCCATGGGCTTTATTGCCCGCGCTGATTTCTTATGCCAACCAACCATCCTCGTTTTTCGCAGAATTCATAACTCTGCTTTCTGGTCGCTCTGGCCAAAGCAGGTTAAGAATTCCGCGGCAGGTTTACTCGGAGGTTGATTACTATGAAAGAAATCAAGGATGAGCAAGAAAGCAGTGCTCAGAGCACTGAGAAGAAGGTCAAATGCCCAAACTGCGGGCATACGGTCTTCTCCAGGACATTGGTTGAAGCTGTGCAGATTATCGAGACCAGGGATCTGGTCACCGATGTCATAGCAGATGAGCCGCAACTCGTGAATGAATTTTACTGCTGCGTGAAGTGTGGCTCAATACTGGATTTGGATAGGGTGGTTGCTGAGAATGCCCAGGTAAACGACCAGTATACCAGTAAGTCGGCGACCACCACACACAACGAGCTTACTCGCTATACAGCTTGTGTCTTCGAGCCAACGGATATGGTCGAAGTAAGACGGCTGCCTTCTGGGAAGAGTACGTGGTATGAGGCGGGCGAACTCGCTAAAGCTGCCGAGTCTTTGGTTCAGGACAACCAACGGAAACAGCATATCTATATTGGAGCGAACCCGCGTCGCCTCCGTGGTGGGACAAGGAGCAAAGACGTAGTCTGTGCTCGCTGCTTGTTTGTCGACTTTGACGGAATCACCGCTGGTGAAGCCAGGGACAGATGGCATAACGCTGGCTTGCCGACTCCGACAATAACCATAGCCTCAGGACACGGGGTTTATGCTTACTGGCGGCTAAGTGAACCGGTAAATGATATGGACCTGTGGTCAAATCTGCAGAAAAGGCTAATTGCGTTGCTTGACTCGGACGCTGCAATCCATGACCCTGCCCGCATAATGCGGTTGCCAGGCTTCACCAATCACAAGGAACCTGTGGCAGCATGCAGGATTACCGATGACGACCAAGCACGAATATACGATTTGAAATACTTGATGCCGTTGCTGTATAGTGTAATTACAGAATCCGACTATATGGCACAGTATCAGGCAGCACGTAGTAATACAACCCAATCAAAGAAGCCGTTACATAATAACATAAGTGCCTTGAAGGTAGCAAAGTTGACAGAGGCAAAGTGGCCGGGGGTAACTAAGGGAGGTCGTAACTGTAAAGCCTTTCAAAACGCAGAGTACTTGCTCAAAAACTTAGGTCTAGCAGAAAAACAGGCATGGCCGATTCTGCAACGGTGGAACCGTAAGAACAGACCGTGATCAGCGACAATTATTCTTACCGTTCAAAGACAATTAAAAGTACCGTTTGATTGAAATAGTAATAGACTATCTGGATTTCGATTTGGGAGAAACCAGATGGTCACAGATGAACAGGTAAGGATTCTGATGAAGTTGATCAATCAACACAAAATACTCAAAACGGCCGCAGCCAAGGCAGGTATGTGTGAAAAGAACGCACGCAAGTATCGCAGAACTGGCAAACTGCACAGCCAATGTAAACCCGTACATAACTGGACAACCCACGAAGATGCATTCAAGGACGACTGGTCCTGGGTCGAGGAATTTCTCAAGGATAACCCCGGCCTTGAGGCCAAAACGCTGTTCGAAGCCCTGCAGCGTGAGCATCCTGGCAAATATCAGGATGGGCAGCTACGTACGTTTCAGCGGCGTGTAAAGCTATGGCGGGCATTATATGGTCCTGGCAAAGAGGTGTTTTTTTGCCAAATCTACCAGCCGGGTCAGTGGTGCGAATCTGATTTTACCAGGATGAATAATCTGGGCGTAACCATTTGCGGTATGCCGTTTGACCACATGCTGTATCATTTTGTGCTGTGCTGGTCGAACTGGGAGACCGGCACCGTATGTTTTTCAGAAAGCTATGAGAGCCTAAGTGCCGGACTTCAGAATGCTCTTTGGAAGCTTGGTGGGGTCCCAAAATACCACAGAACAGATAATCTTACTTGTGCCGTCAACAAGGTCGGTAATCCAGAGGTCTTTACCGACAACTATCGAGGTCTGGCCAATCACTATGGCTTTGAAAGTTGCAGGATTCAGCCGGGCTGTCCCCACGAAAACGGTGACATAGAGCAGCGTCACAATCGGCTAAAAACCGCTGTGGATCAAGCCCTGATGCTACGAGGCAGCAGAGACTTCAACAGCCGTGATGAATACGAGAAGTTTCTTGAGAAGCTGTTCGCCCAGCTCAATACCGGGCGTAAGGGGCGTCTTGTCGAAGAGGTGAAAGTGCTGCGTCAATTACCTTCCCGCAGGCATGATGACTACACAGAGCACGTATGCAGGGCCGGTCGGTTCAGCACGATCCGGGTCCTCAAGAACACATATTCCCTGCACAGCAGGCTCGTGGGCCAAAAGGTGACGGTTCGTGTATATGCCGAGCATCTGGAGGTCTGGTATGCTCAGAGAAGGATCGAGATTCTGCCACGATTACGAGGTGAAAACGGCCATTACATCAATTATCGCCACGTCATAGATACCCTTGTCCGCAAGCCCGGGGCTTTTGAGAACTATCGTTACAAAGATGATATGTTTCCCACCAGCCAATTCAAATTTGCCTATGATCTGCTGCGACAGCAGCATGGCGGCAAATATGGCAACAAGCAGTATCTCAAGATCCTGGAACTGGCGGCCCGAGAGAGCGAGGTTATGGTCAATGAAAGCCTGCGGTTTTTGATCAATTGTGTCGGCGAAATCAGTTTTGCTGTGGTTCAAGAAATGGTCAAGTCCCGGCAACGGCCGCCTGCGGTTACCGAAGTCAACGTCGAAGATATAGATTTGACAATATATGACAAGTTGCTTGAGTATCAGGAGGCTTTGGTATGACCAGAAGAAAAGACTTGCACAAGAATCTGGTAAATCTACTAAAAGAACTCCATCTGCCGATGTTCCGCGAATACTACGCCGAGTGTGCAGAGAAAGCCATGCGGGAGGAACTAAGTTACCAGCAGTATCTGCTTGAGCTGGCTCAAAGAGAGTGTGAAGTACGACGGTTCAATAAAATCGCCAGACTCATAAAGGCATCAAAACTTCCCCTGGAAAAGACCCTGGAAAACTTCAAGCTCAAGCGTCTTCCTCTAAAGATCAGACAGCAGGTGAAGATACTACTGGAAGGGTCATTCATTGATCGCAGGGAGAATATCCTGGCTTTCGGTAAACCCGGCAGCGGTAAGACTCACTTGCTGTGTGCCATCTGTCATGAGCTTGCCCGTCAGGGCCGCAGGGTATACTTTGCTACCTGCGATCTGGTTGTACAGCAGCTTCTGCGGGCTAAGAGGGAGCTGGAACTTGATAAGCTGTTGAAAAAGCTCTCGAAGTTCGATGCGGTTATGATAGACGACTTTGGTTATGTCAAGCAGAACCGGGATGAGATGGAGGTATTGTTTACCCTGCTGGCTTATCGCTATGAACGTGGCAGTATGCTGATTACCAGTAATCTGCCGTTCTCGAAGTGGGAGGTCATCTTTAAGGACCCGATGACTACTGCCGCAGCGATAGACCGGCTGGTGCATCACAGCGTCGTCTTGGAGCTGAATGTTCCCAGTTACAGAGCTGAGCAGGCTAGAAACCGGAAATATAAGGATAAATAATATCCGGAATCTTGCCCCCCATGGGGGGCACCCCAGGGAAAGACTATGAGGTAAGGAAAGTATTATGAGGAAACGGTAAAAATAGTTGTCGTTGGGTGGAATTTATAATTGACGTTGGACACTCCGATCAAGCCAAGCAGGACCGCACTCGGAGCGGGGATGATAGCCGGGACCATAATCAACAAATCTTGTGCATAGCCATCATAGAGGCCGGTTGTAGGATTATAAGATTCTTGTACCCACAAAGTGAGTACCTATACCTTGCCGATATTGCTCCAGTCCGCGGCCTCGGCCTCATTCACAAAGCTGTTCGGGTAGCCTCCTTCGCCCTCAATCCAATAGATGGCCTGTTATTCATACGTGTAGGCCATATCACCATAGACCCCATTTATGAAATCGGTGGAGTCGGAGTAAGTTTGTAGAATCATGTAAAAAAATAAAATTTATTTTCCGTATTCTGGCTTTTTCATTGACAATACGAGTTGTAAACTATGATAATTTAGTTTCTTACTTAATGATATTTTTTGGGGTTAGCTTGTTTTTGATGATTGTATTTAACAAGAAAAACTATTTTTTAAGGAGACTAATTATGAATAGCCAGACAAGATTGGTAAGGACAATGTACTGTATTATTGTATGCGTTGGTTTTTGTTATGCAGCATATGCTATGGCAGCAGATAGCATAGAACCCACCACGGCCCAACCTCAGCCGAAGCTTGAGGAAAAAGCCAAAGAAGAAAAGAGGGAAGAAAAGAAAAGAGCTGCCGTAGAAATCAGCCGCGAAGAAATTGCAAAACTGGATTTACCGGAAGATACCAGTTTGCTCATGACCGCAAAGGAACTTCGGATTATTGGCAACACTCTAATAACAACCCAAGAGTTATTAGCAAACATTCCTTTGGTATATAACACTTCTGACGTGCCGCTGCAAGAGGCTAAAAGTATTAATCTTTATGATTTCAGGACGCTGCGTGATATAATCGAAAGTCCTGGCCAGCCTCGTCGGATTTCTTCAAGAACTATTCGTGGTCTTACACAATGTATCCTTTCCCTTTACCAAGACAAGGGATATTCCGGTATATATGTGTCTGTTCCGCCGGCAACACTTCTGGACGGGAAAAAATTGCGAGATGATATTTTGACCGTAAAAATTGTCGAAGCTCCGGTTACTTCGGTTACAACAAGTTACTATACTCCGGAAAACGAGAAAGTTGAAGAAGGGTATCTCAAACCTTCTTTTCTACATGAGTGGTCACCTATCGCTATTGGAGAGGTGGCAAAAAAGAAGGAACTAACTGATTTTATTAACCTGCTCAATCTCAACCCCGATAGATATATCTCAGCAACTGTGTCAAAAGGCGAGGAACCAGACACCCTCGCTGTAGGTTACAATATCTACGAGGCCAATCCCTGGCATTATTTCCTGCAGGCGGATAATGCCGGCACCGAAGACAGGCAATGGGCCCCACGGATAGGTCTTATCAACACGAATCTTACAGGTATAGATGACAGGTTTATGGTTTTCTATCAGTCACCGTGGGACGAAGACTTTGCTGAGGAGTATTCTATATACGGCAGTTACGACTTCCCGTTGATGGGACCCCGGCTGCGTCTTGAGCTTTATGCCGCTTACAGCCAGTTTGATGTAGATGGCGGCGCCGGTATCGATTTCCTTGGTCATGGTTCGTTGTTTGGTGGAAAGTTGCGATACAACGCTTTCCAGAAGGACAACTGGTTCTTTGACCTTACGACATCGCTGACGCGTGAGAAGAGCAAAGTCTCCTCCTCGATATTCAGCGCCATATGGGGTTCCGAGGTTGAGTATGATATTTGGGGGATAGGATTTGATATCCATAAGCGAAGTGACATGTCGAACACGTCCATTACATTTGACCGTTTCCAGCGCGTTGGTGCACACGGTTCCCCACAAAATAAGTTTTGGGATTCAACCAAACTTACCGGGGCAAGAAGAAATGCCGAACGCGATTTTGCATTATACATTATCGAAGCCAACCGCAGCCAATATCTGGATGCTGATAAGATTAAGCGACTTACCGGTTCTTTACGATGGATAATCCCGGAGGACAGACTGGTCCCTGCAAAAATGACAACTTTCGGGGGAATGTATTCTGTCAGAGGCTACAAGGAAAGCAGAATTGTTGCCGATGGTGGGATAATTGCATCGGTACAATATGAATATGACCTCGTTGCGCACGACGCCGCACAGGGTGAACCGGCCCCAACTTTAGGTGAAGGATATGAGATTAGGAAACTGGCACCGTTGGTCTTTTTTGATTACGGCCGAACAAAAATTAAAAATCGCGTTCCGGGCGAGGCTGGTAACCAGAGTCTTTACTCGATAGGTGTTGGTACGCTTGTTGAAATCGGTAAAAATTTCAGTGGAGCTATATATTACGGCTATCCACTCGAATCGACAGATTCTACGGATGAGGGTGACGGCCGAATCAATATCAGCTTGATGATGAGATGGTAAAAGAAATTTTTTTCCGACGGCGTAGTCGAGAAGAATATTTAATGTAGAGAAGGAGAGGAGAATATTTAATGTAGAGAAGGAGAGGAGAATATTTAATGTAGAGAAGGATCTGAATTGTTGTTTATTAGTTAATGATAATGTTAATGCTGATGTTATAGGGCGTATGCGAATCAGAAAATTTATGCAAAAATGCTAATGCTGATGTTATGGGACGTATGCGAATCAGAAAATTAAAGTCGAATCAGAAAATTAAAATCTTGACTTTTAACCCAAAAATATGGTAGAATAATTTTTTCGGTCGTACTGTCTGATTGATATAGGGGCACGGCCGAATCCATCTCAGCTTAACACCAAGATGGTAATGAAAGATATTATCCGACTGTGTAGTCGGAAAAGGATGTACAATGTATAGAGGGAGCTAAAAATATTTCAGAGTTAATTGTTAGTAAGGAATGAAACCATGGAAAACTTAATTAAAACCCGTTTAGCCGAATCCAACAGAATAACAGGTTTGGCAAAGTTAACAATCTGTATCGCAGTGATACTGAGTCTCGCTTTCACTGCGAATGTAGCCGCGGTGCCGACACATCTTGTTACGCTCGATGCGGATTCACCGACAACAGGTAGTCTTTTCGTCACCCCAACATCGGAAGGCAACATCACCTTTGAGGGGACTTACAATTTTGCCGTCCCTGGTGATCCTGAAATGATTGCCGTACCTGTTCGAGGTGCAACCGGAAACACTTTTGATATTTTCGGTTCAGGATCAGCAGCTGTACAGTGGGCTAAATTGTCCTTCGATTTTGATGTTTATTCGCTTAGTAATTTCGTTTACGGTGGTAACCTTGGCAACATCGAAATATTCGCCCGGGATATACATGGCAACGTAGTAGATTCCTACGGCCCCAGCGGCCCCGTCCTTACTGGGCCCGGTGCATTTGCAGGCCCTATTACACTTACAAGGTCATCTTCAGCAGCTATACGCAGTCTCTATTGGACGGATACCGACACGAGTTATGTAGGCTATGCAGCTTTAGACAACATTGATGTTATGATTGAGAGCGTAATTCCGGCTCCCAGCGCTTTACTACTGGCTGGAATCGGTGTTGGCCTTGTTAGCCGGCTGCGGAAACGAAGAATAATTTAGAAATACTGTAAAATACTGTTATTCCTTCTCCCAGTGCTTTAGTCCTGGTGGGAATCGGTGTTAGTTTTGTTGACTGGTTGCGGAAACGCAAAATAGTAATAGTATAGGAATACTTTAAAGGGGAAGAACGATGATTAGAATGAGAAAAATTTTGAAAGGGTACTGTTTGAGGCAGATTGTATGCTGCTGGGTGATCTTAACCATGACCGTTGTCATGCCGATGAGTACGGCGATGGCAGCGACACCGGTGTACACAAATGATGGTGGTGCTTCTATTACCCAGGGAGCTACTGATACCAATGTGTTGGTGAATCAGGCAGAAACGATCATTAGGTGGAGCAATTTTAACACACCTGGCGGTGCGGGTGTTGATCCTAGAGAATCGGTCAACTTCTCTGGCGGTGGTGCTGTCCTGAACAGGATATCAGGCGGCCGAACGCGGTTTGACGGCGATCTGAATGCTCGTGGCATGAACATTTTCCTTGTCAATCCTGACGGTATTCTCTTTGGTTCCAATGCAACTATCAACGTCGCGCAGTTGGTCGCTTCGAGCCTGAATATTGACGCTGACGACTTATTTGATGGGTTGCCCTATAACTTTACTGATGGTCAGGGCGCAGGAAACATAACCAACAAAGGAACGATCAATGCCGAGGCTGTTGCTCTTATTGGAAAAAATGTTATTAACAAAGGTCACATATTAGCAGACGAGTCTGTCATTATGGCGGCTGGTGACAGTGTGATTATCACTGAAAAGGGCAGCATTATCGCAGTTGAAGTTGACATGGGAGGCCAAGACCCTGGTGTCTTCAAAGTTACGAACCACGAAGATGGCAAAGGGATTGAAGTACTTGCTAGTGATACCGCGCAGGTAGTTCTCGCTGCCGGTGACATCTGGTCTGCGGCCCTGGTAAAAGCCTATTCGGACGGCGGCTATGACGCTGACGCCGTTGCCAGAGTTGATATTGTCGCTGCTGGTGATGTTACTGTAACAGACGAAGTAATAGCTGAAGCTGATGGTTATTATGGATATTATGATGCATCTGCCGAAGTAACAGTCAATGCCGGTGGTGATGTTGACGTAATAGCAAAAGGATTAGAAGGCGAGTATGCTTCAATAACAGCTATGGCTCAACAGGGTTTAAATAACACCGCTGAAATCTTAATTTGTGCCGACAATGTTACGGTAGAAGCTGAAGGAGTGTTTAACGATACTTTTGATTGGGCGTATGACAGCACCGCCTCAATAGAAGCTATAGCTCAAGCCGGAGAAGGTTATAATCAAAGTAACACCGCTGATGTCCAGATTGGAGCCGGGGGCTTGATTACAGTGAAAGCCAACAGTGAGACCGCTGAGACAACCTCAGCTTCAATAGCAGCTTACGCTTACGGCGGAGTAGAGAATACTGCCAGTGTTTTGGCTTGTGCCAATGATGGTGTTCAGGTGAAAGCCGAAATAGGCCCCGAGGCAATGATGGACTACGCAAACAGCCACGCCTTCATAAAATCAGAGGCTGGGGCTGATCTGTATCAGTACGAGCCTGGATATGATACGTATCCGTACATGGACATGTCTTCGGTTTCGGAAGCCACGACTACGGTTATCTCCCATAAAGGCGATGTTGTAGTAAGCAGTGTGACCAATGGCGAGGCTTCAATAGAATCTGTGGTTTACGGTGGTACCGCTGACACCGCTACTACTCAGATTTTCGCCACCGACGTTGAGGTGACAGGTGAAGGCGCTTCCATAAAGACAACAAATAATGGTGTAGTAAAGCAAAGAGTTGATGGTTATTGCATGTCTGATGATGGCGTAGTAATGGAGATAGGTCCTGATGGCAGCTTAATCATTGATGGCAGCGACTGTCCTGACTGTCCGCCCTGTCCATGCAAAACGGAACCAGAGCCGGAACCAGAGCCGGAACCAGAGCCGAAACCAAAGCCGAAACCAAAGCCGGACCCATTTGCACCTGTTGCACCTCTTGCCTGGTTTGAACCTCCGAGGATAGAGGGCTGTCCCGAGCTTCTGCTGGCGGTTTCTATAGAACTTGAAACAACACCAGATACTATTCAGGTTGCTATAGGAAATAACCTTGCCCTTAATCCGAACGTACAACCCTGCGAAGCATGTGCGACGCTTGTAAATGCTGTTAATATCTTAAGAGATGAAGACGGCACCCGGATGGCCGCAATGAATCAGGTGTTTAACGTAATAGCGCCGGCGGATGAACTGTTCACAACTGAAATGGCGGACTCAATTGTTACAGCTTTCGCGGGCCGTGTCGGCGATGGCACTCAATATGCCTCAGCCATAGAATACATCGATGCCTTTGTCAGCTATATTGCTGTTCTGGACACTGCTGGACTTGGTTCACTGCTGGATGATGCAGATTCAATGGCCTTTGTTATGGATAAGTATGGTGAAGGCATAACAGGTAGTGATAACGGCAATATTGCGGCTTTCGTTGCAACGCGTTTGGAAACTTTAGAAGCTCTCGGTGGATGATAAGCCGCTCCAAAGATACTTTGCTTGAAAAAGAAGCCTGCTCTCGAAAGAGGGCAGGCTTCTTATATGGCTGTTGCACAAAAATTTGTCCTGTCTATCGGCTTCCACCATTGAGCGCAGCATACGGCCAGCTAACGACTACTCACCAGCGATCTTTCAACTCCGCGCAGCGTCCTAAGTTGTTATATAAGCAGTGTCTGAACCAAAAAAGGCGCTGCTGTTTTGGAGCATCCGTCAATAGTCCCATAAGAATCGTCGTGGCCACTTTGCAGACCGGCCAAAACATTATTTTTCAAATTTTCGAATTTTTGTTCGGTTTTTGTTAGGGTTTTCGGTCGCCCTTTGCCGATACATGTAAAATACGAAACTTTAAAGGGGACCAAAGAGGCAAAAAGCAGGTATCAAAGGTAAAAAAGAATGGATATGAATCAATTCGACGGTAACGGCCCCGATGTGCCGGTGTGCAGGTTCGGGCCGGGTGGAGATTATGTTTACGACTGGCCTGCAAAGTCGGCTCAGCCGCCCGCTCGGCAGCCCAACCCCCTAAACAAGGTGCTGGCCGCGATAGCGGATTTGATGGGGACAACAATAAGCCCTGAATTGATGATTCAAACACAAATGCCGGTTTATATCGCTGCAGACAGCACTGTTAAACAAGACGATGCCGACATTGAAAGGCCGACAAACCATTTAATAAACCAGAAAGAATCAAGTGCAGGTAACAAACCCAACCGAACAAATTACGCCGCGTCAACTGCAGGTCCTTCGGCAGGTAGCAAGGTTCGAAGCCAGCCGATGCTATTCAGCGACGATAGCGGAATTAGCCGAGGCCCTAAACGTAAGCCGCACCACCGCATTCGAGCACATCGCCGCGCTGCGAAAAAAAGGGCTGGTTACAGCCTCAAGGGGCAGGGCACGCTCTTTGAGATTAACGGCCCGGGCCAATCGGCTGCTTGATACCGATGCGCAAACCAACGAGTCTCTGCCTCTCTTGGGTAGAGTCGCGGCGGGTCTGCCGCTTGAAGCTATTGAAAATCCCGAAACACTGTCGCTGCGCGAGATGTTTGGTCCCGCAGACGATTTATTCATCCTGCAGGCTGCCGGTGACAGCATGATAGATGAAGGAATCGCCGATGGTGATTACGTCGTTTGCAAACGCTCGGCTGTAGCCCGCGATGGGCAGATAGTAGTCGCCATCGTAGATGACAACGACGCCACGCTGAAGAAATTCTATGCTGAACCCGGCCGGGCACGCCTGGAGCCCGCCAATACGGCTTACGAGCCGATATACTCGGACAACTGCCGAATCGAAGCTGTTGTTGTCGGTTTGCTGAGACGATTGTAAAAATCATTGATTCAAAAAAACCGATTTCGGAAAATAATCCTGCGCCGTAACAGAGAGAGGGAGAAAATTGGGCTGCATTTATGCAGGAAGGATCGTTGGGTTTGTTTTTTCCGCGGCTTTGAGGGGGTTTGTTTTCATAATCCTTTGTTAATGCTTTAGTTACGTTCATTTTTGGCCTTCCCGCAAATTGTGTTTGAATTGGCTTTGATTGGCTTTGAATTGGGTTTGTTTTTGGGGGGGTGGGCGGCCGACTTTCTTCGTAATTGTTTAGTGTGACAGAAGTTACGTTTATTTGGGTTTTCCCGCAAATTGGGTTTGTTTTGCATAACTTGTCGAAATTGGTCGCTAGTATTTCGTAGATTTTTTTTGCCACAGAGTTCAAGAGAAAAAAGAGAAAATAATAATAAATAGATAAGTTTTTTAAAAAAGACGAATGGATTTGAGGTTTTGTAGTCATAATGAGTTCCTCCATTTACTATTGACTATTGATTATTGACTAAATTTAACTGGACCTGCCAGCCTGATGTGACCCCGATTTATGTACCAACCTTGATTAGAGAGTTATCCATGTTTTCATTGATGTATTGCTGAGGCTGAGGCGTAGCCGAAGCCGAAGCAAT
>JGI10211J34971_10002405_pt1 | contig 15259 bp, 17 predicted proteins | sample Etolagsediment_FD_34971 | JGI IMG/M metagenome (IMG submission 34971) | reverse complement strand
CCGACGATCTCACCCGCCTCGAGGGTTGGCGACGCCGCAACGTAGCCTGCGGCAGCCGCCCGAACGAACTGACCAACGGCCAGACCATGGTCGGCCTGCTCGACGACCCGACGCAGCGAATCATCGGAGAGCCCGCGAAGCCTGACCGTCGCCATCAGCCCTCGTCCGTCTTCTTCTTGCTGCGCCTGGTCGTCTTCTTCGCAGTGGTGCTGCCCGTCGCCTTCTTGCGACCGCGCTTCTTCGGCTTCTTCTCCTCCGGAGCCCGAGAAGGCTCCGGATCCGGCTCGACTACCGGCTCTGCTGCCGGCTCGGCCCAGATCTTGGCTGGCTCAGACTCGCCGAGATCGGCGATGTGGAACATGCACGGCCCGCGCTTGACTGGCTGTCGCTTCGTCCGCAGACGCTCGGCCAGTTGCTCGCTGACCTCGTGCGATTCGCCGTGCCTGAACACGTACGGCTTACGCCTCGCGCGCGGCGGAGCATCGGCTGGCCGCGGCTCGAAAACCGTGATCGTCTTCGTCGGGTAGTCGCTCTCTGGGCCCGCGACCATCGTGGCGATGTACTTCTTCCCCATGGTCCCCATCTCCAGGTAGACGCCCCGCCTTCACAGCGGGGCCATCCACCATACTCTTTCACGGGCGACGCCGGTTCAAGCGTCCGGACGAAGAACTAGGCCGCGAAGCCCTGGCTGGCCACGCTCTCGCCCACGACCACCGCGTTCGGATCGGAGAAGTTCACGTCCATGCGGCAGGTGATCACGATGCTCACGAAGCCATGGCGCACGTCGCGATCCACCTCGAACTTCACGCCGCGGTGGAAGCCCACCACGATGTTCTTGGGGACGGTGAGCAGCACCTTGGTCTCGTCTTCGCCCACGCCGAGATCCTCGGGGAACAGCCCGATGGGAACCACCGGGGTGCCGTGGTGCTTGATCATCGGCGCGCTGGACTGCAGGCGGTCGGCCATCTCCGTCTCGCGGTCCTCGAACAGCAGGCGGAAGTCCTCCTCGGCGTTGTGCGAGGTGAAGAACTTCATCTGGCTCTTGAGCGAGCGATACGCCGTCGGGATGGCCCGGTGCATGAGGGTGAGGTTCTGGCGGTTGATGTGATCGCCGCCGAAGTCCACCACGTGCAGCGTCGCCAGCTTGAGGATGCCGTCGAGCGTCGCGAGGTACTCGTCCGCGCTGTCGGTGTCGCCCCGAATCACCAGATCCTCGAGATCGGCGGCCACGCGCTCGCGCGCCATCTGCATCACGAGGTTGGTGAAGTTGCCGCGCTCGATGTTGTCTTCGACGATCTCGTCTGGGATCCGGATCTCACCCTTGAGCAGCTTCGCGCTGAGCTCGACGAACCCGTGGGTCGTGTTCGACCGATCCTCTTCGTTGTTGAGCGCGGTAGCCGAAGTGCCGCGCCGCATGATCCGGGTGTTGAGCCCGAGCCGCGGGATGCGGTGTGTGTGCGACCGCATGGGCAGCACCGTCACCTGCTTCATGAGATCCGCGGACTGGATCATCTCGCGGATGAACTTCTTGGCCTTCTCTGGCTCGAGAAGCCCGCCACCGTCGCGGATCGTGTCGAGCGCGAGGTCGGCCTTTTCGATGAGCTGTCGGTTCGACATCTCCGTAACCTCTTCCTTTCTGAGCCGACCAGCGCCGGCAGTTTCAGCCTACTGCGCCGCGGCGCAGAGAACCAACCAGCGGCCGGCTACTCGTCGCCTGCCGCGTTCAAGTCAGCGGGCCAATCGACATCCTGGGCCCGCTTGCGAGCGTCCGCTCTGCCATCGCCCAGCGAGGCGCCAGTGGTCGGCGCGGCGGGCAAATGCTCCATCTTGGTGACCCGCTCGTGCAGGTTGACCAGCGCCTTGCTCACGGCCGACTTGGCCAGAGCTTCAGCCATCTTGTCGATCTTGGACTCCAGCGCCGCGAATCGCTGCTCCATGCCAGCCAGCGGATCCGCCGACTTCTCGGTCTGCACGGGCTCGGCTGCCTTCTTCTGGGCCTCGGTGATCAACTCGGCCTTCTTGTCGAGGATGCCTCGCTCGATGTCCATGAACGGATCGACGCCGGCCTCCTTCATGAGCCGGACCGTGGTCGCTGAGTCGCGCATCGACCACAGCAGCGAGAAGGCGGTGTCCATGTACTCCATGGCCATCTTGAAGTCGCCGGTCCCGGTTGCTGCCTCGATGACGCGATCCACGGTCATGCGCAGCGCCTCGGCCTGCTCGTTGAGTAGCCCCTCGTGAAGCGTGGCCTCCTTGGCCTGCTCCGGATCTTCGGCCGCCTCTGCGCCAGAATCGCCATCGCCACCGGCCTGATCCGCTGGCTCGCCTTCAGGCTCGGCCTTCTCCTTGTCCGGCTCGGCCGGATCGCTGGCCGGCTTCGCCTTCTCGGAGTCCTCGGCCTCTTCGGTCTCTTCGGTCGCATCTTCCAGCATCCGCCGGGCACGCTCGGTGGCCGCGTCCTTGGCGTCCTGCGGGATGTCCGCCTGCGGGATGCGGCTCAGCGCGTTGCGCAGATGCGGCAGATCGATCTCGCCGTCCGGCCCGCGAACCGGGAAGTGGCGAAGCGACCGCGGAACGGTCATGCCGTCCTCGTCCTTCTCGCCGCCGTCCTCGATGTAGAGGAACGCATCGTCCGGCAATTCATTGATTTGCGCTGTGGTCCACTCGGCCTTCTCGCCGTCCGTGGCCTCGGCGCCGTCGGTGCTGTCGTCTCGCTTCATGACCACGAACTTCTCTCCGTTTGCCGCCCGATCCACAGCCGAGACCTCGTGGATCTCGAATTCGTCCAGGCGATGCGTCGCGTCAGCCATCGCTGGCCTCCTCGATTGGGGTCTTGCGGGCGGTCCCGCCGATGGAGAACCCGGTGAACTGCCCCGACTTGATCTTGCTCCACAGTTCCTCGGACTGGATCAGCCAGCCCATGAGCCATGTGCCCTTCTTGATCTCGCGGCCGCTGACATTGAAGTCAACCGGAGCCAGATAGCTCTCTACCAGCAGCACCTCATCGTGCAACCGCATCTGGTGCTGCAGGCCGAGCTTGCCAGATCCGTTGGTGAAGCCGGCCATGAAGCCGAAGGCCGCGCGCCGGACTGCATCTGCGTCGTAGATGTCGCCCTGCGTGTCCGGATCCTCTGGCTTGAGCACGATGCCGAGAACGTACTGCTCATCCGCGGCCTTGGCGCACGGGAGCAACACGCCTCCGTCGCCGTTGACGACGGCGTCGATCTCGATGTCTACGCGCTTGCGCATGGAACGCCGCTCCTTGATGCGCTCGGCCACAGCATCGGCCCTGGCCCGTCCGCGACCGTCTCCGCTGTCGCCCCACAGCAGCCAGGCGACACATCGGAGGCCGTCGGATCGGGCTGATAGAGCACGGTCACATGCGGCGGCATCTCTACGTCGCCGAATTCGCGCTGCCTCGCCTGGCCCGGGAACTGCTCTCTTAGCGCGCCGCTGAGCATGATCGCGACGCAGACGGATCCGTCCTTTGCAGGGCTGTCATTCGCCGACTCGCCCAACGCCAGATCCTCAGCAATCCCGGGCCCGGAATCCATCAGTCGTCCGAGTTGATATCGAGCGGCCAGACCGTGATCGCTGCCTTGGCCGTCTCGGCCCGCTCGGACTCCTCGGCCTTCTCGCCGTCGGCCTTCTCGCCGTCCGTGGCCTCGGCGCCGCTCTCTTCGGCCCCGTCCTCGGCCTTGGCCTCGTCGGCAGCGCCGGCCTCTTCGGCGCCATCGTCGAGGTTCGATTCGATGCCGCGAAGCGACTTCGCCGCATCCTCGAACGCCTGCGCCAGATCCGCCTTCTCGGCGTCCTTCATCTGCTGCGCGGCCTGTATGATGCCGTCAATTGCTTGGCTGAAACTCATGTCCCGAACCTCCTCGAACCGAGAATAGCAGAACGCGCGGGCCTACACGCCACCATCTTGGCGCCATGCGGCCCAGACTACAACACCGGCACCGTCGTGGTCCGGCAAAGGCCATGATACGGCGGCAGGCCAACGCCGAGCTCTGACAGCCCATTCGCAGATCTCAGATTCTGGAACCTGCCGATCTCGTCTAGCCTGCCAACGGCGGACTCTACCACGCGACCGACCGACACCCGCTCACCTCCGCGACGGACCCACATCTCGGTGGTGCCGTCCTTGTTGCGGGTCTCCCTGACCCAGGGCGCGGCCTCCTTGATCTGCTCAGGATCTTCCAGCGCCTCCACCTGCTCGAACGCGCGCAGGCCAGAAGCCACAGAAAACTCCTTGCCGTGGATTGATCGGCAAAAATTCGTGGTCACTTCATCGAGAACGGCCTCGATGCGCAGGCGCTCGATGCCTGCTTCGGCGTACCCAGACACCTGCGAGAACGAACGGCCGCGAGTCGTGAACGCGGCCGAGACCACCTCCCAATAGAAGCCTGACCTCGATGCCAACTCCTTGGTGGCCGCGCCCGAAAGCCTCGCGGAAATCTCTCGCCTGCCGAGGCCCTGCGCAACGCCGTCGGAAACGATGTTCCTGGCAGTCTGGCCGAAGGCGTCGATGCGACGGCCGTATTCGTCGGTCACGTAGAGCACATGGCTCGAGCGCAGATGCTCCATGATCCGAGCGTCGACCGAGTTGAAGTCTGCGCCGATGGTGAGCCCGGCCCGCCGAACGCCTTCACGGCCAGCGCCGACAACATCGGTTGCCTGCGTGGCAACCACGGTCTCGTGCCTGGTAGGAATGAGAGCCGTCGCACGGCCAGCCGCGACCATCGCGTCATTGACCAGGCGCCTACGCTGCGCTGCCGTTGTCTGCGTCCAGTCAATGTCCAGGATCTGCACGGCCTCGGCCACGGCATCGCGCTCGGGCGTCGCCGCCAGCCGCCGAAGCTCTGACGCGAACGAAGCAACCGCACGGTCAAACCCGCGATCCGTGGACAGGTTGATCGCCTTGTGCACCGAATGCAGGCCACAGCACTCGGAGAGCATGCCGTCGAGCGCGCCCGACGCGGCGAAAAGCAGATCGACGCGCTCAGTCATCGGCGCAAGATCCTGCGCCAGGGATCGGGCTGTTGACCATCGTCAACGTCCAATCGCATCGGTCGCAATAGGCTTCCATGCTCACGCGGCCACCTCGTTCGTCCGCGGACCGAATCAGGGTCCGCCAGCCGCACGATGGGCAGCGCAACACGTACCCCACCAGCGGCGATGCCGGATCTAGCGGGATGCGCCTGCCCTCCCCATGCTCGAGACAGTCCACGCACGGCTTGAAAACCAACCTCACACGTCGCCCTCTTCGGCGCCCTCGCCGTCGAACCAAGATCGGAACTCCTCGCCCGGAACGCGGACTGTGATCTCGCCGGGGCCGTCATCGCCAACGCCATGGTTCTGGTGCCGCCGCGCTAGCGCCATCCTGCGCTCTGCGAGCTGCGCCTTCTCTCGGTCGAGCCGCTCCTTGAGATCCAACATGCGCCTGGCGTCCCGCTCAACGTCGCCGTCATCATCGCCGGGCATTTCGCCGCTTGGCGTACCAGTCTGAATTCCCGCGAGCGTAAGCGAAATCGGCTGATCCATCCATGGCCTGTTGATCGGCGGCAGGCGCCGATTGAAGGCGTCCTCGATGATGGCCCGCCCGTCCCGTGGCGTGATCGTCCCGCTGAGAACCTGCTCCTTGACCACCTTCGACAGCCGCTCCGGATCGCGCGTTACCGGCGTCAAGGATCGGAACAGGTAGAAGGAACAACCGATGGCGGGCATGATCCGGTGATTCACGAAGAAATCGAAGTCCTCGCGCTCTGGCGCGAAGACCTGATCCTCGGCCAGCCGAATTGCTGCCTCCGAGGTAGCGCGGTTGAAGTCGCGCGTATCGCCTCGCAACAGCCGCGGAAGCCGGAACTGACTCCCCGCCTTGTCCGCGCCTCGCTCGTCGTAGTCGAGGAACAGGGCGTCCTTCTGGATCGCGTCCGTGAGCGGCTTCAACTCCACCCGCATCGCCGTTCCGCTCTTGCCGTCTGACTCGGCCTCGATCAACAGGATGTTGTGGAAGTTGTCGACGCCGCGGATGTTCTCCTCGACGTAGTTGCGCAGCTTCTCCTCTGCGCCGTCCGCCAGAACGCCGCCCGAAACGAGCACAGCCAGCGGCGGGATGCTCTTGTTGTCGAAGAACAGCAGGTTGACCTTTGAGGCCTTGTAGAGCCCCATCACGTCTGGCAGCGACCCGATCCACCTCGGGATCCCATAGGGCGTGTCCGGGGCGTCGATCTTGAAGTGGATGTACTCGTTGGCCGGCGTGGAGTCCGGCTCCTCGCGCCGCATGGCCTGCAAGCCGTCGTAGTAGATCCCGGTCTGCGACGACATGACCCGCAAGTCCCCGAATTCCTTGAGGTAGATCTCTCGAGTCGTGTTCTCCTCGATGTAGATCATGCGGCGGCAGCGCTTCGGGATCGGCGTACGGATGCGATGGATTCGGCTGGTGCGCTCCCAATCCTCGACCCACGAGAAATCTGGATCCAACGGCATCAACTGGCACAGGTGCGGCGGAACGAGCTTGAACCGCGCTGGCTCGCCTCGCCGGTTGCGTAGCACCTCCCAGAAGGCGTTGCCGCAACTCTCCAGGTTGCGCCGCGTCTCGCGACGCAATTCAGCGAAGCTCTGGCCAGGCTCGTAGGCGCAGTTCTCGAAGAACGCCTCTGCCCGCGCCTTCTCGACGCGGGCGGCCTTCCGAACGCGCTGAACCTCGGCCTCGAGTTCCTCGCCCTCAAGCGGATCGGCTTCGTCGCCAGCAGAAAGCAGACGGTGCGCAAACACCGCATCGGCCACGTCTTCATCTGCGCCCTCTGCCCGCAGGTCAATGGCTGGCTCGATTCGGTGCCCGAAGCCGTCGATGTTGTTCGCGTACGCATCGATGTTTGGCCGCAGAACGTGGCTGTCCTCGACCCAGCAAAGCAGGATCTTCAGGTCGTACGGCGGCTGGATTGCGCCGGTGTACGAGAATGGCCCGGGGCCATCGCCCGCGATCACCGTCTTCGGCCGCGATACGCCAATCGCCCGCACCTTCGCCACCGGACCCCTGGCCGACGCAGAATCTCCGCCCTTGGCCACCGCGACGCTCACCGCTTCACCTCGACGTAGACGATCAAGCCACGCGCACCGTGAGACACGCTGCGCACCTTGCCGCCCGCGCGCTCGAGCCTGGCCCTCGCAGCAGCGCGCAGATCGTCATGGCTTCGGCCTTCAACCTCAAAGGTGTGCTCGGCCTTCCGGGGTCGCCCGGTCTTCACATCGACGAAGAAGATCTCGACCTTCGACCGCATCCGAGCACCTTGACCCTCACCCTGCCGCTACGGCGCGGCGGCTCGGGCTCCTGCTGACACGCCAAGGCGACCGACCAGAACATATCCGCATGGCCGCCCTCGCTTCTACCGGCATCGTACCGCACGGAGCCGCTCGACGTGACCTGCTTACGCACGGCGTGCAACTGAGACGCCAGATTCCTGCGCCTCGGAAGCACGATTTTGCCCTCCTGCATCAGCATCTTGATCCGAATCGCCCAGCGCTCCTTCGAGGGCTGCGTGAACGTCTCGGGGCGCACCATGAACGGGAATTCCTCGGCCAACTCCTCGCCGAGTTGCATCCCCATCCCAGTGCTGTCGATGGACATTCGGACGATTGGAAGCGCCTTCAGCACGCGGCGCAGGTAGTCGCGCTGGCTGCGGAACGAACGCCTGCTCATCTCGACCTGCAGCCTGGCGTAGTACGTGCCGCCGATGTCCTCGAACACCGAGACCGAGGTCAAGTCCTTGCGACGGCCAACGTCAACGCCAGCCACAAGCCGACCGATTGGCTTCGGCACGGCCTCGGGCTCATCGGCCACCACGATGTGATCGCCCGTAAGCGGCTGCCCAGGCTCCGGCTCGTCGAGCATGCAAGACAAGATCAGGTCGTAGGGCAAAAACGCGGTGCTCTCATCGATGAAGACGCACTCGAACTCCTGCCGAAAGGCGTCGAGACCAAGAGCCTCCAACTGGTCTTGGATGGACTCGGTTCCGAACCGCTCCACACGCTCGCAAGTCCGCAGTTTTGCTGCCTCTTTGCTTGCCGAAACGATGTCGTGGCAGAACTGCTCGCACAGCCACCACGGGTATGAAAACCGAGCAAACTTGCGGTGTTGACCGTTGGCCCGTGAACCGATCTCCCAAAACTTGCCGCGTTTCCCGAGCGGCGTACTGCAGATCGTAAGTTGCCCGTTCGACCTGGCGATCAACGCGGTCGCGCCGCGGTAGATCTCCTCGTCGTCTTGGCAGTGCGCGAACTCGTCCAGGTAGCAGTCGCCGTCCTTGCCGCGCGGCGGCTTGGCCGGAAGCGAGATCATCCGGCTCTGGTGCTGCCTGCCTCCGGTTCGCGGCTCGAACGCAAGCTCCGTCTTGGTGTCCACGGCGAGGCGCTTCTGGTACGCCAGCGGCAGCGCCTCGTGAACCGTGCGCGCCTCGAGGATGATCTCCTTTGCGTCGGCCAGGTTGTACGACACGTAGACGGCCTTGTGGCGCTCACGCAGATGGCAACGGGCCAAGCCTTCCATCGAGCACATGAACGAGAACCCGATCCGTCGGCTCTTGTTGGCGTGCCGAAACCTTGGCCTGCGGCCGTCCGGCCTGGCGAAGTCGAGGAACTCGCGCTGGAACGTCTCGAGCTGTAGATCATCGTCCGCGTACCGGCCAAACGCCTCAAGGAAGCCTGACTCGGTGGCGATCCAGTCGCTGAACTCCTGCTCATCTCGACGAACAAGCACCTGGGGCGTGGCGTGGCTCATGCTGCTATGATCGCCGTCGCGGCGCAGGGATTCAAGACGCCGCGGCCGGCTACCTCGGAGGGCGCATGTACGATCATCTCATCCATGGCGTGACCACGGCCGGACGGGTCGCGGCAATCACCGACGAGATCAGGAGCCACGGCTACGAGATCAAACAAGGATCCTGGCGCTACTCGATGACCAACCCGATCACCAGAAAGGTGATCCTTCGAGACGGCGCCATGGCTGGAGGAATCGACGACCCCACACTGTTTGCGCTACTCGCCCACGAGGGTTGTCACGTGCGACAGCAGGCCGGCCCGCTGTGGCGCCGCCTGTGGTGGGGATTCAGGTACTCCGCACTCGGGATCCTCGGGGCGGTCATGGTCCCGGTCGGGCTCGCGCTCATGATCGCGCTGGCCGAGCCCTGGTTCTTCGTCATGTCGATGGTGGGCGTGGCGTTTGTCGAATGGTCAAACGACTTTCGCCTGTCCGTCGAAATCGAAGCCGAAGGCGAGGAACTCGTGGCCAAGTGGGTGTCCATGGATCCAGACGCCTCGCCGGTGCATCTGCTTGGAGGGATGCGCCTACCGTACCTCACCTACGGATCGGTCTCTGTCATCGACGCGATGATCCGCGTTGAGGCGCTCGGGCTCCTGCGGAAGCATGTGGCTACGCCGATGGGCCAGGACTGAGGCACAGCCAGAGAGACAGATCAGCAGTCCAGATCCCGGACCCCTGCCTCGAGATCTTCAGTTGTCGGGTGCGTGTAGCGCTGCGTTGACCGGATGTCAGCATGCCGCGCGAACATCTGAACCAGCCGAAGATCTCGCGTCTGCCGCCAGACGTTCGTGCAGGCCGTATGCCGCAAGCAGTGGAAGGTCAACGGTCGGTCAATACCAGCCTTTGCCTGCCATTGTGCGAACATATGCCGAATCGTGCGGACCGATATCCGCTGCCTTCGGCTGCTCACGAACATCGGCGAGTCGGGCTCGATGTCCAGGCCCTGGGCCTCCATTGCATTGCGGTGCGCGATCAGCTTGCGCCGGATGCGCTCGTTCAGCGTCACGAACTGTTGGCTCTGACGCATGTTCGAGCGCTTGAAGACCCGCAGCGCAATCCGCTGCCGCGGAACGTGTTTGCCAGACTTGAAGGCGTCGCCGAAGTCCAGCGCCGCGATCTCGAACTCGCGAAGCCCCGTAGCCAGGGCCAGCGAAATGATCACGTGATCGCGCATTCCGCGCCGATGGTCAGCAGTCGCCTTGAGCAACCGCCGGACCTCGGCCCGGGTGAACGTCTGAACGCGGTCGGCCGAACCCTGCAGCATCTGAACCCTCCATCAATGCGCAGGATACCGGACACCGTAGGCGGCGTCAACGGGAAAGCGGCAATTATTCAGTGACCCTGCCTACAGCAGGTCAAGGGCCTTCGCCGGGCGGTTGCTGCCAGTCGCACCCTTGCCGACCTCGACCCACGCCGTACCGAAGACCAGGGTCTCGCCGCCCAAGTCGCACGTGCAGACGTAACCGCACGGCGGCTTTGGGCCCCAAGCCACACCGCGAACATGCTCGACGGCTCCGGCGTGTCTCCCGATCACGCGCACCAACTTGGCATCCGGCGCAGAACGACGGGCCACGCCGAGAACCTCCAGCGCACCCGCCGGAGGATTGGCCGGAGCGGCAAGCGTGGATCTGCCGGTGTTCCGCATCCTGGACCACTCGGGGCGTTCGGCAGCGATGCGCTCCTCGATGTAGATCTCGCCGTACTCGAAGCCCTCGGCCACGCACTGCTTCAGCCGATCCGAACCGTGCTCAGCGATCCACGCCTCGCGAGCCTCGGCCTGGCGACTGGCGATTGTCGAGGACAAGAGCGCTTCGACCTCGCCAACTACCGCAAGATCTGCTCCGCCTGCATCGCCGCGCATCATCGACTGCACGCGGTCTGCAAGATCGCCAACGTCAACGCCAAGCTCCCTGAGATCAGCCAGCTTCCTGGACGCGCCATGCAGCGCCTCTTCGGTCCGCGCCCTGCGGGCCTCCCTGGCCTTCGCCTGCCTGGCTGCGTTCGCCTCCTCCCTCCGCTTGCGCTCGACCGCAGCCATGGCCTCTGCGCCGCGCCTGCGGCGTACCTCTGCCTCGAGCATCTCAGCCGTCGGGATGTCCGGATCGTCGTGCATGAAAACCCCGGCCGGCCCTGGCTCTGGCCCGGTCTCCTCGCACCACCCGGCATGACCCACCATGACCACGGCCTCCCCGTAGATGTCGAAGTCGGCCAGCGACAGCGCCTCGGCTCCATACCCGCCGTCTCCGCGCTCGAGCACGCGGATCTGGCGCTGCTCCGCACCGTCGCCACGCGCGAACAGCCGGCGCTGCCCCTCCTGCGACAGCAGAAAGTAGATCTTGATGCTATCCATCCTCTGCCACCTCTCCAGCACGGCCCCGACGCACGGAAACGGCAGGATCTGCTGTGCTCACCAGCAACTCTCCAACCGGGCCACGGCCCTGGCCTCTCCTGAGAGCGTAGACTCCCCACTTCTGGCTGTAGATCTTCCGCTCAATGCGCATTTGCTTCACAGCAGACGCAACCCGACTTCGGCTTTCTCCAAGGTCAACAGCCAATTCAGAAATGCTCTTGGCCTCGAACCAAAGCGCCGCCTTGATGCGCTCTCGGAGCGTCTTGACGTGCCCGTGTTCGTCAGCATGGGCAAGCGCGTACGATCCTCGCTGAAGCCGCCTCATGAACCCGGCCTCGACCAGCCTGCGCAGCCAGACGGTCGCCATGTCGTACCTCACGCCAAGCGCATCTGCTGCGTCTTCGATTGAGATTGGCCCGTTTTCGGCAAGAGAAAGCACCAGGCCGCACCGCTCGATCAGCCGCCGCTGATCCTCTGCCTTGCGCGCGGCTTCTCGAATCGAGTTCCTGCGCTCCAGGATCAGTTCGCGGAAGACCGGCGGCTTCGGCGCCGTCGCTCGCGGCGGGTCAATCGGCGGAGGAACGAATTCATCCTCCGGTGGCGTGTCGCGATCTGGAACACTGAGCGTCGGCCAAGATTGGATCTGCTCCTTGGCCAATTGCCAGGCCATCCTGACCAGGCGCCGCCTGCCGCGCGTCAGCCCCCGAGCGGCCAGTTCATCGTCAAGCTCCCTGATCATCCACTCCGGCAACTCGACCTCGACCAGACGGCGCGGGCCCATGTCGGCGATCCGCCGAATGCGCGCCATCCTGGCACGCCTGGCCCGCTCCTTTTTCAGTCGCCTGCGTTCCCGAAGAGCGTCGCGCTTAGCCTGGATCTTCAAATACCCGATCAGCCGCCGGGCCTTTGCGTTTGCCTTGCCTACCGTCAGGCGGATCCCCATCTCCTCCGCCCGAACAATGCCAGGCTGCGCAAGCGCATAGAGACCGTCTCGCACACGCCGGATCTTGGCGTGCCTTTGGCGGCTAGCGGCCCTTGCCGAATCGCGGACTTGGTGATCTTCGAGATCTTCGAACGCCGAGACCAAATCCCTGCACCACATCGCGCCGCCGTTCTTGGCGAGCGCCACAATCAGGCGGTCAAGGATCAGGTCTCGGTGTCGCACTCAGCACCTAGATCATGGTCTTGGCGCTGAAGTCGGCGGAGTGGCGCTCCAGGTGCGGAGCTCCTCGGACGATGAGCCAGCCCTCGCCGAGGCTCTCGCGAAGGTGGACGATCAGATCGTTCGCCAGCTCGTGCATGGCCTCCGTCAGATCCTTCGGCGAGAAGCTGAAGTGCACCTGCTGACCCTGCAAATCAGCCTCGACTCGCACCCTGATCCGGTACTGCTTCTCCCAGCCGACCACGAGCGGGATCTCGATCTGGAACTCGCGGTCGAGCTCGACCACCCCCTGCTCGGTCTTCTTGCCGCGCTCACGCGTGGTGCGCAGCGTGATCGCCTCGCCGCGGCTGAGATCGGCGTCGTAGGTCACGGCCTGGTTGACCGTGAACTCCTTGACGGCCGCCACGAAGCTGCGGCCGACCACGTGATCCTTGCGGTCCTCTACGAAGTTGCGGAAGTCCATGTGAGGCATGGTCCCGCGCCGGAAAGCTCGATCCCAATCCGCTAGCGGCGTGCTCTGCTCGGGGCGGAAGGTGATCCAGTCCTTGTCACCATTGCCGTCCTCGCCAATGCGGTCGTCGAGCACCGCGATGAAGCGCTCGGGCTGACAGAAGACCGTGGTCTTCTCCGGATCGCCGTGCCGATGGAGGTAGTCGCACAGGCTCACGATGTCTCCGAGCGCGTGGACCTTTCGCGGTCGGCGCAGATCGATCACGCGCTCCTTGTAGCCCTCACGCTGGAGGTTCGCGTTGATCGCTCCGACCTTGAGGGGCACGGCGGGCGGCCCGAGGGAGCGCAGCCCGCGCTCCAGGTGTTCCATGATCTGCTTGATGATCATCCGTATCTCCTTTTGCCCTGCTCGACTCGCGAGCGGTCTTAGTCCCTCTGGGCACCCGGCTTGAAGTGCGCGATCCGCTCGATGCCGGGCATCTCCTCCTGACGCGGATCGGCGCCGTACTCCTTGGTGCCGAAGCTGGGCTCGTCCTTCTCCGTGCTCTGGACCCAGCCGGTNCCCACGTCGGTGGTGACCGGCATCTTGAGCTGACAACTCGTCTCGACCTTGACGAAGTCCTCNTCNTCCGGGGTCAACGTGATCGTCAGCGTGATCTTGCGCGGCTTGCCGATCAGTTCATCATCGCCCATCGACGCCGCGATGGTCGACAGAGAGCTCTGGAACCGGCGCTCGAGCGCGCCCTTGTTCACCGTCATGAGGTTCAGATCAACGTCGGCCATTCGGCCACCTCCTAGTCTTGCGCGGCAGCGGCCGCGATCATGTCAAACATCTCCCCCGACGCCTCGAGGGTCTGCTCCATCATGCGCCGAACCAGGGCCACCTGGATCAGAGCGCAGCCCCCAAATCCTCTCGCGAAAGCCCATCTCCGATCATGTCGGCCGCCGCGTCCACCGCGCCTGCATGGGCCCTCATTCTGGACGCNACCAGCCGCAGGTTTTCACCGATCATGACGCCACGTTGCCGAACAGCGCATGCACGGCATCGGGCAACTCNTCNCCGAACCTCTCCAGGCAAAACGCCGCATAATCGCCGTGCTCGACCAGCAGCGAACCCGCGTGCTTTCCGAAGCCAAGGCGCAGCGAGCCAAGCGGCGCCTGCGGCGGATCCGAAGTCCAGCGGTCGCGCTCCAGATACAGGTAATGCCCCCACTCGCTACGCTCGAGTTCGAGGCGCTGCTGAAGTACGCGCTGCTTCGCCAGCAACTCCTCCGGAGCGTCGGGGACCATGCCCCCGCGAACAAAGGCCAACAGCAACTCGACCGTGGCGGCCGCATCTGCTGCCGCCGAATGCGCGTCCACCAGCCGCACGCCGAAGTGCTCGCACACGTCGACCAGCCTGCGGCTTCGTCGGCCCGATTCGGTCTCGACGCCCGCCCGCATGTGCCACGAGATCCACACGAATGGATCGATCACCATCGACGGATCCACCAGTGGCCCGCAGCCGTTGCGCTTCTGCTCTGCGTTGATAAATGGCGCGTCGAACGCGACGGCGTTGTAGCCCACCAGGACCGGCCGAACCGGATCGGCCCATGGATCGGCGTCTGCCATGGCGTCGCCGCACAGGTGGCGGATGAACGTCTGCGACACGGCCGCCCACGTCGGGGCGTCCTGAATTGCTGCATCGTCAATCTTGTGGATTGCCGTGCTCTCGGCAGGGATCGGAATCCCCGGGTTCACCAGCGTTCTGGTGGTCCATGCAGGCTCGCCATTCACCGCGCATGCAAGACCCAGTTCAACGATGCGATCCGAGCCGGCGTCAACGCCGGTGGTCTCGAGATCGAACCCCAGAATCGTGGTTTCGAGTAGGTTCATGGTGGCCCTGAATCTAGGCTATCAGGGCCACCATACCGGACGCATGGACCGGGTTCAACAGAAAAGATCAGACGGTCGCGAGCGTGGCCCAGGCGCCTGCGGCGCGCACCTGCACGGTGTCGGAATCGGCCACGTACACGATGGTGCCATCGTCCACGGCCCCCAGGGCGTCGCGAGCCGCGTTGTCGGCCACGCTCGGCAGCTTGAAAGCGCCGGCCAACAGGCTGGGCAGCGGCACGGCCCAGGAAAGGCGGCTGTCGTCGTCGGTGATCGCCCCGATGATCGAGCCGCCCGAGGCGTTCACGGCGCCAGCGCCAGCGGCCAGCGTCAGATTGCCGTCAATCTGGACGCCGTACAGCGTGCCAGTGCACCCGTCCTCGAACGTGGCGTTGCCCTTGATCCGACCGCCTCGAATCGTGGGCGAGGCGGTGTCGTCCACGTCCAGGTTGCCGTTGAGGGTCAGGCTGTGCAACCCCGCCACGCCGGCCTTGACCGACCCCTCCATGGTCCAGTTGCCATCGATGAACGCCGAGCAGCCAGACAGGCCATAGTTGCCGTCATCGCTCGGCTCGTCCAGGCCCGCGTCGTAGTCGGACGCCAG
>JGI10211J34971_10002404_pt1 | contig 15263 bp, 8 predicted proteins | sample Etolagsediment_FD_34971 | JGI IMG/M metagenome (IMG submission 34971) | reverse complement strand
CCAGCCCCCCCCGGAGCCGTCTCCGCCGCGGCAACCGTTGTCAGCGACGCGCCCCCCCGCCCCCACTGGGAGAGCGTGTGTCCCCGCAAGCCGACTGCACCTGCCGAGCACATCCACCACGCAATGCCGACGCAGCACGCCACGACCGCGGTCGCCTTTGCGGATCTTCGAACCAATGGCAACCTGTCCCCGAACCGCAGGTAGAGCACGCTCGCGGCGAACACTGCCGCCTGCACCATGGCCGCCAACCACGCGCCCTTTGTGCGCGTGCACACCAGGAAGACCAGTTCAACGAACAATGCGCACCCGAACACGATCCCATGCCACCGCAACGGTTTCCGCAACAGCAGTCCCGCGCCCACCGGTAACGTGAGAACGACGAAGTGTGCCGCGTGGTTCTTGTTTGCAAAGGTCGCAGCCGGAGGCGCGACCTGCTGCACGATGTCCAGCCCGAAGAACCGTTGCCCTATCCCGATAAGGCAGACAACGGCTCCGGATGCAAGCAACGCGAACAGCAACCGGTCCGCACGCCGCTTGTCGGCAGCAACTTGCAGCGTCAGAAAGAACGCGATGAGGCACACGACCCAATGGAACGCCGTGAAGAAACCGTCGTGCCGGTTCACGGTCCAGCCCAGACTCAGGACGCTCCACCCGACGACCATGCCCAGCGGCAGCAGCAACGGCGATGTCCGGATCTCCAACCCGCCGAACACGGCCCCCCGGACCAACCACACGGTGAGCAACGCGGTGATGCCCGCCCACACAAACAGCATCTGCGGCAGGTTCCCCGGGTCGTAGCTCTCCGTTCGCGCCACCACAGGCGCGAGGGGAGCCACGACGATCAGCACCGCAAGGAACCACCCGACAACGTCCGGTGCGTACGTCGGGTCGTCCGACGCTGTCGTCTCCCGGCTTGCGGCTGCATTTTGGTCCAGTGCCCTGCGTACATGTTTTTCTGAAACGCCGCACTCCCGCGCGATCTCCGCAACCGACTTCTCGCCCTGGAGCCGTCGGATGCGTTTCAGCTTCTTGTTCGAGAGCTCTACCATAGGTCAGTTCCTCTGTTCTCCCGGAGCAACGGACTCAACGTAGCGCCGCAAACCACGGGGTTAAAGTCCCGCCGGTGTGCGGATCATCGCAGTACCGGCTATACTTTGCGACTATGCACTCACGAGCGGCACAACCCAAACTTCCCGAGTTCCGCGATATGGCTGCGTCACGTCCTGTGGGTTGCTTCCGACGACGGTGTCTGTACTGCATCCTTGCGCTCTTCGCGGCTGCGGGAACCGCAAGTCGAGCGGATTGGCCCCAGTTCCGGGGTCCCGGACGAGATGGTCTCTCCGCCGATCGCAAGCTCCTCCGCGAATGGCCGAAGCGTGGGCCGAGACTTGCGTTCTCCGCAGGTGATTGCGGCGACGGCTTCGCATCCGTCGCCATCGCTGGCGGCAAGATCTGCACGGCCGGCAGATTCGGTCGAGAAGAGCGTGTTACCGCGCTGGATCTGACCGGCAGGACGCTGTGGCAAACGCCAAACGGCGAGAGCTGGAACGGGGCACACCCCGGCGCCCGGGGCACACCGACATTCTACAAGGGCCGCGTCTATCAGCTCAGCGGCAAAGGACGCCTTGTCTGTCTCGAAGCCGAAACAGGCACGGAAGTCTGGGCGGTCGATACGCTGGAGATGTTCGAAGCACCCACGCCGGCGTGGGGGATTGCCGAATCTGTCTTTGCCGCGGACGGGAAGATCGTCTGCACACCGGGGGGAAAAGACGCCACTGTTGTCGCATTCAACGCCGTGAGCGGCCAGGTTGTGTGGCAGATGCGGGGTCTGGACGAGGCGACCGCTTATTGCTCGCCGGTTGGGTTCGTTTTCAACGGACGGAAACAGCTTGCCACCATGACCGCCAAGTCGATCATCGGGATCGATTTCGAGACTGGGCGCCTTCTGTGGCACGTCCCGCACGAGACAGAGTACGACGTGAATTGTGCAACTCCCGTGTGGCATGACGGCACGCTGTGCGTCAGCACCGGCTATGGCGTGGGAACGCGTCTCCTCCGACTCGGCGAGGGGGATGGCAGGATCGGTGTGACCGAGGTGTGGCGGAACACGACGCTCGACAACCACCACGGAGGCATCATCCTTGTCGACGGCTATGTCTTCGGGGCCGGTCACCGGGGCAACGGTGAACGCTGGTCGTGTCTTGACGCTGCGACCGGCGACACCATGTACACCGCGCTTGGCGTCGGCAAAGGCGCGGTCACGTACGCCGATGGGCTGCTGTTCTGCGTCGGTGAGGACGGAACGGTGGCGCTGGTCCGAGCCGATCCGTTCAAGTACTCCCCGGTCAGCACATTCGAGCTTCCAATCAAGACCAAGGGGCCGGTCTGGGCTCACCCCGTGGTGTCCGACAGACGCCTGTATATCCGCCACGGCCCGACGCTTTTCGTCTACGACGTGGCCGGTGAATGAGACGGAGGGATGTGGGATGAGAGATCCCGTTGAGCTGCTTCGTGAACTGATGGCGCTGCGTCCCGTGTCCGCGGATGTCGCACGCGTCAATCAAGCCGTTGAGGCGATCCGATCCGTGTTGGTTGATGAGGGAGTGGGTGTCGATGAGGAGGAGATTGAGGGCCGGCGTATTCTCTATGCGTCAACGTCCGGATCCCGCACTGTGGACGTGTTGCTCAACGCACATCTGGATGTCGTTCCCGCCGAAGACGGAATGTTCGATCTGCGCGAAAACGACGGTCGGTTGACAGGACGCGGAACCTTCGACTGCCTCGGGAACTGTGTTGTCGTCGCCCGCACGCTCGCCCGCCTGAACGGTCGGGGCTCGGTCGGTGCCATCTTCTCCACCGACGAGGAGACCGGCGGACAGACAACGGGCCACATGTGTGGCTGTGGCGTCGCTGCCAGTCGCCTGGTTCTCGTTTTGGACGGCGAAGGACATGCGCTGACTGTGGCACAGAAAGGCGTGCTGTCGCTCAAGCTCATCGCCACCGGGACCGCCTGCCATTCCGCCGAGCCGTGGAAGGGCGATAACGCCTTGGACAAGCTCGTTGACGGCTACGCACGAATCCGGGCTCTCTTCCCGACGGTCGATGCGTCCGATCAATGGCACGACACGCTGGCAGCAACCGTGTGTTCGGCCGGCAACGTGCACAACCGCGTACCCGAGCGCGCGGAGATGATCGTCAACATCCGTTACACCACGCCAGGCGACGGCGCGGCGATCGTCGCGAAGCTCCGTGCCGTTTCTGGTCTGGAGGTCGCCACCGAGATGGCCTGCGACCCGGTCAACTTCGACCCCCACACCCCGATCTTGTCTGCCCTGCGCAATCACATGGCACATACGTTTGGTCGGGAGATCCCCGTCCGGCGCCTCAACGGTGCGACGGATGCGCGTTACTTCGCCCCGATGGGGGTCCCCGTGGGCATCATCGGCTTGCCCGGCGGCGACCCGCACGGCTCCGGCGAGAGCATCGAGTCCGGTTGCCTCTCCACGCACGAGGATATGCTCGTCGACTTCCTCGACCACAGCGTGTAGCACTCGGTCGGGCTCAAGCCTTCGCGGCCACAGCCAAACCGCTTTGCCACTCACGGCCTTTCATGCCGGCGTAGAGCATGTAGTAATCCCCGTTCACCTCGAAGACGTTGGGCGTGAGAAGCTCGTCCGAATCCCACGCTTCAGGATCCTCGTTGGGGGTGAGAATCGGGTTGGCAGGATTGGGCTCGAACGTGCGGAAATCGCGAGTCCTGACATGCCCGATCTGCCATATCTGGCCGTTGTAACCACCGTAGAAGACGTGGAAGTAGCTCGGGCCTCTGAAGATCTCTGTTTCGCGGACGCCGTACCTGTCCCAGTCTGCGCCGGATCCTGCAAAGACCGGGTTGGCAGGATCTTTGGTGACGTGCGCGGGGTCGTTCGTCGGTGCCGTTGCGTGACATAGAGTCGGGTTGTTGTAGGGATGATGCTCGCCTCCGAGCCCCTTCGCTTCGCCTGTGTAGACGATGTGGATGACATCACCGTCGATGGCTGCGCTCGGATGCGATGAGCCGTCCCTCTCATACTCGTATTCGGCAGGGATGACAGGACGTTCGCTGACGCGTCGCCAGGTGCCGAAGTCGCCGTCCATGACCATCAGCCCCGTCTGTTTCGGAGCCTCCCTCCGCTTCCCGAGGTAGTACATGTAAAACCTGTCGTCCGCGGGATTCAGGAAGGGGAAAGGGTACTCCACCGTGTGGTCGTCAAATGCGCCCTGCTCGGCCGGCAGAACAATGGGATTGCGGGGATCGTGTTCCACGGCCGAGGGATTGCTCGTTGGCGCGGCACTGTGCATGAGAACCCACGCATTGTCGGTCCCTCGCCGAGCCCAGATATAGTGGACAGTATCACCGACAACGATGGCGTGCGCAGCCGCTGCCCACTCGGGCGGTTCGCAGTAGAAGAGGGGGCTTGCGTCCGGCACACGCTCGAAATGGGCGAACGCTTCGAAAGGAATGACACCGTGATTGCAGGCCATGATCCACACCTCGTTCGATTTCAATACAGGAGAGCATCGCCATGGTGACATTTGTTCATAGCGACCATTGATAAAGTACCCGGATCAAGTCGTCAATCAACTGGACAACAGCCCGTGTGTCGGGAACGCTGTGGACAGCGGGCAACGAGGAGACCTTGGTCGATCGAGCCAGGGCCGTCATCGGTTCCCAGCTCCATACGGCCATCAACGTGGCCGAGATTGCCGCCATTCTGGGTGTGAGCAGGACAACTCTCTTCTACGCGTTCCGTGCAGAGACGGGCGTGTCCCCCGTTCAGTATCTTCGCAACTGCCGTATTGGTCGGGCGCGCGAACTGCTCAGCACGCACCGCACACTCCGCCTCGCAGACATCGCTCGTGCGTGCGGTTTCAGCAGTGCCAAGTACTTCATGCGTACGTTCAAGCTGTTCACCGGTCGGACGCCGTCCGACTGGCGGAAGGCCCATTGGCGAGGGAAGTGAGAAAAGGTGGTCGCGGGACGATGGACGGCGCGCCGGCCGCCACCTCACCTGCGTCCCCGGGCCAGGCGTTGCTCGACAGCATGCGAAGTGGGTGTGATGGAGAGACCACCCAGAGCAGTGCACCGCAGCTCGCGCGGCAAGCTGCGACCGACCCGGTCCATCGTCTCGATCACTTCGTCGAGCGGAATCACGGGGTCGTAATCGGCGAGGGCCATGTTGGCGCATGCGAACGCGTTGGCCGCCGCCATGGCGTTCTTGCCGAGGCAGGGCACCTCAACGCGACTCGCCACAGGATCACAGACCATGCCCAACGAGTTCTGCAACGCCATCGAGGCCGCCGCGACGCCTTGATTCACGGTGCCGCCGGCCAGAGACACCAGAGCTGCCGCGGCCATTCCCGATGCCGCGCCGCACTCGGCCTGACAGCCGGCCACCTCGGCGGCGAATGTCGACCGCGAGGCGATGAACATCCCGACAACACCGCCGGCCAGCATGGCCTTGGCCACGTCGTCGTCACCCAATCCCAGCGTGTCGGAATATCCCAGGCAAGCCGCCGGGAGCGCGGCGCACGCCCCGGCTGTCGGCGCGGCCACGATCACGCCCATCGAGCTCTTCACTTCCATCAGCGCAGTGACGTACAGCAGTATCCGGTTCAAAGCCCCGCCGTCCAGCAAAGCCCCATTGTCCATCCGGTCGCGGAACACGCCGCACTGATGCCCGAGAATGCGGTCGCCGTAGTCCGTCCCGCGGACTCCGTCCCGGACAGAGACGCGCAACGTGCGGACGATGTCGGTCATCCGGGCCACCACCCGGTCTGCCGACACTCCGCCGCGAACTGACTCGTAGCAGGCGGCGAGTTCCCAGAATGCGAGATGCCTCTCCGCGTCGAATGCCAGCATCTCGTCACACGTCCTGAAAGGCAGGTCCGCATCGCCTCCGGAGAGCACTGGCAGCACCGGGGCCAAGGTGCTGATGGAACGGGCATTGAACGGCCTCGCGAGCGAGGCCAGTCGGTCCGGGGCCACGGCCTCGCGTGTGCGCAACTCGACAAGCTGACCGTCCGGCGACTCATGCACCCGACCATCGGCGGCTTCGCTGTGCTGCATCAACACCGCCCGCAATTCGTCGCCTCTCCCGGCGACAATGACCAGTGTTTCGTAACAGTCGCCGCAGATTGACACATCCCAGCCATCGATCCGGATGACCTCGATCATCCCCCCGCCTGTCGACACGGCGGTTACGACGTGTGTTCCCCGCGGATTCCGTAGTGTCAGTCGGTACGTGTTCGGATGAGGAAAGTCTTCGTCCGTGATGGCGGTGTCCACCTCGATCCCGGCTTCGGCGATGAGCCGATCGGATTCGGGCAGACGCCCGTCCGCGGCGTCCCAGCCCATGAGCCCGCCGAACAACCCCATGTCCGAGCCCTGGCTCTCGTGCGTGGTCGCGAGAGAACCGCCGGCCGAGTATTCGACCAAGACGCTGCCAATACACCCCTGCATCAGGTCCCGAGCCAGACGCCCGATCCGCAGCGCCGCGGCGCAGTGCGAACTGGACGGGCCCCGCATCACCGGTCCGATCACGTCGTTAAAGATGCTGACAGCGTTGGTTGCCATGGTCGAGGCTAAGACTCGAACTCCCGTTTTTGCCGGCCCTTGACACGCTGGGCAGGAATGGTAATGTAGCCTCCTGTTAGCCCCATCCGGGGATCCGTGAATCAGGAACTGGAACGAAAGACAGTAGTTTCCACGCATGATGCGTGCGAGAGGGGAAAGACCGTCTGATGTCTGCGGAGAGGCAGACGAAACAGAGAACGCAGAAGCGGTTGGCGCGGCAAGTCGCTCGGACACGCCGCGAGCTTGTCCGTTTTCTCGTGTTCTGCGTGGTAGCGTTCTCGGCAACGGGTTGGTTCGCAATTCACATGCATGCCACCTGGATGACGAGCGTGAGCTCCCAACCGCAGAAGAACCAGGCCGTGGGTGGACGTATTCGCACAGCGCCCTCATGCGAACGCAAACCGTTGCGGGGGGTGATAGATACGACTCACGAGTCTACGCAAGGGCTCTTCCTGCCTCCTCCCGTTCCTGTGTCGATGGAGGAGTTCTTCGCCCGGGCCGCTCGTGAGAAAGCCAGGCAAGACGTGGCAGGGAGAGACGGGACAGCCACCGGCCGTTCCTCGGAACTCCCTGCCACTGACAGACCCCGGCCTGCTACTCCTGTTGGTCCCCCTGCACCGTCCGACCCGGAGCATTGGGACACATACGATCCCCATTTCGACCTGCTCGATGCCGTGAGCGCGAACGTCCTGTGGAAGCTCGGCAACTGGTACGGCGACGCAGATGCAGGACGCGAAGACGGTGCAGCCCAAGAAGGCGATGAAGGAACCGAAGTCCTTCGGCATAGGGCGTCGGCACTTGCGGAAGTTCCTGACCTGAAGTCCGGACAGTCGCTGGTCCTGGAACTGCCATCACTCCCGCTCCGCAACCTCGCTCTTCGAGTGGCATTCCGCAGTTTCTATGTGTTGCACGCCGGACACTCCCGCCCTTGGCAGATGCCCGCTCCCGCGGCTGCCTCGCCCGCCGGTGAGACAGCGCCGATCCCCGACGAGGACACAGCGTGGGAAGGCGAGTTCGTCGCCATCACGTTCAACGAACAGGTGCTCTGGTCCCGCTGGCGGCTCGGTTCGGAAGGCATCGCAACCGTGCTGCTGCCCGCGAGTCTGTTGCGCAACGGGGAGACGGGCAACGTCCTGATGGTTGAGAACGCCTCATCGGCCGAGCTCCTCATCGACGCTATGTGGATCGAGGAGACGAGCCCGGCCGGCCCGGTATTCGTGGGCCTCGCCGACGCCGGTTGGATCACGTCTCCGCAACTCACCAAGTGGCTCCCCATGATCGTGGACCGACACGGTGGCCCGGAACTTGATAGTGGCCTCCCGCTCAGCGGGATCCACGGCCGGGAGATCCCGCATAGTGGCCTCCCGCTCAGCGGGATCCACGGCCGGGATGCCCCGACAGCCGCTCCGGCCGTCCCGTTGCGCGGCGGACTCACGGCTATTCCCAAGCAGCTTTGCGAACTCCGCCCCGATGCAGTCGTGGCCACATCGCCGTTCCGCCCCGAGCCCGAGGATGCATCCAGTGCCCCGGACACGCATAGTGGCCCGGACGTCTACGGCCGGGAACAGCAGCATAGCGGCCCGGACGTCCACGGCCGGGAACAGCAGCATAGTGGGCCGGACGTCCACGGCCGGGAAGTCCTCCATACGGCTCCTGCCGTCCCCTTGCGCGGTGGGATCGCAGCCATCTCGAAGCAGCTTTGCGAACTCCGCGCAACGCTGGTCGAACACGGAGCACACGCTGCCGCGCTGACTACCCCGTGGGCCGATTGCCGGCGCTTGGCAGGAATGCGGTCCGCGCGCGAACACGCACGGGCAGCCTACGAGGTCGCCGAGTCCGTGGTGGCGTGGTTCGACGCTGGCGGCGGCCCCGTGCTTCTCGACGGCGGGGCAGCAGGCGACGGTCTCTTCCCGCAGGGACAAGCCCGCCCCGCTGCCTCATGGCTTCTTCTGAGACACCTGACAGCATTCGGGGCCGGGCCGGCACGGCGTATCCCGTGCAACATCGTGCCAACGACCGGACGGTTCGGCACGACGCACACTCGCGTCGTCGCTGTTCAGAACGGGCCGCAACGTGTGTCCGTACTTGCCTTTGCAGGAGACGATCAAGGACGCGAACTCCGCATCACCGTCCCCGTGCCATGGACGGACTCCGAGACGGACATTCAGATCGACGGCGTCCGGCTCAGTTACCGGAATGCGCCGGAGGAACTGGAGCAAGAGACGCTCACCTGCCCCACGGACAAGCATAGTGGCCTCCCGCTCAGCGGGATCCACGGCCGGGAACAGACTCGCGGTCGTGGACGCCCGCGCCACTATGCTACCGTTACCTTCGAATACCGCTCCGCCACCTTTTTCGTGGCCAAGCTGTCCCCGCAAGGAGCTGACTCCCAGGCCCCCGTCCGGCAGACGCCCGCGACTCCCGCTGCCAGCCCGATTGTCTACCGGAAGGACCTCTTCCGGCTCGTGGACCCGCTGGGTGTGGACGCTCCGTGGGTCGAGGACATCCGCCGGCCCCACGACCTGTGCGTCCCGCTCGGCCCGGATGTCCGCACGGCAGTCCGGCCGGCAACGCTACGCCGGATTGGTGACAGCAACAACATGGCGCCGTGGGGCCGAGATTCCCTGTTCGCCACTTTCGACTCGCCGGCTTCGCGCTCCGGTTCTCCCGCGCCCATCGGCTTGGAGCTGCGTCTCGGCAGCGACGCATACCCGCATGCCAAGGAACTGCGGCTCTGGGTCTGCCCCACCTCGACCCCGGCCGCGAAGTCGGTGACCCTTTTCGCCGGGAGCCGCAAGGTCTCCGGCAGCATCAAGTTAAGGCCGAAGGGCTGGCACTGCATCGCTGCGGACTGGGACGCGCTGTTTCCGGACAGATCTGTTCCCCCCTACTTCTGCATCTGGCCCCACCCCAGCCTGCCGGAGTACAAGAAGAACGGCAGCGTCACCTTCGAGCTCAACGGCATCGTAGCCTTGGGCACGCATACGCCTGACGGCCGCGATGCCTCCGGCCAGGTTCTGTGCCGACGCCTCGATTCGGGCAAGGAGTCGTCCGACATGATGCACTACGTCTTGCTCGGTCAGACCGGCCGTCCCTTGTGGCGCGAGATCCGCATGGCCGACCCCATCCGAATCGAGGACGTGCAGAGCACCGGCAACGCTATCGACTGGTCTTACGCGCCCCAGACGCGCGCCCTCCGCATCGCATTCCGCGAGCCGCCCGAACCATACAAAGACCTCGACTGGTGGCAGCGACGCCTGTCCCGACGCGAATACACCCTCTGCGCCAATGGCGCCGCAACCCCCGTCGGAATCACCATCAAGACAAGATAGGAGCCCTGATCCCGCCCGAGCGTACCCCGCACGGCCCCCGGGCGGCAACCGACAAGCAGCGTCCGGGGGCCGGGCGCGGTACTATCCGGACACCGACAGCCATCTGTCGAACGGGACCAACACAATCATGAAACTACACACACCACCACGACTCCACGCCCTCGCCTCCGCAATCGCCGCCATCGCGCTCAGTGCGGCGGGGCCGCCTGCCCACGCCAACGTCACCGTCAACTGGACCGTGGCGCCGGGCAACCAGAAGATCCCGTTCGAGTACGACTCCTCGGAGGTGATCTACGACTTCGAGTTTCAGCCAGCGTCGAGCTTCCGCTTCATCGTAGGCGACCAACACGCCGATTCCGCACCGGTCGTGTCCGGACTGGGGCCGGCATGGTCCAGCGTCGTCCAGACCGAGACAGCGACCGAGTTCGAGGTCCGACTCGAGCACCTCCTGCCCGGCACCACCGTGTTCAAACCCGCGTTCCACGGCAACCTGCGACCAGCGCCGAAGGGAGGCGGTGGGGGTGGAGGGACGATGCCCATCTACCCATGGAGCGGAGTCGCCCAGGACGACGACCAGTTCCACATCGAGCCCTACATTGGCTACATCGACGCCCGACGCACCGAGAGCAGCGCCACATTCACCGCCGTAAGTGGAGGCGTGCCCGTAAGTGTGAACTGGTCGGTCTCATCAACCGACGTACTGCTTTCGAATACGACTGGGCCGACAACGACCGCCAGCCTNGCGGCCCCGCTCACGGCCGGAGCTGTCTACGAGATACGGGCCACTCTCGGCGGNGGAGGGGAGATCATCACTTCCACGTCAACCAGTTCCGGTCTGACGGACACGGCGAAGCTGCATGCCATACATCTGTCGCTGGAGGTCGAGATTGCCCCCGAAGGGGAACGGGAGGGAGCTCTGCATGTACCGCCTTCAGCGCTTGAGGCCGACGGACAACCCGGCAGCCTCGTAGTGCCGGTGGGGCAACCCAGGCTTCGATACAAGGTCAAGGCGACACCAGCCGACCCACCCGAACATGACGTCTGCCTGACCTGGTCTGGAACGGGGGAAGTACGGGTTACGGATCTGGACGGCGACCCGCTCGAAGAGACGAGCTGGCGTCCTGCCGATCTACCTGTCACTGTTGCCGTGACACCTCTGGAAGCGGGGTTGGTGACCTTCATGGTGTCCTCCGCCGAACCCAGCGGCGAGGCCGAGCCACGCCTATACACGTTGGACATCTTCGACCTCGATGCCGTCGTCAACCTACTTCCAGAGACGGGGGCTATCGAGGTGGACGACGCTGTCGAGGCAGCCCCCGGCGTGGGGTTCTGGCCCGGACGAACGGCCTTGCGTGTGAAGTCAGGCGGGACGTGTGACTTGGTGCTGTCCTTTCCGGCGGGAACGTATGAAGCCGGTGGGAAGACGAGCCCGGTCACCATCTCTTCCTTCCCCGCGACAGGGTCCGTCACCGAGGCTGGAGGCGGGGATGCGCTCTTTGAGTTGACACACCCCGAGAGCGGACGCAAAGACGTCGTCAAACTGACAGAGGACGCGTTCGCGATGCTCTTTCCCCTCAACACGCTTACACAGCAACGTGGTCTGTGTTCCTTTGGTGCATCTACCGCAGGCAGTTTGAGTGTTGCTTTCCGTCTCTGGTACAACGGTTCGGATGACGTGAAGCTGCAACTCCGGAACATGGAAGGCCCCGCATTCCCCGTCATCGATGGATCGACGCAGAGCTGGGAGGAGGCCGGACCTGGCCTGACAGGCGAAGGGAAGCGGTCAGCCGATGCGGGCAAGCCCGAGTATACGGAGAAGGCGATTTTCGACGGGCTCCCCGCGTCGAACGACCAGTTCGGCAAGAAACTCGTTCGAGTGAGTGTCCCCGCGGACGGGTTCACGTACGACGAGCAGCACATCAAGGTGTTCTACAACGGCGCGGCCAAGAACCACCCGGGACCGGACCACGGCGTGACGCCGAACTGGTACTACTACTGGAAGCAGTTCCTCCCGGACATGGACAAATTCGAGTACAAAGCAGGAGCATTCGCTGGCGAGTACCTGGACAAGGGGACAGAAACCATGGACGATGACGAGCTCTTCCTCGCAGACGAAGCGCCTCTGAAGGGCCACTCCGTTTCAGCCGTCTGGCATAACGCCAAGGAACGCAACAACGCGGACGAGTTCCGGACCCACAAGGTCGGTCAGTATGGAAGCGGCATCGATTGCTGTGCCGTGACCATCGCTCACGAACTGCAGCACAGAGAGAACAGAAGGAGGATTGTCGATGCGGGAAAGGCCGATACGGACGAAGATGGTCTGTGCGACGAGGACGAACTCGCATTCGGCACAGAGATAGGCAGCACTGACTCCTGGCTGATGCAGAACATTCCTGGCCTGAGCGCTGCCACACGCAACGTCTATCGGCTTCGCGGCGATGACGAGTATGCTGCCAGGAAGGCCGAGGGGGGAATCAGTGCGAACGCCTACCACTGTCGAGACTGGTCTTCCGTGCTGTCTACTTCGGCTTTCACCGGCATAGCGGTTGGCAAACAGTATTCCACTCTGGCCTGGGAGGACTTCTGATATGAGGATCTCCCCAGGAATTAGACGGAGCGCCAGCGACGTAGGGATTGCCCTAACGCTTCTTCTGGTTGGGCACGTCCTGACGGCGGCGGGAACCACAGAGAAGCCGGCCCTGCCTTCGGTTGCCGCGCGGAGGAGTGCCGTTGAGGAGTCAAAGAAGGACGGGGAACTTCCGCACACTGTAGAAGCCATCCGTGGTCTTGAGGCGGGGGGAGAGGTCGTGGCCGCACTCCCCCGTCTCCGCCGGGTCTATGCCGACAGACAACTACTGCTTGATGGGTGGCATGTGGATCCTGTCTGCCGCGAGATTGTGGAAGTCTTGATACGTACTCCCGGTCCGGAGACCCACGACTGGCTGATGGAAGTGTTCAAGCACTATGTCCGGACGACCCCGCGACTCGAACTGGGCAGTAACAGGCCTGTTGTCTACCTGATGGGAGCGGTTCTCGAACATGTCGCCTCGGCCCCCCGAGCGGAAGACGCCCAGTGGTTCGCGGAGTTGGCGCGGACGGTGGGCCTCCACTACGTCCATCGCGAAGATGCCTACGGCGGATACCTCAGGGCTGAGATTGCTCGCCAAGCCCTCAATGAGGTCGACGACCGTACCGCTTTCCTTCTAGATGAGTTGACGAGCCCCGGTAGCGGGACTTGGGAGTACTTCCACCATCCGCTCAGACGCGGTGACCCGTCAGGGAAGAGAGACTGGGCCATCCACGACACCGCACGCTGCGCTGTGCTGACCGAACAGGGAGAAGAGGCGTTGCCGATCCTTTGGGCTGCGTGGCGCGAATTGGAAGGAAAGGGGGAACTCACGACGGCCGAGCAACGCCGACAGTACGGCATTGCCCACGTCATCAACACAATCCACCATCGCTGTGACCTGCCAGATCCGCCACGGTTGCCCCGGCGCCCAGAGAACTGGCGCGAGGAATGGAAACGCAAGTTGACTGAGCACGAGGCTTTGAGACAGAAGATCCGTGAACAAGAAGCCAAGGAGCCGACGGAACGGGACGACTGAGAAGGAGGAGCGCCTGTCTCAGTACGAGTACGCTCTCTGCGCCAACGGTGCCGCAACCCCGGTCGGAATCACAATCAAGAGGAAGTAGAGACCTGGGGTCCGCCAAACGGAAGTACGCCGCACGGCCACCGGGCGGCAACCGATAGTCAGCGCCCGGGGGCCGGGCGCAGTACTATCCAGACGGCGACAGTTCTCCGTAGAACAGGAACAATACGACCATGACAGCAGACACACCATCACCTCGACTCCACGCCCTCGCCTCCGCAATCGCCGCCGTCGCACTCACAGCCGCCGGCCCGCCTGCCCACGCCAACGTCACCGTCAACTGGACCGTGGCGCCGGGCAACCAGAAGATCCCGTTCGAGTACGACTCCTCGGAGGCGATGATCTACGACTTCGAGTTTCAGCCAGCGTCGAGCTTCCGCTTCATCGTAGGCGACCAACACGCCGATTCCGCACCGGTCGTGTCCGGACTGGGGCCGGCATGGTCCAGCGTCGTCCAGACCGAGACAGCGACCGAGTTCGAGGTCCGACTCGAGCACCTCCTGCCCGGCACCACCGTGTTCAAGCCCGCGTTCCACGGCAACCTGCGACCGGTGCCGAAGGGAGGCGGTGGGGGCGGAGGGACGATGCCCATCTACCCATGGAGCGGGGTCGCCCAAGACGACGACCAGTTCCACATCGAGCCCTACATTGGCTACATCGACGCCCGACGCACCGAGAGCAGCGCCACATTCACCGCCGTAAGTGGAGGCGTGCCCGTAAGTGTGAACTGGTCGGTCTCATCAACCGACGTACTGCTTTCGAATACGACTGGGCCGACAACGACCGCCAGCCTCGCGGCCCCGCTCACGGCCGGAGCTGTCTACGAGATACGGGCCACTCTCGGCGGTGGAGGGGAGATCATCACTTCCACGTCAACCAGTTCCGGTCTGACGGACACGGCGAAGCTGCATGCCATACATCTGTCGCTGGAGGTCGAGATTGCCCCCGAAGGGGAACGGGAGGGAGCTCTGCATGTACCGCCTTCAGCGCTTGAGGCCGACGGACAACCCGGCAGCCTCGTAGTGCCGGTGGGGCAACCCAGGCTTCGATACAAGGTCAAGGCGACACCAGCCGACCCACCCGAACATGACGTCTGCCTGACCTGGTCTGGAACGGGGGAAGTACGGGTTACGGATCTGGACGGCGACCCGCTCGAAGAGACGAGCTGGCGTCCTGCCGATCTACCTGTCACTGTTGCCGTGACACCTCTGGAAGCGGGGTTGGTGACCTTCATGGTGTCCTCCGCCGAACCCAGCGGCGAGGCCGAGCCACGCCTATACACGTTGGACATCTTCGACCTCGATGCCGTCGTCAACCTACTTCCAGAGACGGGGGCTATCGAGGTGGACGACGCTGTCGAGGCAGCCCCCGGCGTGGGGTTCTGGCCCGGACGAACGGCCTTGCGTGTGAAGTCAGGCGGGACGTGTGACTTGGTGCTGTCCTTTCCGGCGGGAACGTATGAAGCCGGTGGGAAGACGAGCCCGGTCACCATCTCTTCCTTCCCCGCGACAGGGTCCGTCACCGAGGCTGGAGGCGGGGATGCGCTCTTTGAGTTGACACACCCCGAGAGCGGACGCAAAGACGTCGTCAAACTGACAGAGGACGCGTTCGCGATGCTCTTTCCCCTCAACACGCTTACACAGCAACGTGGTCTGTGTTCCTTTG
>JGI10211J34971_10002403_pt1 | contig 15266 bp, 20 predicted proteins | sample Etolagsediment_FD_34971 | JGI IMG/M metagenome (IMG submission 34971) | reverse complement strand
ATTCATCCATAATAGGAACTAACATACCATCAGAATTATGATATACTTCCCATTCTGCATTGTTCAAGTTTAAATTTTCGTATTCCATTTTTTTTCTTTTTAAATATTATTATTTATCATCAGAATTTCCTTTGTTAATTCCTTTAATAATAAAATATGTTCCTACTCCTAATCCTACTGCAAGAACACTTCCTAAAATAATCCAAGTTTTTTTTGACATTTTTTTTAGTTTTCTATTATACCACCTGTTTCTGATGTTTTACTAAACATACCCTTTTTATATGCGTAATAAACACCACCTACAACAGCAATTACTAAAGCCCATTTCCACAAATTACTTTTCTTTTTAGTTGGTGTCTGTTGACCCTCAACTTTTGAGTATGCTTGTGAAGAAAAATTCGGTGCTTTATTATTTGTTTGTTGTTGAAGTTTTTCTTTGAATGAATTTAAAGATTCTCCCTTTAAATCTTCCATAAGAATATTTATTGAGTTCGCAATATACGTTACCGTGTCTGCTGATTCTTCATAATTTATTTTCTCTTGCTTTTCTTTTTCTTTTTTATCTCCTTTACGAGTATTTTTTACTGCTGTTGCAAGTAAATCATTGTTTTTAGCAATTAAAAAAGATAGCCCTGCTCTTAACTTTACGTTTACCTTGATATTTTCAATTATCAGGTTTACAATTTCTTCATTTGAAGGATTTACGCTTGTTCTTACACCTGCCTTTTGAAATAATTCCAACAACTCCCCTCTATGCTTTGCAATAAGAGTTGATATTTGGTCAATAACCATAACTTTCAAGGATTGGTCGTCATTAGATTTTATCGCACCTTGAAAATTAGAATAAAAATCGTTTTCTACATAAATCATAACTCGTTATTTAGTTTTATAAATATATCTCGGTAGCCACCCCAACAAACCGAAGAAAAGAACATAGCTTATTGTTTTTTTGTCGTCTGCTCCCATTTTTTTAGCAATTTGATAACCAACTACACCGCCCAAAACAGGCAAACCATAATTAATTAAATAATTCTTTTTACTCCTTCTTTTTACAGCATCTTTTTCACCTAAAGCGGTGTCCTTAACAGGTGTTGTATCAACACTTTTAACTTCACCTTCATAATTTGCAAAAGTGCCTACATACAAATTTACAACTTGTGGAGAAATATAACCCTTTTTATTTTCTAATTCAATGAATTTATAAGCTACTTTCTGTCCATCAATATTTACAACCCTTGTTTTTAATAATCCGTTTACAATAGTTCCTTGAACTAATTTCCTACCTGAATCCTCTACCTTACTTCCCTTTAAAGAAAGTATTGGTGCGTTTTCAGTTAAGATAAACGATAAATTATTTTTTATTCCTGTTGTTTCCATTAACGACTTATAGAAGTTATAGCAAGAGCAAAAATACCTGCAATAGCTATCATAGGCATATACTTCTCGATGTTTGACTTATTATCTAAATTATTATTAGAACCTTCTACATCAATATAATCATCGTCAAATTCAAAATTAGAATATCTTCTTCCAATTCTTTTTCTAACCTTTTCAGGTTTTTGACAATCACATTCGGGTCTTTGAAAATAATTTAAAATTAAATCTTTATGTGGATGCAATTCAGCCAAATCTTTCAACGCTTCTGCTTTATATTCTTTGGTTAATCTGAACAGCTTATATACTAAATCATCATAGTTTTGAGCAGGTTCATAACCATATTTAATAATTAACGCTTTAGCTTTTGGCGTATTATTTATTGCGATAAGTTCTTGTAATGATATTTTTTCCATATTGTTATTAAAAAAGAAAGGCAAATAACGTCTGTCATTTGCCTTTCATATTTATCATTTCGGTATATTATTGAGCGAAAGGCTCTAAATTACCCAAGTCGTCTACGAGTTCTACCACCTAAAGATGCAGGTCGCTTTGGAAATGTCATTCCACCTAAATTAACTTGTGGATTTCCGTAAACCTGTACAGGCTTCTTACCTGCAAGACCTTTAGCAACATTCACTTTTTCCGCAGGGAAGAATGTGTAAGTTACAGTTGTATTGCCAAGAATCGGAGAAGTAATTGAAGTATTCGCATCTACTTTTAAGTTATATGGAATATCAAGAATCCCTGATTGTTGCTGATAACTACTGAAGTAAGATTGAGTGATAATCGGCAAAGTTGCAGATTGTCCATTCGCATCTTTAACAGTTACAGTTAAGATTTGTGTTACCTGTGAAGCATTTGAAGATTGCACTCGAAGAAGTGAAGTTTCAAATGGTTGGTCAGCAGATTGCTGAAGCAATTCAAGGTAACTTACGTTTGCTTGTGAAGGCGTAACAATTAAACCTACCGCAGAACCGAAGTTCGTTGAAAGAAGGAATTGATTCTTACCAAACAAAACTACTGTCAAAGTACCTGCTGTGGTATTTTGTACAGTTANCTGATATGGTGAAGGTGCTTTCAGCATATTAACGCCACCACCGACTGCCATAGAGTAACCATCTACTCCATCGAAATCATCATCCATATCCCAATCGTCATAATCTTCTATACCATCAAAACCTGAAAATCTTTCTTCAGCTTCCATCAAGTACGCATCAATGTCAAAATTGTTTTGCATTTTTGTTTTTGTTTATAAATTAATTATTAAAAAAATCACCTCTTTGCTTATGCTTCGGCATCCAAATTTGGAGCAGTAGCAGAGGGAGGTGAAGGGGTTGCACCGCCATTGTTACTTGCCATAATTCGTGGTCTTACAAACTTATCGTGAACTGCAAGTCCAATCATAACCACACCTAAAGTAACAACTGCGTTTGTTAGCATTTCTTTTGTAAAAATATTCTTTAACATTTTTTCTATTTATTTATTCGACAATAATATTCCCACCAAAAATAATTCTTTTACACATAAACAATAAGATAAAATTTAAGCTACAATTTACATATCGTTGTAAATTTTATTAATATTTACTTTATTTTCAGCATATCCTCGTTGTAAATGATATTTTTTATTTATTTTTGATATTATTAATTTTTATAAGACTAAAATGAAAAAAATACTTGTAGCTTGTCCTGTTGCGGATGTAAAAGACTATTGTTTTGACGATTGGATTATTAAAGCAAATAATTTAACTTATCAAAACAAAGATATTTTCGTGGTAGATAATTCAGAAAACAGAGAATATTTTGATTCTTTAAAGAAAAAATATGAAAACATTGAATTTGCAAGGGTGAATCCAAATCAATATTCTTCTTTTAAAAAGGCATTAGCAAAATCACACGATACAATTAGAGAAAAAGTATTAAAATATGATTATGATTATTTATTGCATTTAGAATCTGATGTATTCCCACCGATAGATATAATTGAACGATTATTAGATAGCAAAAAAAAGATTATTGGGGCATTATATCATATTGAACTTGGTGAAGAATCAAAATTAATGGTTCAGGAATTAGAATCCTTTGGAATTGAGCATAGAGAAACATATAATCTTGATGAAACCGATTTAAGTTTTGTTGATGGAAAAGTGAAAAGAGTATTTAGTTGTGGTTTAGGTTGTATTTTAATTCATCGTTCTGTTTTAGAAAAAGTTGAATTTCGATATGAAGAAGGTTCGCCTGTTCACCCTGATAGTTTTTTCTTTGCTGATTTAGACCAAAAAGGACTTCCTGTTTATGTAGATACCAATATTTATTGTGAACATTTTAATATATCACTAAAAAGATTTTAATATGTACAAAGTTAGTGTCGTTATGCCTGTTTATTTAGGACATTATAAAGGATGTGCTGAAGATAGAGAAGAAAAGTTTGTAAGAGCAATTAATTCATTTCTAAATAATGATTATGAAAATAAAGAATTAATTATAATTGGAGATTGCTGTTTACAATCTGAAAATATTTTGAAAGATAAGTTTCATAATGAATTAATCTCACACAAAATAAAGTTTTACAATATGCCTAAAAAACAAAAGCTGTTTTCGGGTAAATTAAGAACGATTGGTCTTGACTTATGTGAAGGTAAATACATAATGTATCTTGATTCAGATGATATGTTTGGAGATAAACATATAAGTAATGTTTATTATCAATTACAATTTAACCAATTAGATTGGTGTTATTATAATGACTTTTTACTTCCTGATGGTGCTAAACTTATTAAAAAAGAAGTTGAATTAGAACACGGAAGCATTGGAACTTCTTCTATTGCACATATAAACACTAAAAGACTAAATTGGCGATGGTGTAATGGATATGGACACGATTGGAAATTCGTAAAAAAATTAATTCGTTTTTCAAACAATTACGAAAAAATATATGGGGCTACTTACATTATATGCCACATACCTGATAATATGGATAATTAAAAAAGGGGCTTGTTAGCCCCTTCTTTTATTTATTTTTCTTTGAAAATTTGTTGTGATTAATTATCTCTTGATTCAAATATAAATAGAACTCAATCTTTTGTTGTATTTCTAAATGTTCTTCTGATTCCCACTTTTTAATTGTTTGCATAAGACGAACATTTGATTTAATTGCTTTTGCTTCTTCTAAAGTGTTATCAAAATTAGAAGATACTTCTATTGACATTTCATCTAAAAAGTTTTCATAATTCTTTTTTCTTCCCAAATAAGATTCATAAATCTTTTGTTTATTAATAATTGAGTTTTTTAAATCTACAATCTTAATTTTTTCATCTGCTTTTTTAATTCGAGAAACAAAAGGATTTCTTTGTCTTGAACGAAGAAGGTTTAGCATTTCCCCTTCTGCAATTATAATCTCCTTGTAATGTTCCGTTTTGTTTATTGTTTCAGGAAGTATTTTACTTACTTCATTAGCCAATTTTACTTTTCTTTCGTGTTCTTGCTCGTTTTTAGTCATAATAAAATTATTTAGTTACAAATTTAGTTATTTTTTTGGTGTTATATATATGATTCCACGATTTGCTCCTGTTGATTCAGAATTATAATAATAGTCATATCCATTTTCTTCATAAATAGCATCAAAATCTTCTTTTAGCCATTCATAAGTAAAAGGTTGACCATTTATTGAATCAAAACCTAATTGGGGTTTATTTGGAACTACAAAATCGTGAATAGCAATTACAGGTTTAATTCCTGTTTCCTTTATTTGTCTTAATTCACTTTTTAAAGGGCAATGTTGACCCCAATGTGCATCGAGAAAAATAAATATGTTTTCTTGTTCAGGTAAATCATTAATCATTTTAACTAATTCATCAGCACTACTGCCAATATATACTACTACGTTATCTCTTTTATTTAAGCGATTATTCAGAGCAAAGTTTAAATAGTTCTCATTAATTTCTATTGTGTGTACTTTATCATAATTTTCACAAAGAAAGTCAGTCGTATATCCAAGACAAGTGCCTGTTTCAATAGCGTATTTTAATCCAAACTTGTTTTTCAGATTAATAAATTCTTGTTGTGCGAAAGTGTCTTGATTTAAAGCACCTTCTTGATTCTGCATTAATAATGGTTCATTCATAATTAAAAAGTGTATTTATATTTATCTAATTCCCACTCAAAATGTTTTTCAATCATTTTTCTTGAAGTTTCATTATAATACTCACGATAATTTTTACTTCTATTTGGGTTTACGTTTACAACAGGAACTCTATAACTTTCAATTCCTATTTTTTCAGATATTATTTTCATATCCAAATCATAGTTTTCTATTTTACCAACAAAGTCTACAATTTCATTTCCGCTATCATCTAATAACCAATCTTTAAATGTAACTACTTTGTTGCTCCCTAATGGTCTTATTTTTTCGTCTTGATGTTGTTGTCTTANTTCAAAATAATATGGTATAANNTTCNGNANANCACANATTTTGATTTATAATATCATCGTGCATAAAATGATTCGTATATATTTTGCCATAAAAATATGTGGACACCATAAAATCAAAAGGATTACGAATAAAAGTAAACTTAAAAAACTCTTTAAATTTATCCTCGTTTAATTTATCCTGATATTCTATCATCATATCTTTTGGGCAAGAATGACCGCCCTGTAATTCAATACAACCTTTTACATTGTGTTCTACAAACTTTCTTAAACTCATTCCCCCACATTTATATAAGTGGAAAAATATAAAATTATTTTTTTCGCTAATTAGTGCCATATTTATTTTAAAAGATTATCTGTTTGATTAAAATAAACCCACTCTCTATTTGGTGAATGTCCGTGATATTGATTTCTAATGTATGTTACAGGTAAATTAACTTCCCCAACAATATCTGATTTTATGAAAATCATATTCGTTGTAGCTGTTTGATGAACAAGTATATATCCTGCTTGATTTAAAAGTGTTTTAAATGCTTCAAAAGAAGCCCCATAATAGTCATTTTCACCCCAAGAATGTAAAGGGTTATATTTCATTACCTGCAAAACACCCTCTTGTAAACAACCATTAAATTCATTTATAATTACTCTTGGTGAATATTTACTTTTTAATATTTCTTTTAGAACCCAAAAATCATTCCCATCAATATCTATTGACAATAAATCAAATTCTTCAGGAACATTATATTTTCCAAAAAGAGATACAATATTTTCTGCTGTAATAAATTCTTTTTTGATTATTTCCGTTTCTTCTTCAGGGTTTCCATCCATTAAAAGACCATCCCAACCGCTTTCAATTAAATAACGACTATTAGAAAGACCTGAATTTAATGTACCTGCACCAAAATCTACAAGATATTTCGTTTTAGTTCCTATATGCTTAAATATGTAATCGAAAATAGCTTCTTCTCCGAATTGTGCATACATTTTATTAAATGGAATATCCTTAATTCCATAAACCCAATTATTACCTATTGTAACACTCATAATATATATTTTTTAAGTTCAATCATTCTTTTATCCCAAGTGAAGTTATCACGGACAAATTTACATCCTTGCTTGGCGATTAATTCCCTTTTATAATCATTTTGCCAATAATAATTTATTTTGTTTACGAGTTCATCTAAATTATTCCAAGTATCTAAATGTCTTTTTATTTGAAAATCATTTTCTATACCATCGTAATTGTGAGATAAACAAAATGCACCACTACCCATTAATCTTAATAATCTATCTGAAGAATATCTTTCATAATTAAAATGTGATAAGTTAATTGCTATCTTACAATTACGATACGCAATAGCTTCTTCATTTTCGTCTAAAAAAACTGAATTAGGTAAATGTTCTTCCCAATTACCGCCATAAGCCATAAAATCAGAGCCAAATGTATGATATAATTTATTTACTAAATCTATTCTTAATTGAGAAAGCGGAAATTGATTGCTACTAATATAATTTGAGCCTAAAAATATTATCTCAGGAGTTTTTTTAAAACCACCATAAGGTTTAAATATTTCAGGGTCAAAACCCACTTGAAGAAAATCAGAATTAATACCTTGCTTTCTTGAAAGTTCTACATCCTTCATATTGCTAAATAGCGTTATAGAAATATGTTTTCCTAACTCTATAAACCAATTTGGTAATGGATAGCGTACATCCCCTGTCCAATTAATAGTAAAACTACTTTTTGTTATCTCTTTTGCTGTTTCAGTATATATAATTCCTTCTTTTTGAATTTGCATAAAAACAACATCAGGATTAAACGAATTATGTAATTCAATTATTTTTTTATTTAACTTTTCAATATCATTTGAATCAGCCGACCAATTATAATGGAACGTATTAAAATGTTTGTCAAAAGCCTTCCACAAACCTGTGTTATGATTTCCTAAAGCTATATGTAATAATTTCTTTTTCATAAAGTAGGAGTGATTTGTAGATATGGTGGAATTAATCTTTCTACTTGTGAATGATTAATATAATTACGCACATTAGAGTTGTGATAATGATAAGTCTTGATACTTTTACTTGGATTTAAAACATTATATCCATTTTCATTTAATAAGTATGCAATTCTATTATCACATCCTGCAATTCCGAGAGTGAAATATGCTTCAGGTATATCTGTAAAACTTCCTTTTTTTATCCAACAATCTTGACTATCACTTCTGTCAAAATGTATTGCTTGATTTAAGTTTTTTTCATTAGAAATATCCCATCTTGAAAGGGCTAAACAGTTTTTTTCATTGAATGAATATGATTTTATTTTTTTGACTTCTTCATCAATAAAAAATATGTCAGAATTTGCTATACAAGAAATAGAATTAATATCAGAAAAATTTCTTGTCATTGAAAACCATTCTCGATAAGTAGGTCTATTATCGCAATTAACGACTTTTATTTTTTTTGTAAATGATTCTAAATCATTTCTCAAAATCATTTGAACAAAGTGCATTTGATGTGCCTTTGACATTAAGACAATTAGCTTATCTATTTCACGACAGCTAATATTACGAATAAAACATTGTTCTAATTCGTATTGCCTATTTGGTGTCCTATCAACGTAATAGTTATTATACAGGTGAAATAACATCTTCAAATGTTTTTAAATCAGTTTTCCAATATTTCAAAGACTTGTGGTTCATTTCATCTTTTGAATAATATCCCCATTTAGAATGAACGTATTTGTGAATAGCATTTTCACTTATATCATCAGTAATAATTGCATAATCTTTTTGTAATTCTTTTTCGAGTAATTCATAATGAAAGTTACCGAATAAATTAGGGTTAAACACAAATCCTTTTAAATTAAAAAAGTGTTTTGGTATTACATATAAATAATGATAATCAACGCCATTATTGTTTTTAGACCTTAATTTAAGTGCTGTCTTTTCTAAAGGGTAATTTTTTGCATTTTCAAAATTATCTAAAATACATTGGTCAAATCCATATTTGAATATCTCCGTATAATCAGTAATAAATAAAACATAATCCCAATGGATTGATTCTAAATCTCTATTTAAAGCATTTATTTTATTACTACTATAAGATAACATCACCTTGACGTTGTTAAGATAAGGTTTCAGTTCTATTAGGCTTGACTTATTATAAATTTTGGTATCATCTTTATCAATAGATAATAAAATTTTAGTTTCAGGGTTTGATATATTTTGCTGTAACTCTTTCAAGTTTTTTTTAAGCATACCAAATCTCTCTCTACACGCATATTTGATTAGCAACTTCATATTCCTCGATAGTATTTTTGGAACAATTCTTTAATTAATATTTTTCTTGCCTGTTCCCTTGCGTTCAAACCTGTTCCAAATCTTTTTGAATAATCAGACACTTTTTTTGGATTTCTTTCAAGATATTCAAAACAAGCTATTTCAAAATCTTTTTTTGTAAAATTGCCTGTAATGTAATTATCATCCGAAGCAATATAAACAAAGAATCTTTTATCGCCTACTTTTAAATATTTGTACTCGACCAAACATTGAGCAATTTTAAACATTTCAAAATTTGGTATTCTTTGGTGATACCTTTTTATATCATCTATTTGATAATGAAACCTTACAAATGAAGTGTTTTGCCACATTCTTGGGTCAAGTGCGGATAAGGATTGGAAATGACATATAATATCTAAATCTCGGTGTCTGTTTGTAGCTAATAAACCAATTACATCAGTAGTTTTAGATTGCACAAGGTATCTATTTATATCTTCAAGGATTAACATACCGCCACGATAACTATTAATTATTTTAGAAAGTATTGTTAGCATATCAGATAAAGAAGCCATTGAACCATCTTCCATTATTGGTAATACCCTTCTTACTTCAACTTTTGATTGTTTTGAAAACTTACCAATATGTTTTACCTCGATTGCTTTATATTGAGTGTACTCCATATTAATATCATATATAAGGACTTTTCTTGCTTTTTTACCTTGTTTTTTATTTCCTTTTATATAATTATCAATTAACAACGTGGTAGTAAAGGTTTTTCCTACACCTTTTTTACCTGTTGCACACATTAATATAGGTTCTCTTTTACTGCCAATCATAATTAAATTAACTTTTAATCTTCGTCTGAATAATCTTCAATTATTTCAATGTTTGGGTCGTGTTCAGCATCAATTATTCCATCATCATCCTTATTTAATTCCTTCATTAATTCATCAACCGCTTGTCTATCATTCTTTGTGATTCTATCATCAGGAATTACTGTGTTTCTTGGTTCAGGCTGTGGTCTTGCTTGTTCCTGCTGTTGGTATTGTGGATTTGTTTTTCTCATATTATTATGAAATTTCTCAAATGATTCCAATGCCATTTTATTATTTTGAGATAATTGATATGCTGAAAATCCCATTTGAACAACGTGGCTACCAACTGCAATCATTAATCTTTGTGTAGGTGTTAATGCGATTTCTTGCTCTAACAAAACATCCACTAAAGGGTCTTTTATTTCTTGCCTTGTTTCTTCTGAAACTTCAAATATTTCATCTACTTGCTCGTTAGTTCCATCAATATAATCTTTTACAGTTACTCCATTTTCTAACTGCATATTTAAGTCAAGCCTTCCATCAATAACCATTTTTTGAATGGTAGTATCTTTAAACCTTGCCCAAGATTTAAAAGGTGTAGGTGCAAACTTACAATACATTTGTAAAATTGCATCTGCTGTTTTTTCTGCTGACTTTCTTTTTTGAGCAGGTGATAAATCTTCTAAATTACCCTCGCCAAGTTTTCCTGAATCTTCATCTTCATCTTCATCTTCATCATAATCTTCTTCTTCACCTGTTTCATCAAAAGTAGCCCATTCAGGTTCAGGAATATCTTCTTCACCTTGTTCTTCAGACATTGAATTTCCTGAATTTATTTTGTCTGCTACATTTTCACCACCTTTGGGTTGCTCAAAATCATTTTCATCAAATTCTACATCATTTTCTTCTTCATCATTGGAACTATTTATTCCTTTAGTATATGCTCTTTCAATTACAGGTTCGCTAAATGGGTCAAAAGCTACTGCATCCTTTTTTCCACTTACATTATTAAATGATTCAGACGTATTGATTTCTTTTTCATCTTCATAATCATCTTCATAATCATCTTCATCTTCATAATCATCTTCATCTTCTTCTTCACCTGTATAAAGTTTATTAGAAGTTCTTTTTACTTCCTCACCTGTCAAGTATGAATACATATCCTGTAATTCATCTAAATTAGTTGGAATACCATCTGTGTCGATAAGTTTATTTATTTCAGATTCAGAAACCTCTCCTGAATTAACTAATCTATTTATCTTTTTACATAAGTCGGCTTCTTCTTTTGTAGGTCTGCCTTTTTTTCCGAAATATGGATATTTACTCATAATCTTTTGTTTTTATCTCGTAGCTATTTGTGTAAAATAGAACATCGGTGCTTAATTCTATAAATTCCTTTACAAATATTTCTTCTGATTTGTCTTTGTAGCTGTCTTTATTAATAGGTAAAGAACTTAATTGATTATTTACATATTGCCTTGCTTTACCGCCAAAATAACCACCTATTTCTTCATCTGTAATACTCAAATGCTCCTTCATAAGAGCAAAACACATTTTTCTTGCCTTTGAAACACTTGCCCTTTTATTAGAATACATTAAATCATCCAATGAAATCTTATATTTATTAGAAGTTACAACGATAATATAATTACAAACGTCTTTTGTATATACATCATCACTATCAAGGTGTAGCTTTCTAATTTGGTTCAGAACTTTATCAGAACCAAATTTTGATATAACCCTGTGTAACTCTTTTAAAAAGTTTATAATCTCTTTGTCGGTCTGCATTATTTATTTACTTCTTCTTATATTCTGACGACATAAATACTTTTCTCAAAATAATGTTGTTCACTTTTTGTTCAGGATAATCAGGCTCTTTTCCAATTATTGATTTTAATTGACTTATTCTAATTCTTCCGTTTTGATTTTCCTCAATTTGCGAAAGTATTTTCTTTTCCATCACAATATTTCCAAAAGATGATTTATGTGTTGATATTTTTGTGGCTTCCTTTTTTTCAGGACTGCTTTCGGCTTTCGGTTCAGGTTTCCCTTCAGGTTTCCCTTCAGGTTTGGGTTCAGGTTTCCCTTCAGTTTTATGTTCTTGACTTTCTTCCTCGTAATCTTTTTCTAAAAAGTCTTGTATAATATCTGCTATTTCAATAGACTTTCTTTGAACACTACGAAACAAAGTTTCATCATTTTCACTTTTTTTAAGTTTAGCATAAAGAAGATTCCACCCCTTGATTTTCGCCTTAATATTTGTAGGCAAATCAACTAATTTAATTTCTTCTTGTTCGATTAATTGTTCGTGAACAATGTCCACTTTTTCTGCAAGGCTCATAATTTAGATTTTAATAAAGATTTTTAATTTCATTAATGTTATTTAATAGATTTTCAAAAACATCCTTGAAAGCCCACCTTCTTCTTGAAATAGAACGAAGGTGAAAACCACCCTTTAAAGTAAAAAAGGACATAAACTCCAAAATAAAATTTAAAATGGCTGTGAAAAACTGTAATGGAACAATGATGCTCGTTACAAAAAGTGCGTTTATGACTATCAATAAATATTTCATCAACAACAAAAATAATAAAATTTGTTGTCAATTATAATATTTTGTAAATTTTATTTACGAAATTTCTTTTTCTGTTTTTTTATCTGATTCAGATAATTGCTTCCGTGTAAGTTCTGCCTGTAATTTTCGCAACTTATGATTCTCTTTAATATTCCATAAGGACACAGCAACATTAATGATAAAAACTCCCACAAATATTCCGTAAAGCTGTTTATATTGTTTTTCAGTCATTTTATTTATTTTTTATTCTACACCATAGAAATATGCATTCAAATCATCTCTATCAGAATATCTATCATCAATTCTTAAAATGGGTAAATCAATGTGTCTGTATAATGCTTCTTTAAATATTTCTTCCAAATCTCCGTAGCCAACAGATTCTTCATATTCGGATATTTCTTCCTCATTCATAAAATTAGTTAATTCTACCTTCATTTTCAGACCTTCATCATTTAAAGATACAACTTCTCCTAATTCTTCAAGTGCTTCTTTTATTTTTGAATAATAATAGTTCAGCATAGCCCCTTCTTCTGAAGAAGTTAATGCACTTGCCAAACTTCTTTTTACTTCATCAAAATCTTCAGAGTAATCATCATCGTTAAGATAATACTCTATACCTTCTTCTTGAATTTGTTCTTGTGTTAAATCAGAATTTTCAATCATATAATCAATAATTATTTGTTGATTTTCTTTATTTAACTCGTCAATATAATCAGTAGCATTTTCATAATAATAACTCCACGAACCATCAAACCAAGAATAAGTATCTTCACCTGTAATCATTTGATAAATTGTTTCATCAGAATAATCACTTCTAAAGAATCTACTTAAATCATTAGCATCATATTCAATCTCTATTAGAGTATTAGGAAGTTGTTCAATCAACCCTGCATCATAAAGTTTTATCTGAATTTTATACTTATCAAAATCTTCATTATCTTTTATTTTCGATAGTATTTCTTCTTTAGTAATTAATCCTTCCACATAAAATTCAATCATATCTTCAACATTCTCTAAAACATTTGGTTTTAATTTGAATAATTGAACTTTTTGATTTCTTGTCATTTCAGAAAATCCATAATCTTGGCTTGATTGATATTCTGTGCCAAATCCATTAAATTGAAGTCTTGAATTAAGGTGTTTATCTTCTATTTGTTTTAATTTGAGTTGGTGTGAATTGTCTAATTCTCTTAATTTACGTCTTACAGGTGAATCAACATTTTTAAGCAATTCTATTTCCTCTAATTTTTGTTCATATTCATCAGCATCAAGACTATCAAAATTATTTTCTAATTCTTTTTCTAATTTATCAATCGCTTTTGTTGAATTACTTATTGAATCTTCATATTCTTTGAGTTTAGTATTATAGTTTTTTATCTGTTCGGCTTGTTCTTCATCTATTCTTCTACGAAGTTCTGCTTCACCATCTTTTTCTGCATCAATCAAAGTAATTATTAAATCATAAATAAAAGGAAAATATTTTTCCGCAGGTTTTGAGTTCTTTTTACCTTTTACCTGATAAAACACTCCATCTTTTCCAAAAGCAACAGTAACGTGGCTATCACCAATATATCCTTCCTTTAATGGGGTTTTAGAACGAAGTGAAATTAAAGATTCGTGGCTTGTCCTTCCACAATGCCCCATTCTATCACTTTCAAGTTTACAAAAACCTGAAGGTATAAGTGTCCAATAATATTCCACTCCTTTTTTATCAGCAGGATATTCTTTGATTATTTTATTTTCACGAGGTTCTACATAATTAATATCTCCACCTTTTGCTTCTAATTGGTTATGCCACCTTACTGATTCGTCATAAGCAAAGAGAAACGACATTTCACGAAGATTTTGATTAGGTGTTAATGGAAACTCTAACCAATCAATAATTGAAGTTATTTTATCTCTATAATTATTTAAGAATACTGTTTCATTCCTTATACCACCTAATTTTTTAGCACTTTCTAATAATTCTTCATCGGACTTACCATCTGAATCTGAACCTTCATATAATTCTTTTACCTGAATTATTTCAAATTCTTTAATAGAATCAGCTAACCAAACAGCATATTTTCTATCTCTTTGAACTAAATAATCTGCTATAAAATCAGGTAAACCAATTTTTTTAGTGATAATATCGTAAGGGGTTTCTTTTCTTTTAACCTCAATAACTTGGTCAGGATTAATTTCAACAAATTCATTTTTAGATAATTGAATTACCAACATTCCATTATCCTTAATTTCTTTTATTGGTCGAATTACTTTTTGTTCTCCTTCCATAAAGGTAACAACATCGCCTACTTCTAATTCTCCTACACCACCACCTTCATTAAATTGAATCGGTTCGTAATAAAAATAATCTGAAATAAATCCACCATCATCCATATAGCCCATTCGGTTACGAACTTCTTCAGGTAGCTTTGGTAAACCTTTATTACCTTGTGGAATTGGCTTTAATTGACCGCCTTTCTTATAATTAGCAGGAACATAATATAAATCACCTTCAAATTCAAATCCCATTGCTTCTTGACCCCAATCTTTCGACCAATGAGCAAGTTTATTTAATAAATCTTCTTTATTTTGATTGAAAGCATCTTTTTCAGCAAAAGAAGTAACTTTTATTATATCTTCATTTACTAATTTACCTTGACTATCAACAAAACCACCCATAGTTTCTGCTGAACTAAATCCACCAAATAAATTTCCTAAATAGTTTTGTACTTCTTCAACTCTTGCTTCCATTTCAGAAGCAGAAATAACTTCATCTACATTAGAAGTCGAAGGAACGTAAACAGCACT
>JGI10211J34971_10002399_pt1 | contig 15288 bp, 10 predicted proteins | sample Etolagsediment_FD_34971 | JGI IMG/M metagenome (IMG submission 34971) | reverse complement strand
AAACTTTCCATCCTTTCAAAAGTAAATAAAAAAAGCCATTGCAAACGAAATCAGGACAAAAAAGGCAAGGCAGTTTTTCATGAACATTATTATCAAATTTTCCTTTTATGCAACCGTCAAAAATAAGTACTTTTGAGCTCTCAAATAGACCATATGGACAACTTTATTGTATCGGCACGCAAATACCGCCCTGCTACTTTTCGCCAGGTAGTTGGCCAGCAGGCCATTACTTCCACTTTGCAGAACGCCATTAAAAATAACCATCTCGCTCAGGCTTTTCTTTTCACCGGTCCACGCGGTGTAGGCAAAACCACCTGTGCCCGTATTCTGGCCAAAACCATCAACTGTACCAACCTGAACGCCGATCTCGAGCCCTGCGATCAGTGCGAGTCGTGCCGTTCGTTTAACACCAACTCGTCGTTTAATATTCACGAACTGGATGCCGCTTCCAACAACTCGGTCGACGACATCAGAAACCTGGTGGAACAAGTGCGCATCCCCCCGCAGGTAGGTAAATACAAGGTCTACATCATCGATGAGGTACACATGCTCTCGACCAGTGCGTTTAATGCCTTTTTAAAAACCCTGGAAGAACCGCCTGCTTATGCCAAATTTATTCTGGCCACCACCGAAAAACATAAAATTATCCCTACCATTCTCTCCCGTTGTCAGATCTTTGATTTCAGGAGAATTACCGTGGAAGATACGGCTAACTACCTACAGTATGTGGCCGACAACGAACATATAACCACCGATGCCGAAGCGCTGCACATCATCGCCCAAAAGTCGGACGGGGCCATGCGTGATGCACTCTCCACTTTCGACCAGATCGTTAGCTACAGTGGCAATAACCTGACTTATAAAAGCGTGATTGAGAATTTGAATATCCTTGATTACGAATACTTTTTCAGAATTACCGACAGCATCCTGCAACGCCATATCACAGATCTACTGTTGGTTTTCAATGAAGTTATCGAAAACGGCTTCGATGGCCAGCATTTTATCATGGGGCTTGCCGAACACCTGCGCAGCCTGCTGGTAATGAAAAACCCTGAGACCATTCAACTGATGCATGCCAGCGAACAGTTAAAAGTGAGGTATAAAAACCAATCTTCCGCCTGTCATCAGGATTTTCTGTTTAAAGCGCTTGACATTTGTAATCAATACGATTTGAAATACAAGGCCAGCAACAACAAACGACTTCACATTGAAATTGCGCTATTGGCTTTGGCCGATATAAATAACCAGCCGGCACAAGTTAAAGCAAGTGTAGCACCCCTTACCAGCAAACCTGAGCCGATAAAAAACGACGCCGGAGAAAGCAAGTCGACCTATCAGCCGGTGACAAAGCCCGTTGAAAAAGCACCTCCCCCACCCATCTCTAAACCGGAAACACCGAGTCAATCATTGCCAGCAACCCCCATTGAAACCAGCAAAGCAGAAGCGGTTTCAGCCAGAAAAATGCCGGAATCAGAGACAGGTAATGGAAAATTGATGCGAAATATTTCCATCAAAAAAAGCATGGACCTGATTAAAAACGGAAAGGAAAACGACGACCAGAAACCTGTAGAAGTAATCGACAACCCTTTTACACAGCAACAACTGGAAACCGCGTGGAACACTTTTTGTCGGGCATATGAGGAAAAATCGCCCAGTTTTGCCAATGCGTTGGCTAAATACGTTCCTGCAATAGGCGACAAACATGTAATTACCTACAAAGTCGACTCTTTGATTATCTCGAAAGACACACTAGGCATCTCGAGTCTGCTCGAATTTCTTAAAAAAGAACTGCTCAACAACCAGATAACCTTAACGGCTACTGTACCCGATAAAACAGAGCCAAAAAAAGCCTACACAGACAGAGAAAAAATGGAAAGGCTGATAGAAAAATATCCTGCTGTGCAAAAGTTGAAAGATCAGTTTAATCTTGAGATCGGGTTTTAAGTCAAACCAGAAATTCAGGGATATGCAGATAAGTTATCTTAGCTGTCCCTAGATCGTGATCTCCTTTGCGTATCCAGCTTTCTATTTCGTTACCTAAGTTTCGTCGTTGATTTTAAGTTTTCATTAGCCTGTATATGGGCATAATTCAATACAATCATTTTCTTTGCCCAACTCCGTGTAGCTCTGTGCCTTCTCCGTGCAACTCCGTGTAACTTCCTGAAATCTCCTTGTACCATCGTGACATGGCTCAAAACTATTTCACAAGGTAACACAGAAGAAATAGAAGATACACAGACTTTTACAACATATTAATTCTGAAGGAAATGGATACATAATCTATTGTAAATGAAGTATTCCATTTGGAAAAAATTAAGATAAAGTGATTTAATAAGATAAATCAACATGTGAAACCTGAGTCACGTTATTTTGTTCTAATATACGATGACAATTTTGTCCGGTTACCTTAAACTTTAGGCGTTAACTTAAGAATGAACACCTCATAATTAACCTGCAAACTAAGCCAAAAGCCAATAGCCCCCTCACTCACCAACCCGGTTCTTTGATATTAGCCACAGAGGCGTTGGAATAAGGCTCCTGATGGGCCAGATCGATGAAATCTTTAAGCGAGTTGTAAGGGCCTTTGGTTGCGGCCAGGTTAATAACCCAGCCCGGCATATTCCCTCCCAGATCGAGCAGCAACTCAAAAGCCACTCTCACCTTTCCTTCGCCCAGCGGTGTAAAACGCCAGATGGCGTGAAGCATGGGAATCCTGACATAATCCTCGCAATCGGGCAGATAGGCAGGTTCACCAACCGACTCAAACACCACCTCTTTGGTTACAGGATTTTGAAGCATGTGTACCCGCGTTACCACATCGCGGTCGCTAACAGGCCAGGGAGCATCGCTGCGCCCGTAATAAACCCAGTTGTACGCATCGATTTGTTCCACAATTTCAGCATAAATGTTGGCATAAACCCAATCCTTATGCCGTGAGGCATCGGTCATGAGTGCCACCAATGCCGACAAACTCGACTCAGTAACAGTCTCCACCTTAACCCGCTTTTGTGCCATATCAGGCACTTTCATCACGTACGCTTTAATTCCATTGCTTTCGCGAACCTCTTTCCACTCAGGCGTTTCCTGCGAAAAAAGGTGAATAGAAATAAAAATGAACACCGGTAAAATTACGGATTGAATTCCAATGAAATAGCCTTGCGATCCCAATGAATAAACGAAATAGCTTTTCCTCATCGCGACAAAAGTAACAACAAAATTCACACCCGACATCATCAGGTAACAAATAAAGCAATGTGACCATGAGATTATTCCCGAAAAATAGTGGTGAAGGTCAACATGCTGTAACAAGTTTTGTAATTTTGCCCCTTCGGATTAAACGGAATCGCAATCGGTGGCGTCTCGTGTCCTCTCAGGAAGATTAATTCTGAGACAACCAACAGGCCTCACCATTTTACTCATGATTAAATTAAACCATAGAATGAAAAAACTTTTAATTCTCGCACTCGCCATCGGATTTTTGGGATGTGTGAGCTCATGCAACAATGAATCAACTATGAAGAAAGCACCTGTAACCCCGGCCATTGATCTGGCCAACATGGATTTAGACGTACTGCCCGGAGATGATTTTTTCAGGTATGTGAACGGTACCTGGATGAAAAACACAGAAATTCCGGCCGAATACAGCCAATACGGCGCGTTCACCATCTTGTACGAAAACAACCAAAAACAGCTCAAAGCACTCGTTGAGGAAGTATCTGCCGACAAATCTGCCGCTGAGGGAAGTGTAAACCAGAAAATCCGTGACCTGTATAACAGTGGGATGGACACCGCCCGCATCAACCAACTGGGCGTAAAAGCCATTGAAAATGAAATTGCCGAAATTGATGCCATCAAAACCATTGAAGAAGTTCAACAGTTTATTGGACGGATGCACCGCAAAGGAGAATATCCTCTCTTTTACGTGTATTCCTCTGCCGATCAGTCGAACAGCAGCATGGAGATTGTGAACTTCTATCAGGGCGGAATCGGACTCCCTGATGTGAGCTATTACCTGAGCGATGACGAGCGGTCAACAGAGCTTCGCGCCAAATACCTCGATCACCTTACCAAGATGTTCATCCTGAAAGGTGACAACCCTGAAATAGCAAAAAATAACGCTGAAACAGTGTTAAAGGTAGAAACAGCCATCGCAAAAAATTCAAAAACCAGAACAGAACTTCGTGACCCGGTAGCCAATTTTAATAAAATGGACCTGAAAACACTAACAACCGTTTCTCCAAACTTTGACTGGGCCATGTATTTTAATGAAATCGGCCTGCCCGAACCAGGTGATATTAACATCGGTCAAAAAGAATTTATTGCAGGACTTAGTCAGCTAACCAACGATATTTCGGTGGGCGAATGGAAAACTTACCTTATGTGGAATTTGCTCGACAATTCAGCCGATTACCTGAGTGATGACTTCGTGAATCAGAATTTTGAATTTTTCGGCAAGGTGCTGTCCGGAAAACAAGAGCTCCAACCCCGCTGGAAACGCGTATTGAACGTAACTTCCGGAAGACTGGGCGAAGCTATTGGACAGATTTATGTTGAGAAATATTTCCCGCCGCAAGCCAAAGACCGCATGGTAACGCTGGTGGAAAATCTGCGACTGGCTTTTGGCGAACGCATAAAAAACCTCGATTGGATGAGTGAGGGAACCAAAGCCAAAGCACTCGAAAAACTTGCAACCATCACTGTAAAAGTGGGTTATCCCGACGAATGGCGCGACTATTCAGCCTTAAAAATTGTTCCAGACGGATACCTGCAAAATGCACGCAACTCCCGCGCTTTTGAATTCGATTACAACATTTCAAAAGTGGGCAAACCTGTCGACAAAAAAGAATGGGGCATGACGCCACAAACGGTGAATGCTTACTACAACCCTTCGAATAACGAAATCGTGTTCCCTGCAGGCATCCTCCAACCTCCTTTCTTTAACAAAGATGCCGACGATGCAGTGAATTACGGAGCCATTGGCGTGGTTATCGGGCACGAAATGACCCATGGTTTCGACGATCAGGGAAGACAATACGATAAAGATGGGAACCTGAACGACTGGTGGACAGCAGAAGATGCGGAACGATTTGCCGAAAAAACCGCCAAACTCATCGATTTGTACAACAATTACACCGAACTCGATTCGTTGCATGTTGACGGAGCGCTCACTTTGGGCGAAAATATTGCCGATTTGGGTGGATTAAGCATATCCTATGACGCACTTCAAAAGGCTTATAACGGTCAGATTCCCCAGCCCGTGGACGGCTTTACCTCCGACCAACGGTTTTATCTGGGCTACGGACAAATTTGGCGTCAGAACATCCGCAACGAGGAACTCATGCGCCGTCTGAAAGAAGACGTTCACAGTCCCGGCGACGCCCGTGTAAATGTCCCTCCTTTCAACCTCGACACCTTTATTGCCGCATTTAACATCCAACCCGAAAACAGACTTTTTATTCCTGTCGAAAATCGGGCTAAAATCTGGTAGCCACCTGACCACTAAAAAAACCCGACGGCCATAAACAATCCGTCGGGTTTTTTATTTCGAGCCCTTTGCCATCACCATGGGCAACAATCCATTACAAAGGTTTTCTGAACTTCATCATCTTATATTCCCACAGTCCCTTTTTTAATGCTTTATACTGGAATATGCCTGATTTATAGTGGGTGCGCGAAAACCGGCTGGCCTTGAACAAAGCATCATAAATCAACGAAGGCAGTGTGGCGGCCAATGAAGCGTAATACATCCGGCGTGCAGTGGGCGTTATTTCTTTGGTAAAATCAAGGCTTTCTTCCAAAACAAGTCCCGCACAAGCCATATCCTCAACAAAAGTTGATTCAGGGATAACAGGAGCTAAACTCCAGGTGCGTCGCCACTTCTCAAGCCATTGGTCAGGATCAGGTTTACCTTCCACTTGATAATAATCGGCCACCACCAAAACGCCACCCGGCTTTAACAACCTGTAAGCCTCAAGGGCAAACTTTTTTTTGTCAGGAGCCGAAGTGAGCGACTCGATAGCCCATATCAAATCAAGATCAGCAGATGGCAACGAAGTCTGGGTATAGTCCTCTAGTTTAAAATCAACAACATGTTGCCAACCCAAGAGGAGGTTCTGTTCATGGGCATAGGCCAATTGCTTTTCGCTCAAAGTAACTCCTGTGACCTGGCAACCATAGGCTTCGGCCATAAAAAACGATGACCCTCCCACCCCACATCCGGCATCGAGAACCCGGCTACCCTCAACAATTCCGGCCAGCTTTGCCATTTCGATGTTGGTATTATTTAGGGCTTCTCTGAAACTGTGGGTGTTTGGCAGCCACACACCGTAATGCACGGCCAAAGCCTTATCCAGCTGCCACCATTGTTGATAGTGTTGCAGCGTTTGGTTATAATAATCTGCTATATCGCGGTTTGTAAACACAAAGTCAATTCAAAAACAAAAAACAAACATAACCATTAAAACGCAATTTTTTTCATTACAAACGCGAGATAAAAATGAAATCCCAGCAAGAGTTTACAAATCAGATTAAAAAAATAACAAAAAAAACCATCCTGTCATGATAAATAGTCTAACTTTGTAGAAAGTCCGTAATAACAATAACACAACACTCGAATCATGAATACCGAAAATCATAACTGGTCAGGGAAAACCATCCTCGTGGTTGAAGATGTTGACTCAAGTCGAAGGTATTTCGAAGCTGCCCTAAAACTCACCAAAGCCAACTTACTCTACGCAAAAAACGGGAAAGAGGCCATAGACATCATAAACGACAACAAAAAAATAGATCTGGTACTGCTCGACATCTATTTACCCATGATAAACGGCATTGAGGTACTAAAACACATCCGAAAAATCAATGCCCACATACCCGTAATCGTGCAGACGGCCTATACAGGATATCATAACGAAGAGGAAGCTTTCGATGCCGGAGCGAACATTTTTCTGGCCAAACCGGTTAGTCTTTCTTCCCTGTATCAGGAAATTGAAGTACTACTTTATCCCACACCCTGAGGTTCGATACTAAACTAACGCCAAATCTATGACGCCGACTAAAGCCTTTCTCTCCCTACTTCTCCTGCTGTTTTCATTTATGTTGTCCGGTCAGGAAATGGCTATTAATGAATTCCAAACCGACACAGCCCGCATAAACAACTACTATAAAATCACCCTTAAGATTTACAACATCAACCCCGACAGCGCCGGAAAACTTGGCGATTCGATGTTGCTTTTATCAGAGAAACACCATTACATACCAGGTCTGTATAACTCGTATAATCTCAAAGGGATTCAGGCCATGATGGGCCGCGATTTCAACACCGCCATTGATTATTACCGAAAGGCTCTGGCGTTGTCCGACAGCACCGGAGTCACAAGAAACAAAGCAAAGATTCTTGGCAACATGGGTGCAGCTTTCCGGCAAAGCTTCCAAAACGATAGCGCTTTGGTATATATGAACAAAGCCATTGACTATTGCAAAACTCACCAGATAAAAGATATCCTGGGCAAAGTACTGGTTGACAGAGCCAATTTCCACCTCAATCACGACGACTACATCATGACTGCCCGTGCTATCATGGACTCACGCGAAGTGGCCGAACAGCTGAACGATACCGGCATGTTTATTACAACCTATATAACAACAGGGATATTGTACTTAAAAGTAAACCGATTTGACGACTCATACCAGGCTTTTTTCCAAGCCATTACACTGGACTCTATTTATAATGAAATGGATTTCATTGCTTCCTCCTACCTTAACCTCGGTGAACTTTTTTTCAGGGTAAAAAAAGACTACGATTCAGCCCGATATTACTACGACCTGGCCGCGAGTCGTGCCCGCTATTTTCAAAAACCGGGAATCGTACTAACCAACGACATCAATACCGGCAACATTTTTTTGGATCAAAAAGAACTCGATTCAGCCTTCTACTATTACTTTAAGGCTTACAGCAATCCCCTGATAAAAAAGTACCCACAAAGCGAATGTGCCGTGCTGGTAAACCTGGGCCAATATTACCTGCTTAAAGAACAATACAAGAAGGCCCAGTCCTTTCTGCAAGAAGGGTTTGATATTAGCGAAGAGCTTGGCTTGCTTGAATTTAAGAAAAATGCGCTGTACTCCCTTTACCAGCTCGACAGCCTGAATGGTCACCTGCCTAAGGCTTTGGATAAGTTTTTTCAATTTAAAATCATTTCCGACAGCCTTCATGTGTCGACAGTGGAAAACAAAATGGCCATACTGAATTTTGAAAAAGAAATGGCTATTCAAAAGTACAACAACACGCTGCTTTTAAACGAAAACCAACAAAAAACGCGTAAGCTATCCAATCAGAGGAAACTGATTTATGTGATCCTGAGCGCTGTACTGATTTTAGCCATCGTGTTGTATTTCTTATACTTATCACGAGTTAAACGCCGGAAACTCCACCTCGAACTCTTAGAAAAGCACCGCGACCTGCGCCTGGCCCACGAAGAACTTAAAGTCACCAACGAGGCCCTTGAAACTCAGCAAAACCAGCTGAGGGACATGAACATGACGAAAGACAAGTTTTTCTCCATCCTCGGTCACGACCTGAAGAGCCCCTTCAACAGCCTGCTCGGCATGCTTTCGTTACTTGATGATCAATGGGACTCCTTCAGCGATGAAGAAAAACATGATCATATCAGGTCATTGCTCAGTTCAAGCGAACAAACTTATCACCTGCTTACCGACTTGCTGGAGTGGGGAAAAACACAGCAGGGACTTATCAAACCAACCCCTGTACCGTTAAATGTTAAGTCGGTGATCATTAAAATTAAAGAACTCTTTAGCAGTCAGATAGCAGGCAAACAGCAGCATCTGACCATCGACGTTCCTGAAGAAACGGAGCTTACAACAGACCTCCGCCTGTTCTCACAAATTATTCAGAACCTGCTTAATAACGCTATCAAATACACTCCTGTCGGCGGATCAATATCCATCATAGCACATGAAACCAAACAGGAGGTAAAAGTTTGTGTAAAAGACACAGGCATCGGTATACCTGCAAGAATCACGAAAAAGATCTTTAGTTTGAACGCAGATTTTAACCGCCCCGGAACGGAAAAAGAAGTAAGTACCGGCATGGGCTTGATCCTGTGCAAGGAATACGCAGACCTCATTGGTGCAAGGCTGACAGTGGAAAGCGTAGAACACAGTGGTAGCACGTTCTGCCTCTGTTTTCAAAAAAAATAAATCATAAACACATTTTTTGTTGCTTCAAATAAATAATTGTGTACTTTTGCCGCTCCATAAGCGATAAGTGCTTTTAAGTTCGGGGTATAGCGTAGTCCGGTTATCGCGCCTGCTTTGGGAGCAGGAGGTCGGGTGTTCGAATCACCCTACCCCGACAAAATCAAAAAGCCTTGTAATCAAATGATTGCAAGGCTTTTTTATTTATACCCTACTGATTGGCTCAGGACTTGAGTACACAAATGAGTACACAAACATCAACGTGAGACCATCGCTTTCTAAAAGCTATTCAGACACATTTCAACTACTTCAGTCTTTATTTTGTTCAAATTGACAGCTGTTAAGGTGATATAGTCCTCTAACTTTTCATATTTCTTGTCTGATTGTTCATACGCCTCCACTAATTGTACCAGTGTATTTGAATCAATGACAAAAAACAATATTCCACCCATCACGCTTTATGGAGGCCGACTTTTTTCTGTCACCCCCCCTTTAGGACTCATGTTTATAGAAGCACGCGAATAATAGTTGAACTAGGCCGAAGATAGGCATCGATTCTAATAATTGCCCCCCACGAAAGTGAGCCGCCGATAGGCCAGCAACTTCCATTGTTATGTGAAGGCCCTCTGGTAGTGACTCCATTACTGCATCCTGATCATCTTAATACATCCGGCTCGACCACTTTCGCTGATCAACTGCCCATAGTAAACCCCGTTGGACAACGCATGACCTCTTTCGTCAGTACCATCCCATACAAATTGCTGTTTCAGGTCATCCTGCAAAACAGGCCAGAGTATGGTGACCAGTGTTCCTACGGCATCATAGATCATTACCTGTTTGGCCTTATCATTCCTGACCTCCACGAATACTCTGTCCTTAAATGGATTGGGATAGCATAAGAGATCGACATCGCCATCCCTGGTGACGTCGTCGATGGAGGTGGCAAGGTCGATATCAATGACTACACTGGCCGAGGGACTGGCAATACCCTGATATACCAATCGGTAATTGAATTGATCATATCCCACATAATCGGGCGCTGGAATGTAGGTATAGTTCCCGTCGGCATTGGGCAGCAAAGCTCCGTTGAGCGTGCTGTCCTCCACGATGATCTCCATCTCATAGAGCCAATCCTCAGGAATGACATCGTTAGCCAGCAATATCTCCCTGACGGATATTGCCAAGGTATCATTCATCAGCATATGTATGGTGTCGGCCACCGGAACACAATCTGAAACACGGAACAGTGGCGTATGGGTATGAGTGGTGACTTGTCCTTTTCGATCAGCGAAGCGAAGCTTAAAATCAACATCCTTCAACCCATCCAGCCAGGGCGACAGATCCATCTCAAAACATCTTCCTATCAAAGAATCCTCCGCTAAGAATTGGAAGTCTGTCTGTATCCAATGGGTATTGTCCGATGCTTTAATGAATGCCGATATGGAATCCATATCCACCGGATAATAGGCTATATTAATGGTTGTTGAATCCTCATCTGGGTAGTGAGGCTGAAGGTCTGCCACGGCAAACACCAACTTTCCCGAACCGTTTCGCTGTAAATGACTGACTGGCAAATCTGCACCGCTTCTTACCTGTAAGGTGGTCAGGGTGGGCGGATTATTATCCCATCGGCAGGGGACTTCCCATTGAGACTCCATGGTCAGGTTGATGGTTGAGGTGATCTGGTAGTGTGCCGGCTCATCGCCAAAATCGTTGTAGGTGTAGTTGAAAATGTAGGTATAGCGATCATCCGGCAAGTCCAACGTCACAAAAGGTGATGTGGATGCGTACACTTCCTGACCCTCACTGTTCAGTAGTTTATGCTGTACATCTAGACGCAGGGGATAGGTCTCATATTCCGTGTTGCCATAGTGCATTGTCCCGAAATAAATGTTATTATCGTTGAACAACCCATTATAAAAATAGGTGTCCCCATACAATGGCCAACCACTCAGATACATGGTACTGTTATCGTCATAGGCTGCCAACAATGGGTTCAAATAACGATGGCGATAGCCTCTTATTCTGGCATATGTTATGTCATCAAATTCGGTGGCATCAAAAAAATACAGTTGAATGCCCTTTGAAGTAAGTTGAAAGGGATTAATATCCATGAACCCATGTTCGGTATGATACCAAAAATCCGGAGCCAGTTTGGGCACTTCATTATCCGTCAGGTAAAGGCTACCCGCCCAGGGTGTGCGAATAAGGAAAGACTCAAGACTGCTGCTGCTCATATAACTATGGAATTTATGCCAAAGACCCCAACGGATATAGCTCGCCCCGGTCTGAGCTGTTACCACATTCAATTTTGTGTACTCCATGGTTTCATTGGGAATCACCCCCGACAGATCGGTTTCATTGAGATTAGTGGTACCTACATATAGCTTCGTCGTATCTTGGTTAGTCTTAAAAATTCCGAGTCTGGTATCGATGGCATCCGACAATTCGGCAGAAGTATAGAACCTCCCATCCGAATATTCTTCGGCCACGAAGTCAATTTCATAAGAGAGATCGTCATAGTTTTTCTCATACAAGAAGATATAGAACGGACTATAATCCAAAGGACTTCCTGCTTCATCCTTGAATTCGACCTCACGACGAACCAGGCTGTCGTGAAGAATACACACCGTATCTAACCCTGAGCAGGCCAGCGATTGGGTAAATATATCGTTGGACGACCAGTAGCTGTTGGCAACGAAATTCAAGGTGTCGGCATAGGAGACAAGGTCGTATTCATTAACCGTATGGTACAGGGTGATCATGGAATTATCGTAATGATTGTAGGCATTGAATATGTCATACCAAAAAGAGCCATTAATGACCAGATGGATTCTTCGGGCCTTGGTGAAGGACCAGGGTATCCTTAAGGTATCTTCATTGGCAACGAGTCTGATGACATCGGAACAGGCAATCACACCCGAATCCGGATATGGGAAGAGGGCATTGTTCACCGTCAGTTCAAAAGGAATGAAAGCCGAATCGCCGGGCAGGATCAGCACCTCATTAACGGGGGTGCTGATCTGAACACCCTCCACAAAAGCCATCTCCCCAATGGTGATCAACTGCTCCTGATTGGAGATATTGGTCAATTTCAAGGTGTCAGCAGTGGTATAAAGAGGAATGACAGGATCGATGATGCCAAAACTTAACTGGGCGGGATTAGATAGCACCTTCAGATCGAAGGCTTTCCGTGCATTCAGTCGGCCCGACCCTTGCTTCATGATGTCCTCTCCAATGTCGTCGGCCGACAACAACACCGCCGCTTTTAGCTGGGCAGGTGTCCAATCGGGATGCGCTTGCTTAAGCAAAGCACAAACCCCGGCAACGTGGGGTGCCGCCATGGAGGTTCCATTCATCGACACATAACCATGCTGCTTATAGGTGGAGTTTATCCCTACACCCGGAGCAACAAGCTCAGGTTTTATACCGAACACCATATTATTGGGTCCATAGGAACTGAAGGACGCCATGTGATCATTCTTGTCGGATGCCCCAACAGTGATGGCCGTCACCGCCGTACCGGGAGTGCCGATGGATTGTGGCCCTGTATCGCCGCTATTGCCTGCCGATATGGTATAGGTAACGCCCATGCTGATGGCATTTTCCACAGCCACACATACAACATCATCGGGCATCCCATTGGCTTTTCCCAGGCTCATGTTAACCACATCCAGCATGTCGGAGTAATCGCCATCCTGATTCGGATCGACGCTTCGTTCTGCGGCAGCAATAAGAATTGAAGTATAGGCGAATCCATTATCATTAAAGACCTTCAACCCATAGAGTGAAGCATGCGGTGCCACTCCTTTGATATCAGCTCCATCAGCAGCCACGATACCTGCCACGTGTGTGCCGTGGCCATTCACATCCATAATGGTATTGTTCCCGTCGTAGAAGTCGTACCCTCCGATCACCTTATAGGCGCTTCCGATGCCTGCTCCCAAAGCCGGGTGCGTATAGTCGATCCCCGTATCCATGATACCCACAACGATACTGTCACCGTAAAGTCCAAGGTCGTCCCACACCTGATCCGCCCCAATGAGCGGCACACTCTCCGTGAGATCAAGCTCATACTCCACTTCCGGATGAATCTTCTTCACATAAGGCAGCTTGCTAAGGGCTTCTATCGAAGCTTCATTGATGGACAGGGCTGCCCCGGCCAGTATGTCGTAATAGGTAAAATGTATCACGGGTGGCTCACTATTCCTGCTGGCACGCCCGATGACACGAAGGTCATCTTCAAACTTTTTCTGAAACCCATGAAGCACAACGCGCTGCTGAGATATCACAAACTGATCATGGTTCATGACCCTCGCCAAGGGAAGCGCGTTGAATTCCACCACAATCCTAACCCTGTCGTCCTTTTGTTGATCATCCGTATTGGCGACCTCTTTACCAATGGGCAGAATCGGATCACCGGCATAATGAACAGTCCTGATCTCCTGTGAAACACCCATAAGGGTAAACAATGTGAAAACGCTGAATAAAAAAATATTTTTGGGACTCATTTCAGTTATATTTGTGTAGACCTTGCAAAGTTAAAAAAAGATGCTGTTTTTATATAGGTTGGACATTTTTTTGCAAAAACAATTTATAACCTTGAAGGGTAACCAATTGGAAGCCCCTTCTTATTTTTTAATTCAGTCAATAGAAAACTATTGTCTGAACTCTGACAATCAGAGTCAAACTATTTTATGATTTAGTTATTGTTTTTCAATACCTTATGCAATACGGATCAATGCACTTAATATCAAATGTTCTGCGTTTGGAGCAGGAGGTCGGGTGTTCGAATCACCCTACCCCGACAAAATCAAAAGCCTTGTAATCAAATGATTGCAAGGCTTTTTTATTTATACCCTACTGATTGGCTCAGGACTTGAGTACACAAATGAGTACACAAACATCAACGGGAGACCATCGCTTTCTAAAAGCTATTCAGACACATTTCAACTATTACTATTTCTCAGCCTGATTGGTTCTGCTATGCATATCGGTGTTTTTACCGATATTTCACTATATCGGCTTTTTTACTACTACCAAAAAACAAATATGCTGCATTTCCAGAAAATTGAAATGCATTCTAATCGGTAAATAACGATTCGTACCTTTTGACAAAAGCAAATTAATTTTTTTCAATAATTGCACCCCACAGCTTACCAAGGTTGCTTACTTTTGAAAAAAATTTGAAGATGTATTTTCGATTATTGTCAGTATTACTCCTTCTGCTGCTTGATCCGATCGCGGGCTGGGCGCAAACCAGCGGTTTTGGTCAGAACGTGATAAGTGAAACCAACACAGACCAGATCAAAACCAAACCTTTTCAGCCTACAGTAAATGTTAGTCTGGGTACCTCATTTACTTCTTTTTATGGTTTTAGCGCTTTCAGCACTTGGGTCATGCCCGAAATTACCATGCCCATCAGCGATCGCTGGCAGGTTACAGTAGGTATGGGCCACTCCGGAATATACCCTAACAGCAACGAAAACAGCAACTTCCAGAATCTAAACAGCCAATACGGTCATTTGTTTGTCTCAGGTCGTTACTTTGTAAACCAACGCGTTACGCTTACCGGAACAGCTTACAAAACCATGCTACTCAACCCAAATCCTACTGATGACTTTATGCGCGATGGTCGCCTGGATTTCAGTAATCAGGGGGTAATGATCGATATGAATTACAAGGTGACTGAACAGTTTCAAATCAACGTAGGGTTTGAATACCGCCAACAAAACGGTTCGATGTACCAAAGATATTCAACCGGGTTCGATAACAACATCCCTCTAAACGGTTTTTCGACTTTTCCCTAAAAACCTTACGGAGCATATCAATCCGCACCAACACAAACACAGTGAGAATGAATCTACAAAAACGCATTGACGCCCTGGCTCGTTTGGGCTATTTCATGCGCGAAACGGCAAAGCCCCTGCCTAATCCGGTGTTCGCCAACCTACAGGAACAAAACAGTTTCGATAAACTTGAATTGGAAATCTGTCAGGCCAAAAACTACAACGGCTGGTTTACAGAAAACAATGTGAGACAAGCCATTGGCTCGCTGGGCGAAGCCATGACAAA
>JGI10211J34971_10002398_pt1 | contig 15289 bp, 14 predicted proteins | sample Etolagsediment_FD_34971 | JGI IMG/M metagenome (IMG submission 34971) | reverse complement strand
ACCTCTGTTAACATTATGCAGTACCTGCGTTATATTCTCTATTTTTATTATATTTATTTTTCGTTATTGATGATTGTCTGGTTTTAATGTCAGTTGCACCACCTACTTGCCCATTAACTTCACCCTTTCCTGCTTCATCACCAGTAGATAAAGCATCATCATGACCTGACACATAAACATCTTCTTTATCATAATCATTTCTAGCTACTTCTCTTTCTCTGTATTGTGTACTAATTTCTTCTAAATTGCTCATGTTTTATTGTTTTAGTTTAATATTATCTAATTATAAATACAAAACTATTCATATTTTACAAAAACCAGCGTGATATATTCTATTAAATGTGGTACTGTATCTAAATAATCAATTTCACTAATGTCATACCAACCATAATTGGTGTTCTCTTTATCTAAATTTATATCAGAATCATCACCATCAAATCTACAAGCAAAAATATGTTCAATACTATCAGAATTTCGTTGTATAGTGAAAGATTTAACAAATTTATTTATTTCTAAATCAGTTTCTTCTTTAATTTCTCTAGCACATGCTTTTTCTGGTCTTTCACCTTTATCAATCCCACCTCCAACTAATGACCATTTTTTCGGCATCCAACTTTTAGGATAATCTGACCTTTTTAAAAGAAGAATTTTATTATCCTTATTCATTATAACTGCAACCACATTTTTTGTTGGTTCTTTTTTCTTTTTCTTCTTTGTTGTTTCAGTTAATCTTGGTGTTTGATGTGGTTTTAAATCAGTATTCGGATTTCTAGTTATCTGTCTTTTAGTATCTTTAGACCTATCCACAGCATCTCTATCAGCATTTAATGTTCTATCAATAAATGATTTCATTAATTCACCACCAGCTAAATTATATTGAGCATTATTATCATTATCTGAATTATAATAATCAAAAAAGTTTTTCAATCTTTTCATTGATTGATAAGTAATTTCACCATTTTTTAACATAAATTTAGCACGTTTAACGCCCTCACCATTTGGATTTGATACTAATGTGGTTTGAATTAAATTCAATATTTCAGGTGGAATCTTATATGTGTTATTATATAGTTCTTTATTAGCCATTACTATTATTTTCTAATAAGTTAATTATTTTATCTGCATCTTTTTTATCCAACTTTTTAATCCAACCAGCAATTTTTTCCAATTTTTTATCACGAACATCATTAGATTTACTTTTTTTTGTGATTTCGTTTTCTTTCTTTTTATCAACTAAACTATCTTCACTAACAACAGTTTCATCTATTTGCTTTGGTGCTTTAAATGCTTTCTCAAAATGACTTTCAACAATTTTTATTATTTTTTTAGCATACGTAACATTCATTTCTTTACGTGGGTCAATACCGTCAGCAGATATTTTTCGATAATCTGATTTTAATTTCTTTGGGTTTTTATAGTAGAATTTAAGAATCTCAAGATATCTATCATACATTAATTCACCTAAATCATTAAGTAAATTAGTTTGTTCTTCATTTTCTTTACCTTCCATAAAAGGCATTAAACTAAATCCAAATCGACCCAACATATCATACCTAAATGGTTGTTGTCCAATTTTTGCATTCTTATCTGTTGTCCCACCTGCTTGACTTTCCAAATCTGAACCATTTTTAGGTATAGCATCATTACCAATTAATTCACCATTACCATCTATTATTTCTTTTATCTTTTTCTTTTTTATTTCCATTTCGAAATTTTATTATAAATACTATTAAATTCCGTAATCAACTTCAAAATCAGAATTATCTGGTTCATTTGCTTTTTCAACTTTATCAATATACATTTCAATCGTTTTAATTACTTCATCACCCATTGCTACTTTTAATTTATCAAAAGTGTCATATTCTTTTGGTATATTAAATGCTTCAACAAATTCATTATAGAATTTATCATAATCATAGACATAGGGTTTCTCTACCTCAACATCTGGAAGCACATTATCAATTTCAACTGTTTTTATTTCTTTTAATTCTTCAATATTTTCATCATTCTTAATATATTTCTTATCTAATTCAATCTCAATATCGCTTTTAGGTATTTCTATATCTGACCTAACTATTTCCATAAATATCCCATTATACGCACCAACATGATAAGCACTACCTTTTTTAATTAAAACTAAATCACCCTTAGTGTAATCATCATTTATTGATTTAATACTAGGCTTCTTCAATTTTATCATCTTTTCATTAAGAAATTTTAACGCATTATCATAAACTTCATAATGAACTTTATAATCATCATACATTTTAAAACCATCCCACACTTTTCTTGGGTCATAACCACTTTTATTCCAAAAATCAACTTCAACATGTTCTAAATGTAATGATTCATCAACACTATCTAAATCATAATTTTTCAATTGTAATTGATCTGAAGTAAATAATTCTTTAATTAAATCACCTTTATTTTTACCCTTTTTTTCAGTTCTAATTAATATTTTTTCAGCAATTTCAGGGTCAAATCCTGAAATCAACGAACCAATTTTCTTCGAAGTATAACCAACTCTACTATTAAATGCATCAAGATATTTCTCATAATTATAAGTGCCAGTCATATTTGGGTTTTCCAGTAAATCTTCAGCACTAATTAAAGCTGATGCAAATCTCATTTCGCCAGTTTCTTTGTCTTTAATCATTTTCGAATCACCATGTGATTTAACATAGCCTGTATTAATATAGTAAACAGTAGAATCTAATTCTGGTTCAGGTGGCATATAATTAATGATTAATTTCATTTTATCATCAGGACTTAGTTCACTATCATCAGCATTGAATCCAATATCACCTTTATGTTTTTCAAATAATTCAACCGCTTGTTTTTCACGTTGTTGGATTAATAGTTCCATATGAGCTTGCATCCCTTTTTCTCTACCATTTTTATCTTTTCCCCTATGCTTATATGCTGTTAATGTTTGTTTTACTTTACTCTTACTTGCGATTTTTTTCAATGGAATTTGCATGTATCTTATATCCTCAACATACTTATGATAATAATCAACAAATTCCTTTCCTTTACCATGTAAAATTAAATCAAAACCATTATCAAGAAATTCTTCAATATATTCCGACATAGTTTTAGATTTAATGGTATTACCAGTTAATTTGATTTTCTCCTTCATTTCACCAGTTTTTTTATCCTTATATTCTGAAAGTAAGGCATAATTAATTCTAGCAAGATTCAAACAACTAATAAATTCACCATCATCATCAACTGCCATATATGGTTTAGGCATTTCTTCCTCGTTAAATTTTTCAATAAGTGCTTGAATACCTGTTTCACCTTTATATTGCCACATTTCATCAATAGGTCTTTCATTTTCTTCTATTACTGTTTTATCATCTCTAACTCTAATATTTGATAATTCAGGAATTTGGAAATTTACACCATCAGTTACCGCCAATAATGGAATACAACCATAATCATTAAACCATTTAATTGCATGTCTCAATTGAATTCGTGCAACACAAGTAATTCTACCAGCACAAATATTATCAGACCAGTTAAAACTTATGTGAGAACCTAACGCACCAAATAATGAGTTATTCAAAATTTTAATCGGTAATTGTTTAACTTTAAATTTTGCTCTATCTTCTGGAGTAAGCGTACCTTCTTTAAATTTAATATATGCTTCATGGTCAATCTCTGCCAATAATTTTATTTCTTCCTCATTAAGTTCAAGATATGCTGCTAATTTCTTATAAATATTACGAGTTGTTGTCATATATAACAACATTTTTTCCATAACAGCAGTAATATCAAACATTGGGAATACCCTATCGGTTAATTGAATCATTGGATACAATGATGCATAATCAATCTTGATAATTCTTTCTGAATAACCCTTTTTAAATGTTCTAGCTAAACCACCACTAAAATGTTCATAAGTATCAGGTATTGGTACAGCTAAATCATTCTCATAACTCCATGCAGTCAACAATAAATTCCAAATAGATGCAGTACCCATCGTACATACACGATGAAAATTGGTAGGAACTATTTTAGCCAACATAAATGATGATTGATTATATAATTCATCAACCTGTTCAGTTTCCCATAAATCATCAAGTAGGTATTGTCTAAGTAATATTTTACCACTAATAAACGTAATTTTTTTATTTGGTAGTGCTTCTTTTCTAAACCACTCAACAAATTCTTTATCAGCAGAAAGATATTTCTTTTTAAATTCTAAATGCTTTTCATCACTTAAAATCTTTTTATTAGCTTGAAGCTTATACATTTTCCTGCCTGTTTCTTGGAATTCATCAGGAATTTGTATGTACTCATTATTACTTTCATTAACCAAAAAAACTTTATTTTCAGAATAAAACTTACCAATTGAATTATCTTCTCCTTTTATGTAAGTCCTATTTGGTTTAGCAATTTTTTCATATTTTGCGATATTTTTTAAGCCAACTGATTTAATTTCAGTATTCATAGCAGCAGTTTTTTTTGCTGCGTGCATAATATCAATAATTGAATAACCCCACATTTCTGTAGCAGTATATTTATCAGCATTATTTCCGTACTTAACAGAAGTATTTCCTTTTCTACGTAATTTTGCTTTTGGGTTTAATCCAACAGGTAATGCGTTAATATCCATTCCTAGAATTTCTGCTCTACCCAAAATATAATCAAAATCAAAATTTTCTGAGTTATATCCTGCAATAATTGCAGGTCTTTTCAATTCGATTAAATTAAAAAAATCTTGAATTAATCTGATTTCTGATTCATCATCATCAATTTTATCGACCTCTAACACAATATTCAAATCTCGATTATCTTTAACACCAATAGCAAACATTCTCGAAATTTGATATCTTAAACCAGTTGTTTCAATATCAAAAGTAATTCTATGTACATCTTTATATTCCTCTAAACCTTTAAATAATCTTGATTTAGTTGAAATAAAAAATTGGTCAGTTGTTTTTAGTGTATGAAATAAATCACGATTTGGATAAACGAAATCACCATTATTCTTTTTCAGAAATTTACCACGTTCATCTTTAGCTTTTTCATATGGATTTATCCCACCATTTTTAATGAAATCAAGAATATGTTTATATGATTTATTTGATGTTAATTTATAACAATATCCATCAGTTAATCTTTGCTGATTACCTGTTTTTAATTTAGTGATAGTAACACCAAACAAATTCTGCATACTCTTAAAACGTTCATCAGAATATCCATCATAGAATTTATGACCAGTTTTGGATAAATCTTTCATATACATGAAAGGTTCATATCTAACATCTATAATTTTCTTTTCTTTATTAGGTTCATGAATGACGCATTTTGCAACATTAGTCCTAGAATCAGTTTCTACATTAACTAAATATTTTAAGTCATCATTATAACCTTCAAGAAAACCTTTTATTTCACCTAATACATTTAATTTATCCATTTATTTTATATATAATTTTCACTACCAATTAGACATTCTGAATTACTTAATGAAATTGAAATCTTATCCGACTTTATTTCAACACTAGCATCACCATCATTTGATGGCATTGGGTCTGAATTATATTTTGATGATTCTTTATTCAACATTTCTTCTTCAGCCATTATTTGTTCTCTTTTTTTCATATAGTCCTCACCATTTTCATCGACAACCCTATAACCATGTCTATGTATTTCATTAACTTTGTCATGTAACATTTGTTCCTTGTAATTTTCAGGATAATTATTAGACTCATAATAATTAGTGGAAATTATTGTTTTACATGGAATACAACAACAACACGGTTTATATTCAATAAATTCATTATCTTTTGTTGATTCAATAATACGTGGATTTTCACAAGTATATATTAAATCCATATATTTTTTCGGTAAATCTTTAGCCATTTGCCATTTTTTCATTTTTGATAATGGAAACACCAAAGGTATCATTTTATCACAAATAGATTGATATGATTTATAAATTTTTTTTATATCATTTAAATATGGAATTGCGTCATCATTGGAAACGTATCCAATTTGTATTTCATCCACCTTTAAACTTTGTAAAAAAACAACACCAAACATCCAAATTGGTATCTGTTTAAAATATAAACTATCTTCACAAATATTAACATTCACACTTGCAGCATATTCAACATCATGTAGCAACTTTTCATCACATTTATATGTATCATCATTAGAATTGAATTCATCTTGAAATTCTTTCATTAATAAACCAACACGATTCTTTTCCATCATGACTTTATTATAATTGTTTTGAATTTCAATATAAATCGGAATTACAGTATTTCCATCCTTTAAATTTTTCCATACCAAATAGGTAGAATCTAACCCACTTGAAAATAAAATAGCAACTCTTTTACTCATTTATTTAAATATTTATTTATTATTGTGTTTTTCTTTAATTATTTTGATTACATCACTGAGTACTGATTCATTCACATTAGATTCATAATCTTCATTGTCCATTACTTTAACTATTTCTTTTCTTTTACCTTCTATTGATGAATAAACATAATCATCAATAGTATCTGGAAAAATTGGGACATATATATTAACAGCATTCTTTTGACCAATTCTATGTAAACGATCACTAACTTGGTCATATTCACCAACTGAATATGGTAATGTTGTTACAAATAATTTACTTGCTGCTGTAAGGGTTAATCCATAATTACAAGTCTGAATACTACCAAAAAATGCTTTAATTACACTATATAAATCTTGAAATTGTTCTACGAGAATTGCACGTTCTTCAACAGTTTGGTCACCAGTATGTAATGCTGACATTTCACCAAATTTTTCAGCTAATTGATGTAAACTATCTTTAAAATAATCTACCACAACAACCTTTTCCCCTGTTTCAATAATATTTTCAATTAAATCAATTAAATGTTTAACCTTTATGGATGCCAAATATTGTCTTAATCTAATCATTATTGTTAGTGGATTCCTTGTAGGGTGTTCAACAAATTCATTAGCTATTCCAGATTCAATTTCATCATATATTCTTTGTTCATTATCAGTCATTTCTAAAATTACTCGCTGATATGTTTTATCTGGTAAATCAGTTAATACCTCAGATTTTCTTACTCTATGTGTAAATGGTGCAATTTTATGGAATAATTCTTCAAATCTTGTCTCTAACTCATTAGTAACATAACCCCAACCACCTTCAATATCATATGTCATACCACAATAATACTCATTGAAGTATTTCTTTGTTGCAAAATCTGTTGGTGATATTTGATTTAAAACAGTATATAACTCATGTGCTCTATTTGGTGCAGGAGTTCCACTTAAAAATATTTTACTTATTTCATTATTTTTAAATATTGTTTTTTTAAACGTTCTATTGAAATTCTTAAATGTGTTAGTTTTACCATTTTTTAATTTTTGTGATTCATCACAAATAACAGCATCAATTTTACCAATATTTAATTCTTTCCATTTTTTATCAAATTTATCTTTATCTTTAGGATTAAAATAATCGTAATTTAATATAATATATTTAGCATCATCAATACTACATTTATTTTTTCTCCATTTTACAATATGTGAATTACTTTTTGTGAATTTAATTACTTCACCATAAAAATTAAATTTTAATGAATTTGGTGTAATTACTACTACTTTCCTAAAATTATTCATTTCAGCATAAAGTATTGCGCTAAGAGTATTATGAGTTAAAACACAATTATCCATCACATATAAATGGTCGTCAGAGTCAATTGAAATACATTGTGCTTCTTTTTTACCGACATATTTAACATCAACAATTGCTCGATTTGGTAAATATTTTGTTGGTGCTACAAATGTTTCGATTTTTCTTTTTAATTTAAATGGGATAAATTGTTGTGGTAACTTTATTGTGATTCTCCAATAAAGTTTTCGTTCATTATTATAATTAACATATTTAGGTTTAATTCTACCAATACCACCCAATGATTGTACTATAAATTGTACATCATTAATCAATTGTTTTGATGCTAAAGTTAATTCAATAATTGAATCTTTTCTTGAATGTCCATCAGTATCTAATATCCCTTGTAGTATTTCAAGTCTTTGTTCTATTGATGAAAACTTATAATCATCAGGAATAAATTTTGTGTATGAATTACAACCTTTTAAATTATATTTTTTTAATGCTTGATTAATATAGTTATTTTTACCATCAGCAGTTAAATAATAATCCTTCACTGATTCACCACTTAAAACCAAATTATGTTTTTCTGGAAGTCTTAATTTTATTTCATTAATTATTCCTTCATCAATTGATGAAAAACCAATACCATTTTTCACACAAATACAACCATCACCTAACAAACAACCTAAAACATATGGATTTATCTTTAAAACACGTTCTTCTAACTCAATTGGTTTAACAATTGGTATATACCATTTATTATTGCCATTTTTAAATTGTAACCCACCATCAATTATATCACGTAGCGTTTTAGTTAAATATGGATTTTTTCTCCAATTACGAATATATGTATTAACATTCCACAAATGTTCATCACATGATTGTGCAGTAGTTCCATCATTAAATGTAAGTTCATAAATATCTTTTAAACCTTGCGGATAAACACCATTTACTTTTTTTACTTTCCCATCACTACCAATAACTAAATCACCAACATTAACATCACCCATTCTAATCCATCCTTTTGGTGACAGTATTTTAGAATCAATCGGATTTGCTTTACCCAATCCCATTTCGTGAGAAATAAGTGTGCTACGAGTGATATTCATAAACATTGCAGCAACAATTTGATGTGGATATAGAACAATACCTTCGTTCACAAACGAATGCATTTTTTCAGTATATTTTAGATAATTTGTTTCTAATTCTAATTTATACTTTACCCAATTTTCTTTTTTTATGTTTAATTCAGCAATAAATTTACGCTTTTCATCTTCATCTTTTTCAATCTTTTTAATTTGATTGATGAAAATCTTTCGACTATCTTCATTACCAAAATCAAAATGAATTTTGGTTGAATTCTTATATTTTCTAATTAAAAGATATAGCGATGAAGTACTAACTTCCCATGCCATATTTATGGGACTCCATTTACGGGTATCCTCTGGTAGGTCTTTTATTCTATTTATTAATTGGTCGTTTATTTGAAATCGTAGAAAATAGTATTTTCTTCTTCTTATTCTTTCACAATGAACAACAAAAATAGGTGTTTGTTTCATCTTAATTACTCATATTAAGTAACAAAGATAATAAATTCTAATTAAATGTCAATCAAATTACAGTAGTTTTGGTAATACTATCTGAAATAATAATATCAACATATCCGTTTATTGGTAGTTTTATTTTACCACACCCCTGTTCACCTAAAAAATCGATAACGAATTCACCATTAAAAATTCCTGATTTTTTTGTATCTTTAAGTTTAAATTTATATGTTAACGTATATAATTCTTCATTAGGAAATTTTGCTCTATCATCATTCAATACAAGATTAGCAGGAATATTTGCAATACGATACAAACCAGTATCGCTATCAAACATTGAAAATGTTACCGCAACATTTTCAAGCATATCATCAGTAATCTCATATTCCTCTCTTATTTTTTGAATAAGTGGATATTTTAATATTGGATATGTACTATCTTTTTTTATAAAGAATTTTTTTATATTAAATGTTGAATAATTCATTAGTTACTTTCCTCCATATTATTTAAATATAAATAGTAATTTATTGTTTTTATAAAAATGATTTAAGTTGACTAATATAATTAACAATACCTTCTCCACGTACTACATAATTATTTGCTTCTTCTATAGTAGTAAAACTATCAATTTCTAAATATGCTTGAGTCCTCATTAAATTAAGTGAATTAACTAATATAATAAAATCAGATGGAAAAGAAACTTCACCAGTACGTAATGGGTCATATATATTTTTTACTGCGCTTACTATAATTGATACTTCTTGTATTATTTCCGAAACCTCTAATTTATAATTTGCTTGTATTTCTTCTAATGTTGGAAATATTATATCAACAATTCTGTATGAAAATATTTTATTTATTTCATCCCAATACAAACTACCTAAATATTGTGTGTCAGCACTATATGATGGAATTATTAAATCATAGTAACCATATAATTCCCATAATTCAGGTAGTTGATTTAAACCATGAATTATCTTACCATATGTTACCCCATTATATGTGAACTGTTTAAATTCTTTTATTATTTTAGGTGTTCTAGGTATTATTTCAAATGTATTTATAATACCGTTCTCTAATCTTGCTTTCATAATATTATGGTTTTAAATTTAATACAATTGCTGTTCCTCTATACCAATTAGCATAATATATATCATCAGTAGGTACTGTACCAGCAGTAATTTTTAAATTATCAGCACAAACGAAATTAGCTTTACCAACTGGAATAATATTAGAATTAACTGAATATTCATCAATACCAGTAACTGCATTACTATTATTTGGAAAAGCGTTGATAAATAATGTTACTAAATTATTTGATAAGGTAGTGGTTGTTGCTGGTACAGTAAAAAAACTATTAAAATTGCTTGATATAGTTGTCGTATTACTTATATCAAAAGGTACTCCAGAAGTCGCACACCCTGAAAATCTATACATAATACCTGCTGTGGCAGATTTTGCTGAAGGTGTATTAAATGACACCAAACCTGATTCATTTCCAGTAGCTCGTTTCCAAAATAATCCTCTACCCCATAATGAATCATATGTATTATATATGTGATTCCAACCTGTTGGTGGAGTAGATGATATTGCACCACTATATTGACCAACTAATGCTATTAGTATTTCATCCTTATATAATTCAGTTGGATAAGTCGCACTCATATTATAAAATAAATTAGTATATACACCACTCCCTCTATAAACTGGATATGCTGTTGGTATATAGGGAGGTTGTTTCTCACTTATCACCATTAACATTTGACCTATACTTGGAATACTCATATTGTTTAGTTTTTTCTCTGAAAATTTTATATCTTTTCTGATGCAGTTAAAAACACGTCTTCTGTCCCAGAACTAGCATTCCATATATCAAAATATAAATAATATAATCCTGCTGCTGAATAATCAACAATATTACTTGATTCATGAACAAAACTACTTGAAACACCAATTGTATAACCACTTAGGTTAACAAGAAATACTTTCTGTGTTTTATTTTGTTTTAAATTTGTAACCACAAAATTTATTGGTCCTGTTGGTGTACATGAAATAATCCCCGAAGTTGAACAATCAATTGTTCCCGTATTATCTATTGTTATTTCTGTTAAATCAGTTCCAATTTTATTGTATGTTACTGAACTATCAATTGGTGTAGCTGTTGTTGCAGTATCAGCACTTAATGCATGAGTTGCAGTATTAGCACTAGATGCCGTACCAGTTAAATCACCAATAAATGTCGGTGCTGTAACATCACCAGTAAATGTATCCCCAGATAAATTAGCTTTTGAAGATAAATCATTAGTTAAATCAGTTACTTGATTTTGTGTTATTGTTATAGCAGACTGAGCATAATGAATATCTGTATTACCAGTATGACCATCAATTGATTCGGTGTTACCTGTTATTCCATTATTTAATATTCCTAAATCATTACTTAAATCAGTTACTTGATTTTGTGTTATTGTTATAGCTGATTGTACATAATGAATATCAGTATCACCAGTGTGATTACTAACCGTTTCTGTTAAACCAGTAACATCACTAGTTTTAGTAAATCCAGTAATGTCTGACATTTCAAAGTGAATGTTTGTATTACCAGTATGAGTTTCAATAGTTTGAGTTAATCCAGTAACATCAGAACCTAAATCATATGTAATAAATTTAGATGTTGCAGCATCCCAATAAGCATAACCACCATCTAATGGTGTATCTTCTCTACCAGCTATAGCAACTAATGTATCACCACTCCAACCAACTCTCAACATCCCATCATATGTTGCACCAAAAACTGCTGTTTTACCAGAACCATCAACATTAAGCACAGCTAGTCCTGAAACCTCACCAATTGCAATTGGTAGTGTATTTCCACTACGCATAAAAATAAAATCATTTTCAGAATAAATAAACTCACTATTCACAACATTTATCATTCCATCAACATTTAAGTTGCCTGATAAGTCCATTGATGTACCATTAATTTGACCAGTAAATGTTGCACCAGATAAATCAGCTTTACCTGATACATCAGCACTAAAATCACCTGTAAGTAAATATTGTTTTCCCGTAATTAAATCAGTTGTAAGTATTGACATAATTTTATTTTAAATATAAGTATATATTGCTCTATTATTCCAAACAAATGTTGATGTTTGAAGTCCATTTGGAAATAATGTAATATTCCAAACATTACCAGTTTTTTTTATTTTTTTTATACTCCAAACTGGTCTACTCTGGGAATTACCATTATTAGAAACACCAATATAATATTCTGTTGATGATACTTCATCTATTAATGTTATTGGGTCATAAGTTTGAATTACTGAACCTGAATCTGATATATCTGTCATGTCTGCCATTTTGAATATTTTTTTATTTGTTAACCTCTTTCATCCATATGATAATTTTCATCATAACATTCATCATGAGTTTCCTCATAACATTCATCATTATAATTATCGTAATTTTCAGACATATATTCATGTCTATGTTGATTATTTCCTAACCCTTTTACTCTTTTTTTAAGAGTGGCACTTATTCCATCACCAAGTAATCCTAAAGTTACTGCATCAAAATTACCAAAAGGATGACCACTTATTTCAGTGTAAAATCTAAATAATATGTATGTACATAATACCGTAGTTAAATATCTACGCCAATTATCCCTAAACCAAAATCTCCAACTCCATTTTTTTGGTGTTTTTCTGCTTTCTTTATCTCTACCACTTGTTTCAGTTAATCCATAAATGAAATAACCTATAATAAAAAACCACATATAACCAAACATTACAATCATTGTAACACCTTCACCAAACATTATTTGAAATAATTCATTTATTTCATCGTTATTAAACATTTTATTTAAATTTAATTATAAATACTAATTTATATTATTATTTTGATTTATTTTCCAAATAAATCACACCATTCGAACTATCTATTAATGCTTGATGTTCAGATTCAACATAATTACAATAAATAAACATATTATCACCAAACTGTTCAATTTGAAGTTTAAGTGTAACTGTTAAATCGAATAATAATTGTGGATATGAATTAATTAATGAAATTGGTGCAACAATTCTCATTTCACATTCATCATTATGCCACTTACATACATCAAATTCACCATTTTCTAAAGCACTTTGAGCATCTTCTTCATTATCAAACCAATACCACCCATCTATAGGAAAATCATATGTATCTTTTAATTCTTTACTTAATTCATAATCTCGTGCTATAATAAAATTAGCACCATAAATTAAATTAATTCCATCTTCTGTTTTATAAAATCCATCTGTCATAATATTCAATTTAAATGTTATCCAGCTATTGTCCAACCCTTATCTGTTGCAATTTGTCTTTCAGCAGCAGTTAATAATGCTGCCCCATAATTTCCAGTTATTGTAATTGTTTGTGATGTTACACCTGATGCTAACCCATTAAATATATCCACCAATGCTTCTTGACCTAATAAACAATTATTATAACTTATACTGATTGATGTCCCACTTAACACACCAGCAGATAATGAGAAATTATAATAAAACATATTTGTAAAACTAGTACCTCCTGATGTATTTAACATTGGTATTGTTTGTAATGAAGTACAATATTGAAACATCGAATAAAATGTTGTTGCCCCTGATGTATTTAAATATGGTATGGTTCTTAATGTTTGGCAATATGTAAACATATTACCAAAATATTGAACATTTGATGTATCTAATAATGGTATTGTTTCTAATGAATTACAATACATAAACATATATGTTAAATCAGTACCTTTTGATGTATCTAATGATACTAACTTTTGTAATTTATAACAATAATAAAACATATATTCAAAATCTGAAATATTATTAGTACCAATAAATTCGAATTGTTCTAATAGACCAGTTTTAGTATCATCATCAGATATTAAAATTTGAGTAAAACCAGTACCTGCCATTCTAATATCTAACCAACCATTACAATAATCAACAGTATCTTGTTTAACATTTAAATAACAATTTGTTAAAGTTTCACCAGATTGTGGTGTTACAACAACAATTGCCTGTCTATATCCTTTTGAGCTTTCAGTAGTTACATCATAATCACCATAATTTAAATAGTCATCATATTGTACACCACTAGCAACATCAGTATCTGACACTAAGGAAGATTTATTATAAACTTTTACATTATATGCACCACTAAAATCTAATGTTAAAAAAGTACCATTTTCATAAACAGCATGTAATCCAACAAATATTTCATTTCCTTCAACTATCGTATAACCAGTTGTAATATCTAACCAATCAGTTGGTCTAGTATATGAATTATCATATATGTCTTGCCAATATTGCTCAGTCCATTCTGGTGTTGTATCTCCACCACTTCCTATCATTGGTAATTTAAAAGTTCCTATTGCCATTTTATTTAAATATATTTATTGTTACTGAAATATCATCTGTTGGTTCATTCATTGCATAAAGTTTAACACTACCACTACTTGAAACTGTTTTAGGTAACACATTAGCTGTTTGAATAATTGTAACACTATCATTATCAGGAATTACATCAACAATACTACTTGATGTAATATTTCCATTAGATAAATCATATTCCCAATATCCTGAAACTAAACTCCAAGATGTTGATGTTAATGTTAATCCTGTAACTTGGGTTGTAGTAGTAAAACCTGTAATTTGATTCATTTCAAAGTGAATAGATGTATCACCAGAATGTGAATTAAAATTAGTTTCATTACTAGTTATAGCATTCGCATATTCAACACTTTGTGCTTGTAAATCTGTTGAAGTATATGGCACTGTTGGTACAACCGAAACATTACCAGCAGTTGTTGCTGCTCCTACTGCCCCAATTATCTGACTGAAACGTGTTCCAGAAATTATTTTAACTGCATTAATTCGATATTTCCCTGTAGTACCATACGATGCTGAAGTACGAATTGTAATTCTTTCAACAATTACCATTTCAGCAAATAATGATGTTATATCACCAAAATATAATGACTGTGGTTCTTCAGCTAATGCTGCTGTTGCTGTTGCATATGAAAATTGTGGACTAACAACAATAGCTCGATAATTTTGACTACCAACATCACTAG